>Ga0196976_1000368_pt1 | contig 29135 bp, 23 predicted proteins | sample S3v_513CmetaG_FD_148644 | JGI IMG/M metagenome (GOLD analysis project Ga0196976, IMG submission 148644) | Soil microbial communities from Anza Borrego desert, Southern California, United States - S3+v_5-13C | ecosystem: Environmental > Terrestrial > Soil > Desert | place: USA: California... | reverse complement strand
CCCGCGGCACCCGAGAGCCCTCCGGCACCCGAGAGCCCTCCGGCACCCGAGAGCCCTCCGGCACCCGAGAGCCCCCCGCCGACCGCCGGCCCCCCGGCACCCGACGGCGCGCCGGGCCGCTCCGAGCCGGCCGCGAGCCAGGCCGCGAAGGCGCCGTGCAGCACGTCACCGGCGCCGAGCGTGTCGACGACGGTCACGGCCGGGACCGGGACCTCCAGCACCCCGTCCCCGACCAGGAGCCGCACCGGACCCGGCCCGTGCGACTGGGCGACGACCGGCGGCCCGGCGCCCCGCACGGCACCGAGCAGCTCGTCGCCACCCGCGGCCCCGGGCATCGCGAAGTCCGCGGACAGCACCGCGACGTCGACGAGCGGCAGGAGCCGCTCGAGCCCGGGCTTCCACGACCCGCCGTCGAGCACCACGACGACCCCGCGTCCTCGTGCCTCACGCGCGCACGCCGCCGCGAGGTCCAGGTGGTCGCCGTCGAGCAGGAAGACGGCGACGTCCTCCCACGCCGCCGCCGGAACGGCGGCGACCGCCCCGACGGCGGCGACCGCCCCGACGGCAGCGACCCCCCTGACGGCAGCGGCCTCCCGGACCGCCCCGACCGCGGCGCGCCCGACGTCCGTCGCCGCCGCGTCGAACCCGGTCGCGTTCACCGACACCACGGCGCGTTCGCCGGTGGCCCGGGTCACGAGGACCGTCGAGACCGGCGGGTCCGCCGCTGCCGGCGCCGCGTCGACCAGCTCGACGCCGCACGCACGCAGGTCGGCCGCGACCACCGACCCGAGGGTGCCACCGCCGATCCGCGTGACCAGCCGCGTCGGGACGCCGAGCAGCGCCGACGTGACCGCGGCGTTCGCGGCCGGTCCGCCGGCGGCGACGTGGAGGTCGCTCGCGACGAGCTTCTCGTTCGCCGTGGGCACGTGGTCGACCGTCTGGACGACGTCGAGCGTCGCGAGCCCGCAGGCCAGCACCCCGCCGCGGGACGTCCCACGCGCCGCGCCGTCGGTGGGTCGCGGCAGGTGGGCGGCGTCGTCGGGCACGGGGCAAGGCTAGGACCGACGGCCGACGCCGGGCGCGTGTCTGCGCGTGTACCCGAGGTGCGCGGTCACCTACGGTGAGGCCATGACCTACGCCGACGACCCTCGCACCGCACCCCCCCTCCGTTGGGGCATCCTCGGCCCAGGCGGCATCGCCCGGACCTTCGCCCTCGCCGTGCGCCACACGCGCCAGCAGATCGTCGCGGTCGGCTCCCGCAACCGGGACCGCGCCGAGCGCTTCGCCACCCAGCACGGCGTCCCGACGGTCCACGTGGGCTACCAGCAGCTCGTCGAGGACCCGCAGGTGGACGTCGTCTACGTCGCGTCGCCGCACTCGGAGCACCGCGACCACGCGCTCCTCGCGATCAACGCCGGCAAGCATGTGCTGGTGGAGAAGTCCCTCACGCGCAACGAGGGCGAGGCGCGCGAGATCGTCGACGCCGCGCGCGCCGCGGGCGTGTTCTGCATGGAGGCCATGTGGACGCGGTTCCTGCCGCACGTCGTCGCCCTGCGCTCGGTCCTCGCGCGCGGCGACATCGGAAAGCCCGTGGGGTTCATCGCCGACCACGGTCAGGCGTTCGCGGAGCGCCCGCCGACGCATCGCATCCACAACCCGGAGCTCGCCGGCGGCGCACTCCTCGACCTGGGCGTGTACCCGGTGTCGTTCGCGCACGACCTGTTCGGCGTGCCCGACCGCATCGCCGCCATCGGCTCCATGACGCCCACCGGCGTGGACGCGCAGATCTCCATCGCGCTCGGCTTCGGCCCGGACGTGCAGGCGTCCCTGCACACGACGTCGTACGCCAAGACCGCGACCACCGGCGTCATCTTCGGCCAGGAGGGGCGCGTCGAGATCGCGAGCGACTTCTACCGCCCGACGTCGTTCACCGTCACCCGGAACGACGGCACGTGGTGGTCGTACGACCGTGAGGTGGAGGGCGGCTTCCAGTACCAGATCGCGGAGGTGGCCCGCCGGATCGACGCCGGCGAGAAGGAGTCCCCGGTCATCACGCTGGAGAACTCGCTCGAGGTCATGCGGACCATGGACGAGATCCGCCGGCAGGTGGGCGTCGTCTACCCCGGCGAGTGACGTCCGCGTAGCGGCCGCCGCCGACGCCGATCGGCAGCCGCCGTCGCGCGCCGACCGACCCGCCGACGCCGCCCCGGGACACCCCGGGGCGGCGTCGCGGTGTCCCAGCCGGCGGCTACCCTGACGCCGTGACCGCCGAGCTCCCCGTCCCGACGCCCGCCCCGGCGCGTACGGGCGTGTTCATCTCGTTCGAGGGCGGCGACGGCGTCGGGAAGAGCACGCAGCTGCGGCTCGTCGCCGAGTGGCTCACGGCGCAGGGACGTCGCGTGGTCACCACGCGGGAGCCGGGTGGCACACCGGTGGGTGTCGAGCTGCGGCAGGCGGTCATGCACGGCCACCACGTCGCACCGCGGGCGGAGGCGCTCATCTACGCGGCTGACCGCGCCCACCACGTGGCGACGGTGGTTCGGCCCGCCCTCGACGATGGCGCCGTCGTGCTCACCGACCGCTACCTCGACTCCTCCGTGGCGTACCAGGGCACCGGGCGCGAGCTCGGCGCGGCGGAGGTGGAGCGGCTGAACCTCTGGGCGGTCGAAGGGCTCCTCCCGCACCTCACGGTGCTGCTGGACCTCGACCCAGCCGTCGGGCTCACACGGCTCACCGGCGAGCCCGACCGTCTCGAGAGCGCGGGCGACGAGTTCCATGCCCGGACCCGCGCAGCGTTCCTCGCGCGCGCCGCGGCCGAGCCCGGCAGGTGGCTCGTCGTGGATGCAGCCCAGCCGGTCGAGGCGATCGCCGCCCAGGTCCGGGAACGCCTGACCGCCCTCCTCGCGGAGCTGCCCGCATGAGCGTCTGGGACGCCGTCGTCGGCCAGGCGCAGGCCGTGGACGTGCTCAGGGCCGCCGTCGCGGACCCGGCCGCGATGACCCACGCCTGGCTGATCACCGGTCCGCCCGGCTCCGGCCGTTCCGTGGCGGCGCGGGCCTTCGCGGCGGCCCTGCAGTGCGAGCAGGGCGGCTGTGGCCACTGCCAGGCCTGCACGACGACGCTCGCCGGCACCCACGCGGACGTCACCGTGGTGGCCACGGAGAAGGTCACGATCAGCATCGACGAGGTGCGGGACCTCATCGGGGTCGCGCAGCGCAGCCCGTCACAGGGCCGGTGGCGGGTCATCGTCCTGGAGGACGCGGACCGGATGGTCGAGCGCACCTCCAACGTGCTGCTCAAGGCGATCGAGGAGCCCCCCGAGCGCACGGTGTGGCTCCTCTGCGCGCCCAGCCCTCAGGACGTGGTCGTGACGATCCGCTCCCGGTGCCGCGGGGTGGTGCTCCGGGTCCCGCCGGTGGCGGACGTCGCTGCGCTGCTCGTCGAGCGCGACGGCGTCGACCCAGTGCTCGCGGAGGCTGCCGCGCGAGCCGCCCAGAGCCACATCGGTCTCGCCCGGCGCCTGGCGCGGGACCCCGAGGCCCGTGAGCGGCGCGCCCGGACGCTGCGGCTGGCCGGCGGCATCCGAGGCGTCGGCGACGCGGTGCTCGCGGCCGGCGAGCTCGTCGAGGTCGCCGCGGCCGAGGCCAAGGCGGCCACGGCGGACCGTGACGCCGCCGAGCGCGCCGAGCTGCTCCGCACGCTGGGTGCCACCGAGGGTCAGACCCTCCCGCCGACCCTGCGGGCGCAGATCCGTCAGCTCGAGGAGGACCAGAAGCGCCGGGCCACCCGCGCGCAGCGGGACGTCCTGGACCGTTCTCTGGTGGACCTGCTGTCGCTCTACCGCGACGTGCTCGTCGTGCAGCTCGGTGCCGACGTCGGCCTGGTCAACACGGGCGAGGAGTCGCAGGTCCGTGCGCTCGCCACGGCGTCGACGCCGGAGCAGACGATCCGTCGGATGGATGCCATCGGGGAGACCCGGGAGCGGCTCGCCGGCAACGTCGCCCCGCTCCTCGCGATGGAGGCGATGGCGGTCGCCCTGCGCCCGCAAGGCTGAACGGGCGGGCACGGGCGGGCAGGGGTCGCCCGCAGCGCCCCGGCGTCGGATCCATTGGCTACGGTGGACCACGTGCCGAACGCCGCCCGTCCCCGCCCCCGCGTCATCGCGGTCGTCGCCGCCCTCGCCGCCGCCGGGCTGCTGGCCGGTGGCTGCGTCGCTCCGAAGCAGCAGACCACGGAGCCCGCGCAGCCGACGGAGGACGGACCCCCCACCGAGGGTCCGGACGCGCCGGACGCGAGCGGGTGGACGCTCGAGCAGTTCTACGGCCAGGAGGTGTCCTGGTCCGAGTGCGGGGGAGGCGAGTGCGCGCGCATCCAGGCGCCGCTCGACTGGGACGACCCGGCGGCGGGTGCCATCGAGCTGGCCCTGAAGCGGGCACCGGCGAACGGCAGCGAGGCGCAGCGCATCGGCTCGCTCATCACCAACCCGGGCGGCCCCGGGGGGTCGGGGCTCGAGTTCGTGGACTACGTGGCGGACGGCATCGTGAGCGACGAGGTGCGCGCCTCGTTCGACATCGTGGGCTTCGACCCGCGCGGCGTCGGCGAGTCGACCCCCATCTCGTGCGGCGACGACGCGGTGATCGACGACTACTTCACCTCCGACGTGCCGTTGGAGAGCCAGGCGGACGTCGAGGCCGCGCGGGAGCGCGCACGCGTCTTCGGCGAGACGTGCCTCACGGACACCGGCCCCCTGCTGGGCGAGGTGGACACCGTGAGCGCCGCGCGCGACGTGGACCTGATGCGGGCGGTGCTCGGTGACGCCGAGCTCTACTACCTGGGCTACAGCTACGGCACCTTCCTCGGCGCCACGTACGCGGACCTGTACCCGGAGAACGTCGGCCGGCTCGTGCTCGACGGCGCGCTCGACCCGTCGATGAGCAACGACGACCTGGTGATCGGGCAGGCGGTGGGCTTCGAGAACGCCCTGCGCGCCTATGTCGAGTACTGCCAGGCCGCGGGGGACTGCCCGCTGACCGGCAGCGTCGACGAGGCGATGCAGCAGATCGCGGACCTCGCCATGCGCGCCGAGCAGTCGCCCATCCCGGCGGGCGACCAGGAGGTCAACGGCACGCTCGCGTTCTACGGCATCGTGGTCACCCTCTACGACGACGCCTCATGGCCCTACCTGACCATGGCCCTGGACGAGGTGATCAACTCCGGCACGGCGAGCACGATGCTCGAGCTCGCCAACTTCTACCTCGACCGCACCCCCGACGGCAGCTACACCACGAACTCCATGGAGGCGTTCACGGCGATCAACTGCCTCGACTACCCGATGGAGGTCCGCGACTACGACGAGCTGGTCGCGTTCGCGGACCAGGTGGCTGCCGCCGCGCCGACGTTCGGCCGGGACTTCGGGATGGCGATCGGGTGCGAGACCTGGCCGTTCCCGGCGACCGGCGAGCGTGGTCCGATCACCGCGTCGGGCGCCGCCCCGATCCTCGTGGTGGGCACGACGGGTGACCCGGCGACGCCGTACGAGTGGGCCGTTGCGCTCGCCGACCAGCTGGAGTCGGCGACCCTGCTCACGTGGGAGGGCGAGGGTCACACGGCGTACGGCCGGGCTGGTGCCTGCGTCGCCGACGTGGTGGAGACGTACCTCCTCGAGGGCGAGCTGCCCGACGAGGACGCGCGCTGCGACTGACGCGCGCTGCGACTGACGCGCACTGCGACTGACGCGCGCTGCGCCTGACGTGCGCTGCGACTGACCCGGCGTCAGGCCGCGGGCGTCACGTCCGCCATCAGCGCGAAGACCTCGCCCTCGGGGCCGCGCACGACGGCGATGCGGCCGAACTCCGTGTCGAACGGCTCCTCCGGTCGGCCGCCATGGGTCTCGGCGACGGCGATCGCGGCAGCCATGTCCGCCACGCGGAAGTACACGAGCCAGTGCGGTTCCTCGACCCCGTCGGCCATCGATCCGAGCGGGCCGATCCCGCCGACGACGGCGTCGTCGGCCAGCACGGTGACGTATCCAGCGATCTGGGGCAGGGGGGCGAACGCGAGACCGAAGGTTGCGCCGTAGAAGGCCTGGGCCACCGGCACGTCGTCGGTGAGGAGCTCGACCCAGGCGAGGCTCCCGGGCTCCTCGGTCACCTCGAACCCGATGTGCTCGCCGGGTCGCCACAGCCCCACCACCGCGCCGGTCGGGTCCTGGAGGATCGCGACCTCCGACCCTCCGACGACGGGCAGGACGCCCATCATCACCTCGCCGCCGGCCTCCTCCGCGCGGTCGAGGGTGCGCGCGGTGTCGTCCGTCGTGAGGTACGTCACCCACTCCGGGGGGACGCCGGGCGTCGCCGCCTGCACGATCCCTGCCGCCAGGCGGCCCTCGTGCAGGGCGAAGAGGTAGGGGCGCCCGTCGGGCGTCGCCGACGTCCGGAACGTCCAGCCGAGGAGGTCTCCGTAGAAGCCGGTCGCGGCTCCGACGTCGGAGACCGTGAGGCCCACCCAGCCTGGCGCACCCACGGGCCAGGGCCTCTCGCGTGCCGTCATCGCCGTGCTCCTCTCCCGGTGGGACGAGCCTTGTGGCTGGCCGTGCACGGCGCAACCGGCCACCCGGTGGAGCGCCGGCGGACAACCGCTTTGGAGGCACCGCACCGGCCTGGGTACAGTAGAGCCCGCTCGCCCGGCCAGCCGGGCGCGCGCCGCCTTAGCTCAGTCGGTAGAGCGGTTCACTCGTAATGAACAGGTCTGGGGTTCGATTCCCCAAGGCGGCTCCCAGCATCGCCCGTCGTGCGCCCGTCCGGCGCGTGCACACAACCTGCACGACGTCGTCGCACACCTCCACCGGACCTCCGCGCCGCCGCATCCCGACGGAGCCTCGCCGTCCCTAGCGTGGCGATCATGAGCGATGACGCCCACGCTGCCGGTCCTGACGAGACGCATCCGAGCACCCCGACCCCGCCGTGTGCGGCGCCTGGCGACGAGGCCTCCACGGAGGCGCCGGGACACCCGGCGCCGGCCCTTGCCGCAGCACGCGGCTACCAGCAGCCAGCCTTCGCGGCGGCACCCGGCTACCGGACCGCCGCGTACCCGCCGCCACCACCCGGCTACGGCCCCGGTCCCCGGCCGGGCTACGGGCGGCCGCCGACGACGGCGCTCGGGCCGGTCGCGACCCTCCCGCCCCGGCCACCCGGCCCGGTCACCTCGGCGGTCGCCGAGTTCTGGCGCGCCGGCCACGGGCTGCCGGCGTCCGCGCTCGCCGTGTGCGCGGGGGTCGGTGTGCTCGGTGGTGTGCTCCTCGTCGGTCACCGCCCGGGCCTCGGCGCCGCACTGGTCGGCCTGGGCGTCTGGCTGGCGGCCGTCCCGGCGCTGGTGCGACGCCGCGACGTCGGCGACCTGCTCACCGCGGGCCTGTCCGTGGCGCTGCTGTCCATGGTGGCGGTCCGGGACGCGGGCTGGATCGTCGCCGTGTGCGCCGCCGCGGCGGCGGTCCTCGCAGCGGTCGCCCTGACCGGCGCGCGGTCGGCCGGTGCGGTGCTCGGCAGCGTCGTCGGCTGGTGTGCGGGACTCCTCCGCGCGCTCCCGTGGGTGGGTCGGTCGCTGCGAGCGGGTGCCCGACGCGGGCGGTTCGCGGCGCTGGCCCGGACCGGGGCGGTCACCGCGGTGCTGCTGGTGGTCTTCGGGGTGCTCTTCTCCAGCGCGGACCTGGTGTTCGCCAGCTACGTCCCCGACGTGCACGTGGACCTGCTGCCCGCCCAGGTCGCGGCCGGCATCGGCGTGGCGCTCGCCGCGGCGACCTTCGCCCACCTCGCGGCCGCGCCGCCCGGCTGGTCCGACCTGCGTGCCGGGCACGGCCGGCCGGCGGCACTGGCGGAGTGGGCGGTCCCGGTCGTGGCGCTCGACGCCATGGTGCTGGCCTTCGTCCTCGTCCAGGTGGGCGGCCTCCTGGGTGGGCACCGGCACATCCTCGAGGCGGCCGACCTGTCGTACGCCGAGTACGCACGTCAGGGCTTCGGCCAGCTCGTCGCGGCGACGGCCCTCACGCTGCTCGTGGTCGGGGTGGCGGCCCGCCACGCGCCGCGCACGACGCCGCGCGAGCGCCTGGTCGTCCGGCTCGCCCTCGGGGTCCTCTGCGTGGGCACGCTGGGCGTCGTGGCGTCTGCGGTGCGGCGCATGGACCTGTACGTCGAGGCGTTCGGCCTGACGCGGCTGCGCCTGTTCGTGGTCGTGGTCGAGGTGGCGCTCGGCGTCGTGCTGCTGCTCGTGCTCGCGGCCGGGGTGCGGTGGCGGGGCGCCTGGCTCCCGCGCGCGATCGCCCACGTGGCGGGCGTCGCCGTCCTCGGGTTGGCGCTGGCCAACCCGGATGCGGTGATCCTGCGTCACAACACCACCGTGCTCGCCACCGTTCTCGCCGGCGCCGCGGAGGCGTCCGAGGCGTCCGACGCGTCCGACGTGGCCGACCTGGACTACCTCCGCGGCCTGTCCGCCGACGCCGTCCCTGCCGCCGCGGCCCTCGAGGAGCCGCTCCGGTCGTGCGTCCTGGCGACCATGGAGGTGGTGGCGCCCGAGGGGTTCGCGGATTGGAACCTGGGGCGTGTGCGGGCCGCCGACGTGCTCGCCGGGGAGCCCGTGGACCCGACGGGCGTCGACTGCGCACCGTCGTCGACGGGCGGATGATCGTCGTCCACCAAGGTCCCGGAGTCGGCCCACGCGGCTCCGCCGACCCCCTACGCTTCGCAGTGACAGACCGGTGACGAGGCAAGCGGGATCGGACAGCGACCATGGCTCGAGTGACGCTCCAGACGATCGCCGAGCGGGTCGGCGTGAGCCGCATGACGGTCTCGAACGCCTTCTCCCGGCCGGACCAGCTCTCGGGGGCGCTGCGGGAGAAGATCCTCGCGACGGCGGCCGAGCTCGGCTACGCGGGGCCGGACCCCGCGGGCCGCGCGCTGGCACGGGGGTCCACGGGCGCCGTCGGCATCCTGCTCACCGACTCCATGGGCACCGCCTTCAGGGACGACGTCGCGACGACGTTCTTCGGGGCGGTCGCCGAGGAGCTGGCGCCGACGGGCCTGGCCGTCACCCTGCTGCCCCTCTACGGGTCCAAGGACTCGATCCCCGCCCGGGACGTGCCGATCGACGGCGCGCTCGTGTACGCGTGCCCCGACGGCGCCGACGCGCTGGACTGGCTGGTCCGCCGCCCGATCCCCCTGGTCTTCGTCGACCGTGAGCCCACGCCCGGGTCCGCGAGCGTCACCCTTGACGACCGCGCCGGCGCACGCGCGGGCGCGCAGCACCTGCTCGGCCTCGGTCACCGGCACATCGGCATCCTCACGGTGGCCTTCGCCGGCCCGCACGGCCTGGTGGCGGACGCGCGCACGTACGAGGCCGACTACATCGCCCACCAGCGCGCCCTCGGCTGGGTGGAGACGCTCGAGGCTGCCGGTGCGCGCATCACGACGGTCCAGGTGCGCGAGAACGCCGAGCAGGACGCCTACGACGGCGCCTGCCTCCTGCTCGACGTGGACGACCGCCCGACCGCGCTCCTCTGCTTCTCCGACGTCGTCGCCTGGGGTGCGTTGCGTGCGGCGTCGGACCTGGGCCTCAAGGTCCCGCAGGACGTGTCCGTGGTGGGCTTCGACGACGCGCAGATCGCCCGGCGCGTCCGGCCGGCGCTGACCACGGTCCGTCAGGACGTCGTCGCGAAGGGCCGCGCCGCGGCCGCCCAGCTGACCGCCGCGATCGAGCGTCGTCGTCGGGGCGAGGTCGTCGAACCTGCCCGTGTCGTCGTGCCCATCGAGCTGGTCGTCCGGCACAGCACGGGGCCGGTACCCCAGGCGTAAGCGTCCCACCACCGCTGAGTTCGAGGCTTCTGCTCGAGTTCGAGGCTCCGGATCCTCGAACTCGGCCCAAACCCTCGAACTCGGGCGGCGAGTCGACGGTCGCGTGGGCGAGCGGGCGAGCGGGCCAGCGGGCCAGCAGGCAGCGGGCCGGCGGGCAGCGGGCTACGGCAGCCGCGCGTCGAGCGTCGGCACGCCAGCGCCGTGGAGCTCGGAGAGGGCGGCGCGGCGCCCGGACATGACGAGCACCAGCGCCTCCGCGGGTCCGGCGACCTCCGGTCCGCCGCCGGCGGACCAGTCGACGTCGGTGGCGATCAGGCTCAGGCCCGCGACGCGGGCCGGGTCCCCGATCACGCGGTCCGCCGCGACCGTCCGCAGCACGGCCCGCAACAGGTCGGGCGCCGCGGGCACCCGCAGGCCCAGCGGCCAGCGGATGTCCTGCGTGTGGATGTACAGGTCGGCGAGCAGGTGCTCCGGCCGCCGGGTCGGTGGCAGCCACGTGCGGTCCACCGCGTGGCGGAAGGCCGTGAGCAGCTCCGGGACGGGGGCGGCTGCCCGCCGCACGGCGTCGTCGTGCACGTAGCGGGCGACGTCGAAGCGGCTGCGCGCCAGCCCCGGCAGCGCGAGCAGGCTGAGGCGCGGCGGGAGCAGCACGTGCGCGGCCACGTCCCGGACCAGCCACCCCGGGCACAACGACGTCGTGTCCCACGCCTGGTCGGGCAGGCCGGCGAGGAGGTCGACCAGCTCGGTCCGCAGCGCGGTGATGTCCACCCAGGTGTCCTCGAGCGAGCTGCGCGTCATCGTCTCCTCCCACCTGACGTCCCGGCGCGGGTCGACGCACCCGGCGGGCGGCGCGTGCGCGCTGCCGCGGCGCGTCGCGGCGCCGGTGGACACGCTAGCGGCGGTCCACCCGGACGCGTTGCGGAACCGCGCCCGCGGGTCGAGGGTGTCCGGGTGAGGACGCACACGCCGCCCCGTCTCGCCCCCCTGCTCGCCCAGTACGACTGGGCTGCCGGACGCCTGCTCAACCGCCTCACAGGGCCCGCCGTCGACAGCGGCGACGGAGAGCCCGTCGAGGTCCCGCCGATGACCGACGAGGAGTACCTGTGGGAGCCCGTGCCCGGCGCGTGGTCGCTGCGTCGCCACGTGGACGGCCCCGGCCAGGGTGCGACCCGCCTGGTGGGCGGCGGCGAGTGGGGCCGCGACGGCGGGGTGCCGCACCCGTGGCCGCCACCGTTCACGACGATCGCCTGGCGCATGTCCCACGTCACGGAGATGCTCACGCTCCGGGCGGAGTACACGGTGGGGGGTCGCAGCCGGACCGTCGACGACGTGGTCCAGCCCGGCGACGCCGCCGGTGCGGTCACCGCGCTCGCGACCGCCGTCGACGCGTGGCGGCGGGCGCTGACGACCGCCGACGACGCAGCGCTCGACGAGGTGGGCCGCTCCACCTACCCGTACGGAGGCGACGCCGAGGACGCCTTCGTCGACGTCGTGTGGTGGGTCAACCAGGAGGTGCTCCACCACGGTGCGGAGATCGCGCTGCTGCGGGACCTCTACCGGGTGCAGCACGGCTGAGTCAGGCCACACCCGGCCGGGCGCCCGTGGCCGGGTCAGTCCCCGGCGTCCTTCTTGCGGTCCCGGTCCTTGCTCGGCTGGACCCGCTTGGGCTCGCCCGGCATCTTCGGGTACTCCGGCGGGTAGGGCAGGTCGCCGACGCCGTGCTCGGCTTCGTCGCGGTCGGCCAGGTCGAGCAGCGGCTGGATCGAGAAGCGCTCGCCCGCATCCGCCCGGAGGGGCGCGAACAGGTCGCCGACCTCCGCGAACCGGGCCGCCATGGTCTGGACGGTGAAGTCGTCGGGGTGCACGGAGTCGAGCTCGTCCCAGCGCAGCGGGGCGGACACGGTGGCGCGCTGGTTGGGCCGGATCGAGTACGCCGACGCGATGGTGCGGTCGCGGGCCATCTGGTTGTAGTCGACGAAGATCTTGACCCCGCGCTCCTCCTTCCACCACTTGATCGTGACCTCGTCCGGCAGCCGGCGCTCCAGCTCCCGGCCGAGCGCGATCGTCGCCCGGCGGGCCTGCGTGAACGTCCAGCGCGGCTCGATGGGCACGAAGATGTGCACGCCGCGCCCGCCCGACGTCTTCGGGTAGCCCGTCATGCCCATGCCCTCGAGGATCTCGCGCACGTGCGGCGCGACCCGGGCGGCGTCGGCGAAGTCGGTGCCCGGCTGCGGGTCGAGGTCGATCCGCAGCTGGTCGGGCGAGTCGACGTCGTCCCGCGTCACCGGCCACGGGTGGAACGTGATGGTGCCCATGTTCGCGGCCCAGGCGACGACGGCGAGCTCGGTCGGGCACACCTCGTCCGCCGTGCGGCCGCTGGGGAACGCGATGGTGGACGTCTCCACGTAGTCGGGCGCGCCCTGCGGCACGCGCTTCTGGTAGAACGCGTCACCGCGGTTGTCCGCCCGGGTCGCCATCACGGCGCCCTCGAACACGCCCTTGGGCCAGCGCTCCAGCGTGGTCGGGCGGTGCAGGAGCGCGCCGAGGATGCCGTCCCCGACCGAGACGAAGTACTCGACCACCTGCAGCTTGGTGATCCCCAGCGCGGGGAACACCACCCGGTCGGGGCTGGTCACGCGGACGGTGCGCCCGGCGACTTCGAGCTCGGTCGCGGGGGTCGTCGAGGCCGCCATGCGTCGCTCCTCGGTCAACCGGCCGGCGGCCGGGGTGCCGCGGCGGTGGTGGATGGTGTCCTCACGCTAGGCCCGAGTTGTCCCGTCGTCGACCGGTGATCAACATCTGTCCGCCGCCCGGTGTGCTCACCCCGCGAGCAGCCCTCTGCGGTGCGCGACCGCGACCGCCTCCGCCCGGCTGGCCACCCCCAGCTTGGCCAGCAGGTTGGAGACGTGCACGCTCACCGTCTTGCCGCTGATGAACAGGCGCTCGCCGATCTGACGGTTCGTGAGGCCCTGCGCCACCAGTGCCAGCACCTCCGCCTCCCGGTCCGTCAGGAGCTCGCCGCGGTGCGGGGCGCCGGCCTCGAGCCGACCCCGGCGCGCCAGCGCGACCGTGGCCTCCAGGAGCGGCCGGGCGCCCATCGCCTCGGCCTCCGCACGGGCGAGGTCGAGCTCCACGCGGGCCGCCTCGCGGTCGCCGGCCCCGAGCAGCGCCTCTGCGAGCCGCCACCGGGACCGCGCCACCTCGTACCGGTAGCCGTAGTCGAACGCCGCCGTGGCCGCCCGCCACAGCGCGGGGTCGTTGGTGCCGACGAGCCGCGAGTGCTCCGCCTCGGCGCGCCGCAGCCAGGCGATCCCCTCCGGGCCGAGCCGCCCTCCACGTGGACGCCCCCGCTCCGCGGTCTGGCGCGCGCGCTCGAGGAGCGCGTCACCGTGGCGCACCTTGAGTGCGGGGTCGACGCCGACCCGGCGGTCCACCTCGGCGCCGTCGGCGAGCGCCGCGATCGCGAGCGCGGCGAGCCAGATGCCGCCGAGGAAGTAGTCGTTCCACGTGCGGCCGAGGTACTCGATGATCTCCGTCGCCAGTGCGGCCGCCTCGTCCAGGCGGCCGGCCCAGGTGAGCGCGTCGATCGTCGGCCCGCCGGACAGCAGCGCCACCTGGCTGTCCCGCTGCCACATGGGCCGCAGCGCCTGCCCCCGGTCGATCGTGTCCGCGTCGCCGCGGGCGGCGGCGGAGTAGAGGGCGACCGCGTCGAAGAGCGCCACCTGCGGCACCGACGACGCGATCGCCGACGGCGCCCGCTCGACGATCCGGTCGGGGGGTGCGAGATCGCCGCGGCAGTACCGGATGAGGACGTCGAAGAACCGGGCCGACGTCCCGAACGCCGACCACTCCAGCCCGCAGGCGCGGGCCCGCTCGTCGGCGGCGGCGAGGGTCGCCGCGGCGTCGTCCAGGCGGCCCGCGTAGTAGTAGGTGGTGATGAGGTTGTACGTGCACCGCTGCTCGGTGACCAGGTCGCCCGCCCGCCGCGCCCGGTCGCCGGCGTCCCGTAGCAGCTCCGCAGCGTGGTCGGGGTCGTCCACGACCAGGACCGCGAGCGTCGCCAGCGCGTCGGCCGCGGCGGCGTCGTCCCCGGCGGCGTCGGCCTCTGCGACGGCCTGTGTGGCGCTCCGGTTGGCGTCCTCGTCGAGGTCGCGGATCAGGCATGCCCGGGCGTGTGTGGCGAGCGCCCAGGCGCGGTCGGCCGCCGGTGCGTCGTCGGGCAGCTCGGCGAGGGCGCGCGTCGCCTCCGCCCAGGCCTCCTCCTCGCGCTCGGCGGCCAGCAGGTGCCGGGCCAGGGAGCCGCGGACGCGCGAGGAGCGGCGCGGGTCCGCCGACGCCGCGGCCTCGCGCGCGATGGTGACGCCCCGCTCGGCGTCACCCGCCCGCCCCGCCGCGGAGGCCGCGCGCAGCAGGATGGCGACGCGGTCCTCGCCGGCCAGCTCCTCGGCGTCGGCCACCGAGTCCCACAGCCGCAGGGCGGTCTCGAGGTGGCGGTGCTCCTCGGCGGGCGCGAAGACCTGGGCCGCCTCGGCCGCAGCCTGCAAGGAGGCCGTCAGAGCGGTGCGGAGGTCCTGCGACTGCAGCGCGTGGTGGGTCAGCCTCGCGGACGACGCGAGCCCCGGCTCCGCGAGGATCGCGTCCCGGAAAGACCGGTGCAGGGCGACCTGCTCGCCCGGGAGCAGGTCCTCGTAGACGACCTCGGCCAGCAGGGCGTGCCGGAACGCGATCCGGCCGTCCTCCCAGCCGAGCAGGTTCGCGGCCATCGCTTCCCGCAGCAGGTGCTCGTGCTCGTGGGGCAGGTGCTGCTGGGCCACGGCGCGCAGCAGCGCCTCGCTCACGGTGCGCCCCGCGACCGAGGCGATCCGGGCGAGCTGCTGGACGCCCGGGTCGAGGCGCTCCAGGCGCGACCGCAGCACCTCCCCGAGCGACCACGGCATCGCGGACGAGCCGGCCGGGGAGAGGATGAGCTCCTCGGCGAAGTACGCGTTGCCCTCGGAACGCTCCAGGACGCTCTGCAGGGCCGACTCGGTGAGCGGGCTGCCGTGCACCGCGGTCGCGAACGCGCGCAGCTCCCCTGCGGTGAACGGCGCGACGTCCAGCCGCTCGACCCGCGGGTGGCGCCACATCTCGCCCAGGAACGGCCGCAGCGGGTGGGTGCGGTGCAGGTCGTCCGTGCGGTAGCTGCCGACGACGAGCAGGTGCTCGCGCCGCAGCCGCGAGACGAGGTAGCGCAGCACGTCCCGGCTCGACGGGTCCGCCCAGTGCAGGTCCTCCACGACGAGGAGGAGGGGGTGCCCGGGACGGCCCACCGCGGCGAGGGTCGCCGCCAAGCCGTCGAAGAGCTGCAGACGGCTCGCCTCGTCCTCGATCGGTGGCAGCGGGCCGCCGACGCCGGGCAGCAGCCGTGCGATGGCCGGCCGCGTGCCCGCGACCTCCTCGACGGCCGCCCGGGCGTCGGGCATCCCGTGCAGCTGCACGAGCGCCTCCGCGAACGGCAGGTACGGGAGGCCGACCTCGCCGAGGTCCACGCAGTAGGTGGTGACGGCGGTGGCGCCCCGCTCGGCCGCGAGCCGGGCGACGTGGCCCAGCAGCCGCGACTTGCCGACGCCGGCGTCGGCGCCGACCAGCACGACCGAAGGGTCGCCCTCCCCTGCCCGCTCGAGGGCGGACAGCAGGCGGGCGACCTCGGCCTCGCGTGCGACGAAGGCGCTCCGGATCACGCCCTCGATCCTGGCAGTGCCCACCGACGTCCGGAAGTCATGGGCTCGGGAGCCACCAGCACCAGCCGGCCCGCCGACGTCGCCGCCGACGCCGTCGACCGGCGCAGGTCCGTCCGACGCCGCCGCGGACGTCCGCCGCGGCGTCCCCGCGCTGCGGCCCGGATCGCGCCCTGCCGGTAGCTCACCTCTGCGTCCATCCCAGGTCCCCACAGTGCAGTCATCTCCGTGTCTCCTCCGCTGATCTCGATGCCTCAACACTCGCCGTGAGGCGGGGTGTCGCGGATCGGGCGGATGACCGGTTCTGACCGGTTGGTGCCTGCCTGAGGTGACCTAAGGCACCTCAGGCGCACACGTCGCCGGCGCCGTGGGCGCGTGAGGTGCTCAGCCGGCGTCCGCCAGCGCAGCCGGTGCCGGGGTCCCGGCCATGGTCACGTAGCGCCGCTGCGCCCGGGCACGGGCCTTGGCCGCCTCGACCTCGCGGTCCTTGGGCGGCGTCGTCGCCACCAGGCTCTCGAGGAGGTGCAGGGTCGCGTGCGTGACCTCGTCGACCGCCCGGTCGAAGGCCTCGGCGTTCGCCTTGGAGGGCTTGGTGGCCCCGCTGATCTTGCGGACGTACTGGAGCGCGGCGGCGCGCGCCTCCTCGACGTCGGCGGCGGGGGCGAGGTTGTGCAGCGTGTGGATGTTCCGGCACATGCGGTCGACCCTAGGACGATGTCCGACGCCCGCCAATACCCGGCGGACGAGCGTGCAACCGTCGGGTCAATGCGCCCGTCAGTGGGCGGGGCGCACGCGTGGCACGGCGGACCGCAGCTGGTTCACGACCTCCAGCAGGACTCGCGTGAAGGCCACGGGGGCGTGGCTGTTCACGTCGTGCCCCGCCCGGCGGATGACGTGGTGCCGGGCCGTGGGCTGCGCGGCGAGGAGCCGCCACTCGCCGAACCGCAGCACATCCCACCGGCCGTTCACGATCCACACCGGCACGTCCAGGCGACGGATGTCGTCGAGGCACGAGTACCCCTGCATGGCCTGGAGCATGTCGGTGACGAGCGGCCAGGTGGCCCGGCGCGGGTGCCGGAGCAGCCGCAGCGCGCCCGTCGAGGCACGCCGGAACAGGCCGAGCGGCTTGCCGCGGATCTGGGTCGAGCAGCCCGAGAGCACGACGCCGGACACCGCACTGGGGTTCGTGGCCGCGTAGGCGAGCGAGGTGTACCCGCCCAGGGACAGGCCCACGAGGAGGGGCGGCGTGGTGAAGCGGCGGACGGCGTCGTCGATCGCCGCGAGCGCCGTCTCCAGCGTGAAGCGGACCTCCGCCATGCTGCCGTGGCCCGGCAGGTCGACCGTGGCGCACGGGTGCCCGAGGCGTCGCATCGCTGCCACCTGATGTCCCCAGATGGCCGACGACGTCGAGACGCCGTGCACGAAGACGATCGGCATGTCATGGCGCATGAGGGGGTCACCTTAGGCACAACGGCGCCGCCCCGCGCGCCGAGGGCGGGGCGGCGCCGCACGAGGGTGGCCCGACCCGGCGGGGGAAGGCCACACTGGTGCCATGACGGAACCGGTGAGCGCCGCGCTGCGCGACGCGAAGGCCCGTGCCCGGTCCAGCCACTACACGGTCGGCACCCTCGAGCGGGACCCGGACGGCACCGTGTGGCTCGAGTGCTCCTGCGGCACCGTGCTCCGCAACGGCCCCACCTGGACCCTCGACGAGCACGTCCGCCTGCACCGCGCGGAGGCGAAGTACCTCGAGCTCTCCGCTGCCGCGCCGGCGGGCATCCCGCGCCTCATCGACCCGGGGTACTGAGCCGGCAGGAGCCGCCGGGTCACCTCAGGCGGGCCCCGACCCGCGCGCCCGCCGACGACGCCTCAGATCGCGGCGACCCGCGCGCCCGCCGACGCCGCGCCGAGCCAGGTGTGGGGGTTGCGGTCCCAGCACCAGCCGAGCTTGGGCCGGCGCTCGCTGATCCACACGGCCGGGACCCGCTGGTTCCCGGGCCGGGACCCCAGGAGCGAGTAGCACCGGTTGGGCCGCAGCACGTCCGGTCGGACGATCGTCAGGGCCACCCCCTCCGTCATCGTGAGCGGGGTGCGTCCCCGCCCGCGGATGGCGACGAGGGCGTCGGAGGGGCGCACCCCGCAGAACTCCGAGCCCGTGTCGACGTCGGTGAGGAGGTAGGCGGGGCCGGCGGGCGGGACGACGCCGTCGATGGGCAGGTACGTGCCCGCCTCGTCGCGACCGATGACGCTCACGCCCCGGCGTGCGCCGCGGCGCATCGCCGGTGCCGCGTCGTTGGGGTCGACGTCGAGGACGAGCACGAACGGCACGTGGTCGGCCGGGTCGGTGGCGCCGCGTGGTGCGCCGGGGTCCGGCAGGGCGGCGCGCAGCGGCCCGACGGCGTCGGCGAGCGCCTGCGCCGAGAGCCCGGTCAGGTCGGCGACGCCGAGCGCGACGTAGACCTCCACCTGTCGGTCGAGCTCGGCGCGGGGATCGGTCCGGGGCGTCAGCAGGTCGCCGAGTCCGAGGGGCTCGGCGAGCAGGGTGGGGAGGGCGGGATCGAGCGGTGTGATCGTCAGCGGCATCGTTACCTCCGCCCCTGCCAACGTCGCGGGCGCCCGGAGCGTTCCCAGAGCGTCTCGAGGCGTTCCGGAGCGTTCCCGGAGAGTCGGTCCCGGGCCGCCCGGCCCACGGGACGTCGCCCGTGCCGTGGCAGGCTTTGCCGGTGACCCTCTCCACGCAGGCTCGCCCCGTGCTGGGCCGCACGTTCGCCGCCGTCCTCTTCGACATGGACGGGACGCTGATCTCGTCGACGGCCTCCGTCGTCCGCAGCTGGACCCGGCTCGCCCAGGAGTACGCGATCCCCGCCGAGCGGTTCGGCGACTTCCACGGGATCCCCTCCGACGCCCTCGTCGAGCTGCTCCTCGCCGACCGGCCCGTCGCGGAGCGGCGCGCGGCCGCCGCCCGGATCATCGAGCTGGAGGTCGCCGACGGCGAGGGGGTCGCCACGTTGCCCGGTGCGGCGGAGGCGATGGAGGCGCTCGCGGCGACCGGACGCGTCGCGGTGGTGACCTCCGCCATCGGACGCATCGCCACGGCGCGACTGGGCCAGACGGGCCTGCTCCGGTGCCCGGTCGTGAGCGCCGACGACGTCACGCGCGGGAAGCCCGACCCGGAGCCCTTCCGCCGCGCCGCTGAGCTGCTGGGCGTCGACCCGGCGGAGGCGCTCGTCGTCGAGGACGCGACGGCGGGCGTCACCGCGGGCCGTGCGGCCGGGGCGACGGTCCTCGGTCTCACCACCACGTCGCCCGACCTCGACGCGGACTGGGTGGTCCCCGACCTGGCGGCCGTGCGGCTCGTGCCCGTCCCGGACGGCGTGCGTGTCGAGGCGGCGGACGCCGGCGGTCGCCAGGCGTGACGGGGGTGAAATGCCCCCGTCTCGGCCCAGTTCACCCTGCTCCGGCGCGCCGGTGTGCGCGAACCGGGGCACCCTGGTTGTGTGCTCGAAGGACCGGGCAGCGAGAGGAGCGGGGATGAGTGGTGAGCCGATGCGTCGCACCTCCTCCGGACACCCCTTGCGCCTGGTCGGTTCAGAGACCCAGGTCGAGGCCCCGGGCGACCACGTCCGGCTGACCCTCACGCCCGAACGGCAGTCCGTCGCCATCGGTCGCCACTGGGTGGTGCGCATCGCCGCGGCCGCAGGCGTGACCGGGATGGCGAACCAGGTCGTGGAGCTGCTCACCAGCGAGCTCCTGTCCAACGCGGTGCTCCACGGGGCGGGGGGCCGGGCGATCCACCTGTGGTTCCACGCCGGGGCGGACGACGTCGTCCGCGTGTCGGTGAGCGACAGCCTCCCCGACCGGCCCGTGGTGCTGCACCCGGCGCTCGTCGCGCCGTCGGGCCGTGGGATGGCGATCGTCGAGGCGATGTCCAACCGCTGGGGTGTCGACAGCCAGCCCGACGGCGGCAAGACCGTCTGGTTCGAGGTCGACCTCGACCAGTACTAGGCGCGCATCACTGCTGGTCATCGTCGTCTGGCGTGTCGGGACGTTGAACCCACCACGCGGCGTGCGGGCGCGGCACAGAATGTGACGGCCGGTGTCGCGCCAATTCTGGAGGTCGTCCAACGTGGACCGTCGTGCCCTCACGCGACTGCTCGCCCTGCTGGGGCTGCTCGTGGCGCTCGTCGCCGGCGTGCCGCAGGCGGCCGCCGCGCTGCAGCAGACCACCGACGACGAGACGGTCACCATCACCCTGTACCGGGGCGAGGGGTGCCCGAACTGCGCCAAGCTCGAGGAGTTCTTCGAAGAGCTCGTCGCGGAGTACCCGCAGGTCGAGATCGTCGACTACGAGGTCTGGGACTCCGACGAGAACCAGGAGCGGTTCCGCGAGCACGCCGAGGAGCTCGGCTTCGACGCCGGCTCGGTGCCGACCACGGTGATCCAGGAGCGCGCCTGGATCGGGTACTCGGAGCCGATCACCGAGGACATCCGGGACGCCGTCGACCTCGTGCTCGCGGGCGAGCCGGTGCCCCCGGGTGTCTACGGGACGCCCGGCGCGGGCACGTGCGACGAGGACGAGCTCGAGTGCGCGCCGGACGAGACCGGTGCGCAGATCGACGTCCCCCTCATCGGGACCGTCAGCCTCGACGACCAGTCGCTCCTCGTGTCGACGCTCATCATCGGCTTCGTCGACGGCGTGAACCCGTGCTCGCTCTGGGTCATCTCCGTGCTGCTCACGATCGTCGTCCGGACGGCGTCCCGCCGGCGCGTCATGGCCATCGGCACCACCTTCCTGGTGGTCACGGCGGCGATGTACGCGCTGTACATGGCCGGCATCTACTCGGCACTGACGGTCGTCGGCTTCCTCGGCTGGATCCAGATCCTCGTCGCGGTCGCCGCGGGCATCTTCGGGCTCGTGAGCGTCAAGGACTACTTCGCCTTCAAGAAGGGGCTGTCGTTCACGATCCCCGACTCGGCGAAGCCCGGCATCTACAAGCGCGTCCGGGCCGCCGCGGGGCACGAGAAGCTCCTGCCCGCCCTCATCGCCACCGGAGCCCTCGGCGTCGCGGTGTCGCTCATCGAGACGCCGTGCACCGCGGGCTTCCCGGTGCTCTGGACCGGCCTGCTGAAAGCCAACGGCGTCGGCTTCGCCGAGTCGGCGATCCTCTTCCTCGCCTACATGGTGCCGTTCCTGCTGGACGAGCTGATCGTGTTCGGCATCGCCGTCTTCACCATGAAGGCGACCAAGATGCAGGAGAAGCACGGCGAGATGCTGAAGCTCTTCGCCGGCGTCACGATGCTGGCGCTCGCCGCCGTCATGGTCATCAACCCCGAGTTCATGGAGAGCCCGATCAAGGCCCTCCTCCTCTTCGGGGGCGCCTTCGCGCTGGCAGCGGCGATCCACGTGGTGACGGAGCGCGTCAAGGCACGGCGTGCTGCCGCGCGGGCGGGTGCCCTCGCGGACGCCGCTGCCGACTGAGGCGCGCGGACGACCCGTACGGCGTGAGAGGGGCCTGGCCGCGACGGCCAGGCCCCTCTCCCGTGCTGTGCCGGACGCCGTCAGGCGGGACCGGCGTCGCCGGTCACCGTCGGCGCGTGACGCGGACCGTCAGGTCGGTGGACGAGCCCTCGACCTGGTCGTTGCCGCTGTACGCCACCGTGAGGTGGTGCGTCCCGACCGGCAGGTGGCGCAGCAGCGCCAGCGCGAAGCCGCTGCTCCGGATGGTCACGACGGGCACCGTGGCGAGCACGCCACCGTCCTCGCTGATGGTGACCGTGCCGGTCGGCGGGGTGCCCTCGCTGCGGACGAGCACCGACACCGGGACCGGCACGCCCTGACGGACGCTGCGCGGCGCGACGGCGTGGATCACCGAGCTCTCCTTCGGCTCGGCGACGGTCACGTCGACGACCTGCGCCCGCTGGCCCAGCGCGTTGTGGGTGTGCAGGACGAGCAGCTGCGCCTCCGTCGTCTCCGCAGAGCGGTGCACCACGACCGGGAGGCCCGGCTGGCCGTCGAACCAGACCGTGTCCTCGACGGTGTCCGGGGTGTCACCCGGCACCGACTCGAACCACACCGGCGGGTCGAACGGCGTGACCGTGACCGGCTCCGACTCGTCCACGATGCCCGTCGGCGACTCCGCGTACGGCGAGTACATCGCGACGGCGATCGTCGGGGTGTCGTTCTTCGTGATGCCGACCGCCGCCATGTTCATCGGGGCCACCAGCACGTTGCTGTCGAACACCGACGTCTCGAGCGCCGCGGAGAGGCCGTTCGCCAGGTAGATGTCGAGCATCTCGCCCAGCGCGTAGCCGTCCTGCTCGTCGTACTCGAGCGCGTACGTCTCCACCGTCGTCAGGTCGAGGTCCGGGGAGTACTTCCACACGTACGTCTCGAGGTCCCAGATCCCATCACCGTCGATGTCGGTGTCGATGATCGGGGTCACGGCCCCGCCGAGCGTGCTCCACTCGCCGTAGGTCGCGACGCCGACGGCGAGCGTCCCGTCCTCGGGGTCGAGGCCGGCGGCCTCGAGCTCGGGTGCGGTGGACGTCCAGCCGACGGCCTTGATGTCGGACGCGCGGAGGGCGGACTGCGCGTCCGTCCCGAGCTCGAGCTCAGGGCTCGTCGTGCCGAGCACGAACGGGGCCATCAGCGAGTACCAGCCGCCGGACGCGACGCCGCGACCCGTGCTGAGCAGCTCGGCCTGCGCCTCGTCGGCCCCGAACGCCACCGGCTGGGTGGTCAGCTCGCTGACCGGTCGCGGTGCGGCCTGCACCGGGACCCGGAGCTCCGGGCCGTCCGCCGGCGTGAGGACGAGCCGGCCCGACACGGACGCCACGAAGTCACGCGGCACCACGGCGCCGATGTCGTACGTGGCGGCCATCGTCGGGTCGAGGTCGCGCCCGATGGTCGCCGGGTCGGCGGTCAGCGTGACGACGACGTCGGCCGTGCCGCCGGCCGGCACCGTGACCGAGGCCGGGCTCACCGTGACGCTCGCGTCGCCCGCCGTGGTGGCCTGGGCGAACGAGGTCGCGTAGGTGCGGTCGGTCGCGCCGTCGTTCTGCAGGGTGACGTGCCGCTCCTGCACCACTGTGGCGGCGCCGACGTCGACGACGCCGAAGTTGACCGAGACCAGGTCCTGCGCCTCGGCGTCGTACGCGATGACCTCGGCGGCCGCGGCGTCCACCGCGTCCACGCGGCCGGAGCCGACCCGCAGCGGCCCGAACACGGGACCGGTCTGCCCGAGCCCGCTGTAGAGGTCGTGGGTCGCGGTGTTCATCACCGCGGCCTTGATCTCGAGCGGGGTCCAGTCGGGGTGGGTCTGCGCGACGAGGGCGGTGATGCCGGCGACGTGCGGCGACGACATCGAGGTGCCGGAGTAGGTGACCGTGCCGGTCCCGCTGCCCGCCGCGACGGACGAGATGAGCGTGCCCGGTGCGGCGACGTCCGGCTTCATGGCCCCGAGCGAGCCGTGCACGCCCCGGGACGACCCGCTGTTCAGGGTGTCGGCCAGCGCGGGGTCGGTGACGAACGCCGCGTTGGCGAGCGACGGGCCGAGGTGCACCACGACGCCGCCGGCCTGGATGGCCGGGAGCAGCGCGTCGGTCGACCCGGCGGTGAGCTGTGCGCCCGGGATGGTGGCGTTGCCCGCGATCCCGGCCGGGAACACCGGCAGCTCGGTCCCGATGAGGACGCCGACGGCCCCGGCCGCCTCCGCGTTGTTCCAGCGCACCGCGCTGCCGCAGACCCGCGTGGCGTCGTTGTCGTCCCACCACAGCCACACGATGGTGCCGGCGATCTGGTCGGCGTAGGCGTCGAGCTCGGTGCAGCCGTCCACCTCGCCGATGTACGTCACGGGCGCGGTGACGTCGGCGTCGCCGGCGTAGTTCGCCGTGTTCTGCGCGGCGTGGAGGCCGAGCAGGCCGGCGTCGGGCGCCTCGGTGACCTCGACGGCGTCGTAGGTCTGCGTGCTGCCCACGGAGTTGGCGACCGTCAGGGCGCTGCGGGCGCTGCCGGGGCTGCCGCCGATGTCGGTGATGTCGCCGCCGTTGCCGGCGGAGGTCACCGTGAGCGTGCCGAGCTCGGCGAGCTCGTTGACGAACAGGTTCTCCGGGTCGTCCGCGACGCTGAAGTCGGACCCGAGGGACATGTTGACGATGTCGAGGTGGTCGGAGGGGTCGCCGTCCCCGTCGGGGTCAGCGGCCCACTCGAGCGCGCTGATGACCAGGGACGTCGAGCCGCCGATGTCGCCGAACACCTTGAGTGCGTAGACGCCGGCCTCGGGCGCGCTGCCCGGGCCGATCTCCCAGTCCGTCAGGTCGGTGAGCGTGGCGTAGTCGCCGGTGAACGTCGTGCCGTCGGGCTGGATGCCGTACCCGGCCGCCGTGCCTGCGACATGGCTGCCGTGCCCGCCGTTGGCCGACGTCGCGGCGGGGGCGTCGATCGGGTTGGCGTCCGGCGTCGGCTCGAGGGTGCTGCCGGGCTCCTCGCCGCCGGCGTCGTACAGCGGGCCGGCGAAGTCGTAGCCGCCGAGGTACTTGTCGGGGTCGAAGGTGCCGTCGGGCACCGGTCCGGTGCCGTCGGTGCCGTACGCCAGGTCGTAGGCCTCCTGGGTGCCGGGGCCGCCGAAGTCGGCGTGCGTGTAGTCCACGCCCGTGTCGATGACGCCGATGGTGACGCCCTCGCCGGTGGCGCCGGCCGCGGCCCACGCCTCCGCCGCACGGGTGAACACGTCGGTGCCCTTGTTGTCGACGGTCTTCGGCACCACCAGGTGCACCGCGGCGACGTCGGGCTCCTCGGCCAGCGCACGGATCTCAGCGGCGTCCCCGGTGACGACGACGCCGGGCACGACCATCGTGGTGACGTCGAGCTTCGCGGGGACCTCCGCGGCGACCTCGCCGACGTCCGCCGGGACGACGTCCTCGGCGATGGCCTCCACCTCGGCGGCCGCGGCCTCGACGTCGGCGGTGTCGCCGCCCGCCTCGGTCGTCTCGATGCCGGAGGGCGCGTCGATCTCGACGAAGGCGGTGATCTGACCTTCCGCCTCGATGAGGGCGGGGCTGATGGTGGCGCGCGGGGTCTCGCCGGCGGGACGGCGCAGGCCGTCCGGCCGGACGAGCGGGACCCCGCTCGAGTCCGGTGGTTCATCCCCCGGGGCGGCCTGCGCGGGGCTGAGGCCGAGCGGCACCAGAAGTGCGGCGCTGGCGACACCCGCGAGGAGTGCTCGACGACGGCTCATTGTTCTCCCTTGAACGGACGGGTACCTGCACGGGCAGACCTGTCGCTCGAGCGGGGGCCTCGGCGGCGTGATCACGTGGGGGCACACTAGCCGCGGGTGAAGTGTCGGGTGAAGTCCTCGGGAGGCGGCGCGCCGGAATTGACTACTCGTGAGTAGCCCGCTAACGACCTGCGGGTATCGCGGTCAAGAGAGGATGCCCCCACAGGTCGCCTGACATGGCACTGGCCGGCCGGGGACAGGGGGGCGTCCGGCCGGCCGGCCAGGTCTGTGGGGTGCGGGTCAGCCCTGCGTGATGTCGCCCGACCCGTCGATCTCCTGGTGCACCTCGGGGTCGCCCAGGTACGTGATGTCGCCGGACCCCTCGATGGCGGCGTCCAACGTGTCCGAGACGCTCACGGTGGTCTCGCCGGACCCGTCGATCGTCACGTCTCCGGTGCGAGCCGTGAGCTCCGCGGCGTCGACGTTCCCCGAGCCGGGGATCGCCACGCGCACGTGGTCCGTCTCGCCCGCGACCTCGACGTCGCCCGAGCCGTCGACGACGACGTCCAGCGACGTGGTCGTGACCTGCTCGACCCGGATGTCGCCCGAGCCGTGGATGGCGAGCCGGACGTCGTCGGCCGAGAGGTCGTCCACGCCGATCTCGCCCGAGCCGTCGATCTCCAGGTTGACGGCGTCCTGGGCACCGAGCTCGCCGTAGACCTCGCCGGAGCCGCTCAGCAGGACGGACGAGAGTGCGGGCACCACGAGGTTGAACTCGAGGTACCCGGTGTTGCGCCAGGAGTCCTCCAGGTCGATGACCAGGGTGTCGCCGTCGACCCGCGTCACGAGGTCGTCCAGGACGTCGGCGCGGCCCGTCACGCTCAGGCCCGGCTCGTCGCCCACGGCGAGGTTCAGGACACCGCTCGTGCGCAGCTCGACGGCGGTCACGGCCGTGACGTCGCGGGTCTCGCTGACCTCGTCGCCCCGGGCCTCCCGTGAGCCGATCCGCACCTCGCAGCCTGCCAGGGCTCCCGCGGCGACCCCGACGACGAGGAGCGTGGTGAGAGCGGCGGGAACGGGCATGGTGCGGCGGTTCATGGTGGTGTCCTCTGTGGTGTCCGGGGTGCTGTGTGATCAGCATCGCGGCGGGGCACCGGCGCTCACCATCAGGGGGACCCCTGGACGGACCCTGGACGGACCCTGGTCCGGGTCGAGGGCGACCCCAGGGTCGGCTCAGGTCGGCGTCGGCACCACGCGTGACGCCGTCGCCGCGGCGACGAGAGCGAGCACCGCCGGCAGGGCCAGCGCCACCGTGAACGCGAGCACCGGGCTCGCCGCGACCAGCCGCGCGAACACCGGCCCGGTGCCGGCGAGGGCGACCGCGATCGCCAGCGCCTCGGCGACCTGGAGCGCCGCGCTGTTGACGCCGAAGCGCTCCGGTTCGGACAGCCGCAGGGTGAGCAGCGACGTCGTCGGGTAGGCGAGCCCCATGCCCAGGCCCGCCAGGCCCCAGCCGACCACGGTGGCGGCGACGGGGAGCAGCGGCAGGAGCGCCAGGCCGACGGCGCCTACGCCGGCCGTCACGAACAGCGCGCCGGTCCGTAGCACGGCCGCGTCCGCCCACCTGCCCTCCCGGCGCCCGCGCAGCCACGAGCCGGCGGACCACGCGATGGCGGCGATCGTGAGCGCCAGGCCGGCCTGGGCCGGTCCGAGCCCGCGCTCCGTGGTGAGCACGAGCGGCAGGTAGACCTCGGCGCCGAAGAAGGCGGCACCCAGGAGGGCGCGCACGACGACGACCGCGGGCAGACCACGTGCGTACCGGAGGGTCCCGCGTGGCAGCAGGGCGGGGGCTGCGACCGCGAGCAGCGCGAGTGCCACCACCCCGGTACCCAGGGCGATCGCCGCCGGTTGCTGGCCCCCCCAGTGCAGGGCGAGCGCCGCGAGGCCCGCGAGGGCGCCGAGCAGCACGCGGCGCCGGTCGGGGCGGTGGTCGGTGCGTTCCGGGCGGTGGGCGAGCACCGGTCGGAGCGCGGGCAGCATCGGGACGGCGACGAGCGGGACCGCGAGGAACACCCACCGCCACCCGACGTCCTCCGCGAGCCAGCCCGCGATCGCCGGGCCGACCAGCGACGGGAGCACCCAGGCGGCGGCGAAGCCCGCGAACACGCGCGGTTGCACGGGCGCGGGGTAGAGCTGCCCGACGACGACGTACAGGGCGACGACGAGCGCACCCGAGCCCAGCCCCATGACGGCGCGGCCCGCGACGACGGTCGCCATCGTGGTCGCCGTGCCGGCCAGCAGCAGCCCCCCGATGAACGCCGACGTGCCGGCCACGAGCGGTCGGGCAGGTCCCACACGGTCCGCCCAGCCGCCCGCGGCGACCACACCGACGACGGAGGCCGCCGCCGGAGCCGCGAACGCGACCGCGTAGAGGCCGAGGCCGTCCAGCGCCCGGGCGACGACCGGCATCGCCGTCGTGACCGCCAGCGCCTCGAACGCCGTGAGGGCGATGAGGCCGATCATCCCCGCCGTCACGCCGCGCAGCCCCGGCGTCCACGGCGAGGTGCTGAGCGGGGCGACGGCCGCGTCACCGGGCGCCGTGCGCACGCCCCCGGCGGCTGCTGAGTCTCCCATGGTTCAGGTCAACCAGAGCGGGGCGACTTCCATGCCCGCGGACGCCGCGGGCGGTCGTCGCCGGGGGCAGAGTGCGGCGTCGCGCGCAGATGGCGGCCGTCGTTGCGCCGCATCCTGTGCCGAACGCCGCGGTCTGCGGCGCCGACCTGGTCAGCGCGCGTAGCGCGCCACGAACGCGCGGAGCACGCCCGATGCGTGCGTGACGTCGGCCCGCCGCACCTCCGCGAGGAGGGCGTCGACCTCGTCGGGGGAGAAGTAGCCGGCGTGCCGGTACACGTCGATGCGCGTCTCGATCCCGGGCACGTCGAGTTCCGGGTGGAACTGCGTGGCGTAGACGTTCTCGCCCACCCGGAACGCCTGCACGGGGCAGGCGGGGGACGTCGCCAGCACGACGGCGTCGGGCGGAGGGACGCGTACCGCCTCCTTGTGCCCGACGAACGCGTCGAAGGTCGCCGGCATCGTGCCGAACACGGGGTCTGCCCGGCCGGCGGCCGTCAGGGACACGGGCACCGCGCCCACCGGCTCGGCGTAGGTGCCGTCGACGACGCCGCCGGTGAGGACCCCGAGCGTGCCGACGCCGTAGCAGGCACCCAGGAACGGCAGGTCGCGTGCGACGACCTCCCGTACGAGGGCGCCGAGCTCCGCCTCGACGCGCTTCTGGACGGCCGACTTGGTGTCCTCGGGGTCGCTCGTGGTGAACGGGCTGCCGCCGACGATCACCCCGGAGAACGCGTCGAGGTCGAGCGCCGGCATCGGGGCGGCCTCGAGCCGCACCCGGACCAGCTGGTCGGCCGTCAACCCGCCGAAGCGCAGCACGGCCTCGTGCTCGCCGTCGGCGGCCGCGTCCTCGGCCCTCGTCGCCAGGAGCAGGAACGGCTTCACGCCCCAGACCCTAGCGGCGAGCCAGGAGCCGCCGCCCCGGGCCTCAGAAGTTCATCTGGCTCGCCGGGTCGGTGGCGTCGCCACCACCCTGCTGGACGCCCGACCGCAGCTGGTACGGGTCCTCCTCCTCGGGCGCCTCGGCCGCCTGGATCTCGTCGACGTCGGGGTTCGTCAGCGCCTCGGGAGCACCCGAGGGTGGGGCGACCTCGTTCTCGTCCACCGGGGTGTCCGGGTCGTACTTGCTCTGCTCGGTCATCGTGACCACCTCCTGATCAGCACGGTAGGTCGGTGGGCGCGGATCGGCGCGGCGAGCCGCTGCGACGAGCGGGCGCCGACGAGCCGACGCGACCTGCTGTGGCGTGGCGTGCAAGGAACCGGGCACCGACGACACACACTTGCCGAGAAGGTGGGCCACAAGGGGAGCACAGACCATGCGCGACGACGCCTGGTTCGACGAGCTGTTCCGTGCGCACTCGACCGCCGTGTTCCGCTACTTCGTCCGGCGTGGTGCCGCGGGCGACGCGCAGGACCTGGCCGCCGACGTGCTCACGACCGCATGGCGCCGACGGGACGACATCCCCGAGGGCGCCGAGCTGCCGTGGCTCTACCGCACGGCCGGCTACGTCCTGGCCAACCACCGTCGCAAGGGCCGTCCCGTGCCCGTCGCGGACCTCCCGGACGACGCCGCGGACGACGCCGAGCCGGCCGACCTCGCCGTCACGGACGACCAGGTGCGGGCGGTCCTCGCCGCCTTGTCCCCCCGGGACCGCCGCGTCCTGCTGCTGCACGCGTGGGAGGGACTCGACGGCGACCAGCTGGCTCAGGTTCTGGGCATCAGCCGCGGG
>Ga0196976_1000367_pt1 | contig 29194 bp, 24 predicted proteins | sample S3v_513CmetaG_FD_148644 | JGI IMG/M metagenome (GOLD analysis project Ga0196976, IMG submission 148644) | Soil microbial communities from Anza Borrego desert, Southern California, United States - S3+v_5-13C | ecosystem: Environmental > Terrestrial > Soil > Desert | place: USA: California... | reverse complement strand
GCAATGGCTTTGTTTGGGACCAACGTCACCACCAAGCTATTGCAGCAGAGTGCTAAGGCGGCACAGCAACCGGTTGCCCAGAAACCAGCACAGGCAGCCCCAGCGCCTAAAACAACTACATCTCCCGCAAAGACTCCGGCAGCTCCTCAGCCAGCCAAGCCAGCACCATCGCAGCGGCTTAACCAGGAACAAGCACAGGCTCTCATGGACAATCTCCAACAGCAGCTCGTCGATGTCCAGGGTAAGCTCCAACGCAAGGAGGGAAGTGCGTTCAGCTTAAGCCAGCAGGCATTCAAGCTGGAGCAGGAAATCAAAGACCTCAGAAAGATGTATCCAGGATTGAAGTAATCCTATGGTCATCATGTCCCGCTGAGGACATGCCTTGCAAATTGGTAGGGGACAGCTCCGGCTGTCCTCTAAATCCAGGTCAATGATTAATACCATCCTTTTATCACATTTATAAATGGCATAGCCATTGCCGATCCAGAGGGTTTGATTGTCTATCCGGCAGATTTTGCATGTCCTCCATCCACCAGATCGAGCCGCGTGAGCTGCTCGCCGTAAACCATCACCGCCGCCTTTGTATGAGCCGATCCAGGCGAATTGACCTTGATTGTGGGCGGTGAGGTTTCGCAAGACTAACGTCTTGCCGCATTCCGTCCCGTTATGCGGTGATATGCGCCACAAGTCGGCGCATCACTGCCCGCTGCGTTGCAGCAGACAGTGCCATCCCTGTGGCATTTCCCGCACCGATGCAAGGTGCAAATTTTTGCACCTTGTAACATCCCTGAAAAATTCATTTCTGCCGGGTTTGCCGCAATGTGCAGCAAAGATACAAGAAGATGAATGAGGCAGGCGAGGCGCTGCCTCCTGTGTTGGTGAAATAGTCGCATGGTTAAGCCATTAGTCCCTATCAACAGGGTAAAATCCCATCCCAGAAATGTACCCCTATTCCGCAGTGGTGCTGTCCACCACTGCATCTGTGCGCGAGGCAGATGCTGTTGCACCGATATTTCCTCGCACAGTGAGCCAGCGGTTTTAACTGGCGACACCTCCCGCTGCTGCACCATCCTTCACCAGTTGGCTTAGAATGGTGCAGCGGGCGGGTGTCAGGGCAGCAAGCTGCCCTGACACGGCATATACCGGGGACGCTTTTTCTTGCGCTTGTGTTCGCGCATTTTCTCGGCAGCCAGATACACATCCAGACTAGAGAATACTTGCTAGGCTGACTTCTCCGCTTAGCTAAACTATTTCAAAGTGCCACAAAAATTTATATCCTTGCCAGAGCGCATGGAAGTCAACTACACCCGGACCTCCAGAAACGCTACGGCTCACCCACCTTTTGATATTACTCTTATCTATGTAGGCAGTGCTGGAACTCTGATCCCAAGTGTTAGGTTTAGAGTTTGGATTCCACTTATTTCGTAAATTGTTGGCAGTATCTTGAGATATCTGATTACAGGCACTAGGTGAATTACTGATATCCTTTGCTGGGTTAGCTTGCGTCCAAATGTTAAAATTGCCAAAGAGTTCTTGATCTGCTTGTTGATTGTTGACTTGCATTTTGACTTGGTCTTTTCTTTATAGATATTAGCTTTAGGGGAAGTTTCTATGGAAACTTCCCCTAAGGAGTTTTAGGGATGCTCAACGCCGGGGAATGCTACTGTTATCCCAATAATTAATGGATCGGTAGAAGTCGAACCTCCTTTGAAGGAAGTGCTACCCGATGTCGAAACCTGGTAGTCACTTGTGTGTCCTCCATTCCCACCAAACGTAAAGGGACCAATGCGGAGACCCGCACTCGCACTAATCTGCTGTTGGACTTGGTTAAAAGTGCTTTCGCTCATAGTGATTTCAAAGCTTGGTTGGTAAACCACGACTAAGCCACTTACCATGGAGGATAACAACCCATTGGCACCAAATGCAGCATTTGCTGAACCTGTTGGTGTCCATGGAGATTGCAGTATATAGCCTGCCCCGCCCTCATTTAAGGCTAATGCCTTCACAAATCCTCCATCGTACCAATCACCAGGGGTCACAGGAACAAAGGTAGAAGATTTAACTGAAATCGTCGCCGTGACGGACTGATCATCTTTGGAGATATTGAGGCTCTTCCAGCTTCCGCCAACATTAACACTCCAAAATACTTCAGAATACTCTGCATTTGCACCTGCCCACGATTGTGTAATGGCAGATGACGACTTAGAAGCATCTAACTTCACCTCGAAAGAACCTTGCGTGCCCGATGTAAGGCTGGCGCGCCAGTCTTGTCCTGTTGCACCAATTGTGTAGCTTGGCTCCCATCTGATAATACCTGAACCATCTGGAACTTTTGTCCAACCGCGAGGGGCTGGGCTGCTCGCGGGATCACCACTGGGTACTTTTATGGCATCTATCATAGCTTGTAATTCATTCGGCATTGCGGATTTTTGCAGGTCTAGCAGTTGATCCTGAGCAACCTTCCATGCCTGAGTATCTTGGTCTATCTTGTTTATCCATTCCTGTGCCTCTGGTGCTTTAGCAAGCCAAGTATCAATGTCTGGATACCTCGCTGCAAACACAGGTCCGCCGTTTTGTTTTTCTGTTTGATAAGTTGTGTTCATATCACTATTATCTTGGGTTACTCTGTTAGAAAGAGCCGTAACAACATCCTGCTGGTTTTTCCAAGATTGTTGAACCTCAGGGGATGCATTCCAAACAACATATTGAAGCAAGCGACGGAAAGCATCAGCGAATCTGACATCCGTCATGCTGTAGCTACCAACAGGAGACCATAAAGGCATGGTGCTAATGATCTGATATGCTTGTGGTGCCATTTGTCCCGTTGGAGGAAGGGGCCAGCTAAAGTCCATTGGCTCCCCGAACATTTGAAAATAAACGTTACCTCCACCTAGAACAGCCTTCTGTATCTGTTCATATGTTTGACCAAGCAAATTACTATTAAGTGACATGATTTACTCCTAAGATTGTATGTTTCGAATTTTCGATATCACTATATAAATCGTATTAAAATCTATATGGTACTTATAAGCTTTCTCCTTAATAAATCCTAGAACTACTATTTCTAAGATTATCTATAACTATGACATAAAACATATCATAAAATTTCCTTATAATAATAATTGTAATAAAAATTTCATAAGAAATTCAGATTGCCTTCACAAAACGTGCTATGTCAAAGTAAAACACCAACTCAGGTATGTTACATGGAAGCATCTATCCTGCACTTAGCCCTTATATATCAACCTGTCCGACACTGAGATCAACATCGAGATTGCCCGGTGGCATGGATATGGCTTGGTAGAAGATCAGCCTGGCTACTACTGGAAGAAGTTCCGTGATCGAAATAGAGATAAGGTGAGGGCAGAACCATTGCCCCGCTGGAGCTATGATTTGGGGGTAACAATCAAACTGTTTGATGATCTGCTTGGCACACATCATAAGCATGGCGTTGACCGTATGGGAATGAAGTGGAGAGCCTATATTGAATTTGCGACTGGTCCCTTGAGCATGTCCACACAATCCCTTCCAGAGCCGTGTGTATCGTTTGGTTGTGGTGGGATGACAGGAAACATCTGGATGCCAGCTAGGAGACAGATGTATTGCCAGCCAGTGAGGAGTAGGAAATGCTTGCCTCAAAAGAAACAGCCGCATGAACATCATACGGCTGCTCCTCGTGTCTATTTCTCCGTGTTGGACAGACACGCGCTTCCTAGGCGTGTATTCAAGAGCATAGCTGAACCGAGGCTGATCAGGGTTCCAAATCGGTTAATCTTTGGGAGGTTTTCTTCCGGCAGAAACCCGATCTGAACTTCTGACGGAGGGAAGTTAATGCCCAGTTAAAGTAATGCGGGCTGCTGCATGATTAGCACCCCAAAGTCAAAGATACCCTTGCTACGGCGCTGCTTAGCATCAAGCTGCCCGATATAGCCCAGGGTGGTTTCCACCTTCTTATGTCCTAGATTCTGTTTGATAGCCTGCACATCAAGCCCGGCATCATATTGCCGACGGGCATAGGTGCGGCGCAGGTCGTGCGGCTTTGCAGCTCGTTTCTTCCCATCAATGACCAGCGGATAAGCATTCAGGACGCGCTGCACCGTCCGAGTACTGATAGGTTCTCCAGACAGCTCACGTCCACCAAACTGATCCACCCCCTGAAAGATGTAACCATCAGTGATACCCGCAGTAGCTAGCCAGGCATCCACAATTAAAAGAACTGAGTGATTATCGCCGTAAGGGACAAGGCGCTGCTTACTGCCTTTACCCTCTCGGATGAGCAAGGCTAATTCACCATCCAGGCGATGCCGTAGGTCATCAACTCGTAAATCGCATAGCTCCTGCTCCCGGATGCCAGTAGCCAGCATCATCGCGATGATAGCAGTATTCCTCAGTCCCAGGAGCGTTCCAGTACCGGGCAACCGGATCAGTGTGTTTGCCTCATTAACCGTCAGGCGCAGGTGTTCTTCATCAGCCCGATCCTGTTTAGTGACAGTCTTTACCTGTCCCAGTTTGAGAGCATTCTTGAGACGTTCAATCATTTCGTCCACATAGGGCTTTTGCTGATGGAAGGGGAGAGCTGCGACTTCTGGAGGAAGGGCAGCAAAAAAGAGATCGCGTTGGTTCATGAGCTTTAGGTACTGCCCCCGGATGGTAGAGAGGTGAGCCTGCACGCTCGATGCCGAGAGCTTACCTAGGAGATGATCTCGATAGCTATCCAAATCAGGCTGATACCAAACACGGTCTGAGGCTTCCAGCCAAGCGGCATAGCGTGCCAACCGACTCAGTGCATCCTTGTTGGCATTGGAGGGGATCATAATGTTCTGAGTTGGAATGATGGCGATACTCATGGATGAAAGCCTTTATAATTCTAGATGTCGCATTCTCACCATTATACGACATCTATTTTAAGTATGCGACCCCTCATAACTGGGGGTATTCATCAGCTCTATAAAGAAAATTTGTTCTAAAAGTTGAAAGTTGATCGGCATCCAGGTGAGGAACCGACTTTCACTTTAGTGCCAGTGATGTGCAGCGCTGTGGAGGGGTCAACTGGAACATCCCTTCCAGTTGGCTTAAACCCCACCAGAGGGGTCAAAAAGCTGTGTCACTTCCACAAGTAAAGCCAGGGTATCATCACATCTACCTTTGATTCTGTTTTAACTGACGACTTCTTTTACTCAGGGGATGGCGCTCCTGAGTTTTTCTTTTAAATGACTAGGCAGCCGCGGCGACACACCTAACCCCCAGGCTACCCAGCGAGTTATACCACATCGGCGATCCCGGACGATGGCTGACCGGGCCACCGTTCCTGGAACTAACTACCAAGATTAAATCATGGCGCATCTTGATCTAACTCCCAGGGTATGCTGGTAATTGTCACTGAGCGCAAGCAGCACTATGAGCTGCTATCACTCGATAAGCCAGGTGTTGTCCCGCCTGGCTTATTCTTTTCCGGCAGCACCGCGATCCACGTAATCCCCTGGATACCCTGATGGTTATGCTCTGCTCAGGCTGCCCTGCTGATGGCTCGAAGCACGTCCGGGCAACTACTCCTGCAAAATAAAAACATGGCGCATCTTGTCACAAGTGCCAGCGTATCCTGGTAGTTGTTGATGCCCGTCCCCCGATCAGGTGAATCTTGGCGGACCGTCTGATCGGCATGATCTAAGCTGTACCTTCTAATTGGTGCGGCTTTTTTCTTAAGCCCCTGGATACCCAGGGAGTTACCTTTAACTCTAAAAATTTTACAGTTGCTGGATAGCCCACTGCACTCACTGAAGGGTGATTTTCAAAAAAATATTCACCTATAGGTATTCACCAGCACTGCGGCTCTAAATGCCCGAAACGTTAGGGTGGATATGTGGAAGCCCTCAGCACTTGGTTTACTTTCTCGCGGCTACATTTGCCAGGCATGATTTGTTGCGGCAGATCATGCCGGGTGAGGTTTCTATAAGCTACCTGGTACTCCCCGGATTTCTCGCAGCACCTTGCCCCAGGAGAAATTTCTGTACGCTGATCCAGCCGGATAGAATTTCTCGCGGCTGTATTCGCCAGGCAAAATTAGGTCGTTACAATGATAGGAACAGAAAACCGAGATAGGGAGCTTCTTAGGCTTAAAGTGCTGGAATTTAAAGGGGTATAACTTGAGAAATTATAAGCTATAGTAGGGCATTGTCCTGAATAGTAGGAGGACTTGGAAATAATGCCAACACTAAATGAATTCGCGCTGGCAACATTGGACGCACTTTCAACACATATTGCTATTATTGACACAAATGGCACTATCGTCGCAGTGAATAGCGCATGGCGAAGATTTGCCCAAGTGAATGAGGCGAAAACAAATGTCTCTGAAGGGTCTAACTATCTAGCCGTGTGTATGAAGGCTAAGGACAATGGATGTGAAGAGGCTTTTACACTTGCTCTTAATATAACTGCGATCATGGAAGGTAATCAAGATTTATTTACTGTAGAGTATCCCTGTCACTCTCCTATGGAGCAACGGTGGTTCATTGCTAAAGTGACGCGCTTTACTGCTGAGGGAGCAACCTACGCGGTCATTGCCCACGAAAATATTACGGCGCGTAAGCTAGCCGAAGAGGAAGTATATAAACGTACAAGGGAACTTACGCTTATTGAGGAAAGACAACGGCTCTCACGGGAGCTACATGACTCCGTAAGCCAAGCCCTGTATTCATCTAACCTAATAGCTGAAAGTGTTCCCCTCGTTGTAGAAAAGAATCCTAAACGTGCTTTAGAACTCATCCAGCAGATCAGAACCCTAAACCGTGCGGCTCTGGCAGAAATGAGAACGTTACTCTATGAATTGCGTCCAGACGCTCTTGTGCATACTGAACTGGCAGAGTTGATAGATCAGCTACTCCACGCTGCTGAGGGACGAAAGAGAGTAATAACTAAGTTATTTACCACAGACGGTGAATTGAAACTTCCTTCTGAGGTACATATATCCCTTTATAGAATTGCCCAGGAGTCTATCCATAATATCCTTAAGCACAGCAGGGCAAAACATATAACTGTTTACCTTGATAAGGCTATTGATAAGGTTGCTCTTAAAATAATTGATGATGGAGTTGGGATAGAACAGGGGATCAAGACATCAGGCTTAGGCTTGTCTACAATGAAGGAACGGGCTGCAATCATTGGAGCAAATTTAGATATTACTAGTCAAGCGGGTCAAGGAACTCAAATAAGTATTGTTTGGGTACAGAGCTCCGATTTATCCAAAGAAGCAACAGCTTAAGTCATGACTATTTCAGCTAAATAGGGGTGTATTGCCATTTATACACCCTATTTTAGCGCTGGCAAACCTCTTTTTACCCCTGTATTTTTCTTATCCCGGTTTTCTGTTCCTACCGTTGTAACGACCCGATTTGTTGCCGCACTTTCATCCAGGCGAGATTTCTGGATGTCCCGTAGTAGCCCCATGATTTATTGTGCAGATTGGGGATTTCTTGGGTTGCAGACAGCATAAAAAAGGTCGGGATACCATCTAGGACAGCCCACTCTTACTAGATAAAGTTAGGCTTAATTGCCCTTGGGAAGGTCACTTGATCTCCTATATCGTGAATATAGGTCATAGCGCTATGAGAGGCGGTTTCCATGTTAAGAGGACAGTTGCGTGTCTTTAGCTCAGTCATGCTCATTGTCATAATGGGTATATGGACAATTCATCCAGCACTGGCACAGGAGCCGAGTGTCACCACCCATACCGATTACCTTACTTCCAGTGACAATCAGAACGAGTACCCGATTGTATTTCATGCAGGGGATGTGGTGACGCTGAATACAGCCTGCCTGACGAATGGCTTCTGGTTAGATACCCGTGTTCGGCTGGTGGGGCCGGGTGTCGATGTCTACAATGACGATTGGTATTACCTCTGTTCCCAGTTAACCTTTACTATTCCCGTGACCGGGACCTATACTATTATTGTGCAGGCGTACAATGCCAGCAATCTGTCGGTCTATACACTAGGGATCAGTGTGGCAGGGGAATGTCCCTACAGTGCCGATTTTCCGGTCAGTGCTGGTGCTGATAACATCTTTGGCACAAACTGTGCAGATGATATCAGCACCAGCACTGGGGATGACGAAATTTATTCGGGTGCAGGCGATGATACGATTCATGCCGGGGGTGGTAACGACATCATCTCCAACGATTTTGGCAGCGACTTTATCTCGGCAGGCTCCGGGGATGATCAGGTGCTGGCAAATCCAGCCGATGATCCCAATCCCAATGCCATCGACTATATCTATGGCGATGATGGCAATGACTTTCTGAGCGGTGGCTCGAATATTGATCATCTGTATGGCGGTCATGGCAACGATTACCTGACCGGAGAGCGCGGTGATGATGTGCTTTACGGCGGCAGTGGTCAGGATCAGCTTTATGGCGCGGATGGGAATGATGATCTGTTTGGCGGTACAGAGGATGATCAGCTTTACGGCTACGATGGGGATGATCACCTGTACGGTGGCAGTGGGAATGATCAACTCTATGGCGGTTTTGATAATGATAACCTGTTCGGCAATACAGGCAATGATACCCTGGACGGTTATGCCGGGAATGATCGCTTGCAGGGTGGGGATGGCACGGACTTTCTGTTCGGCGGAGAAGGCAGCGATTGGCTGCATGGCAATGACAGGCATGATTATTTTGATGGTGGGGCAGGCAGCGACATCATCATTGGCGGTGAAGGTAATGATGAAGCCTACGGGCGTGCTGGCGAGGACATCCTCTATGGTGGCGTCGGTCTGGATAACCTCTCTGGTGATTCTGGTAATGATTTCCTCTATGGGCAGGATGGCGACGATACGCTCAATGGGAATGAGCAGAATGACTATCTGGACGGCGGCGCAGGCAATGATTTTCTGCATGGTGGCGCAGGTCTGGATACGCTCTATGGCTGGTCTGGAGCCGATATGCTCAACGGCGGCGAAGGGAATGATCTGGTCTATGGTGGGGATGATGCCGATACGCTGAATGGTAGCAGTGGGCATGACAGCCTGCACGGAGATAGTGGCTCAGACAGTCTCTATGGTGCTCATGGAACGGATGATCTCTTTGGCGGCTCAGGGAGTGATCTGATGTTCGGCGGTGCTGACGATGACTATCTGGAAGGCGGCAGCGGCGATGATGACATGGATGGCGGCAGTGGAGCGGATAATCTCTACGGCGGCACAGGGAATGATACTCTGATTGGCGGGGATGGTAACGATACGCTGAACGGCGGCGCTCATTACAATACCATGACAGGTGGCGCAGGCAACGATATGTTTGTCTTCGAGGAAGACAGTAACAACTATGCCAGCGGCGGCAACGATAATGACCTGTTCTCCTTCGTTGGGCTGGTCTTTGGAAATTTTACCCTCAAAGGTGGACTCGGTTTTGACATTCTTGACTTTTCTGCCTATCAAGCGCCAGTCACAATCAATCTCAGCTTGATTGATACCGCGCAAACGGTCTACACCGATGGCACAAGTAGCTGTGTCATTACCCTCCGCGATACTTTTGAAGGTGTCAACGGCACATCTTTTGGCGATGTGATCGTGGGGAATGATGCCGATAACATGATCAGCGCCCTCGAAGGGGATGATGTGGTCGTTGGTGGCGCGGGCAATGACTGGCTCAGTGGCGGTGATGATACTGATCTGATCAGCGGCGGGGCAGGCAACGACATCATTGATGGTGGCACAGGCGTGGATACCTTCACCGAAAGCGAATCTGCTGGCAGCCCCTACAATGAGTACATCGCCACAACCGATAATGATATGCAGGTTGATTTGTCGGCTGGCACAGCCACAGGTGTAGGCAATGATACGCTGGTAGAGGAATCTGACGGCAATAGCAGCATTGAAAATGTGCTGACCGGGACAGGCGACGATACCATCATCGGGGATGCGGACAACAATACAATTGCCGCCGATGAAGGCAACGATACCGTTGATGGCAGCGCAGGCGATGATGTCATCTTTGGCGAAGAAGGCGATGATACGCTCAATGGCGGCGCGGGTAATGATACTGTTTACGGCGGAAATGCGAATACCCCCGGTCAGGTCGCGCACGACGGCAATGATGTCATCAATGGGGACTCCGGGGATGATACCCTCTACGGTGGTAATCTCAACATGATCGGCAGCACCGGAAATGATGGCGATGATGTCATCACTGGAGGCAGCGGTGAGGATACCGTCTATGGTGGCAATAGAAATCAGGACGACAGCGAGGGCAGTGATGGGCAGGATGTGATCAATGTCGTCGATGGGGCGGGTGGCGATGTTGCCAATGGTGGCAATGCTGGTGATGGCAGCGATAGCCCTGCCGATGCCCTCACAGGCGAACCCGGAGATACTCTGAACCAGTAAGTTGAAAGGCGATTTGGATGCTGCTTTAGCAGAGTGTTGGCAGGGGCTTGATGCACAGCACAGTGGTCGTCTCTGGAAGTGATCTAGTTCACTTCCAACTTGTCGCATCTTTGCCGTATGAGCAGGCTAGTATGAGCTTACAGCCCTTCCTCCGAGGACATAACGCCTATTTATCGCTAAGAAAGTCGTGCCGTTGGGTACGGCTTTCCCTCTTACCAGCTCAGGGCTGAGTTGCTCACTCCACCTGCATCAACGAGCAACCGCGCCGGGATACCCTTCTAATCCAAAAAAGATGGCGCATCTTTGCCCTCAGCCTCCGCTATGATGGCTTTATACCTCATGGGCTGATAGCCCTACTATGGGGAGTCTCTACTCATTTTGCTGTTGCTGACCCAACTGAAAAGGTCGCTGTAAGCCATGCTCAAGCGTGGCTTATTTTTTCCACCACATCACAGCCAGGAGGACGGTACACCGCAGCTTCAACCATTCACTGATGCACACCACAGCGCACCGCGACGGATTTTTTATACCGATGCAGCCGCAGCGCCGGGACGCACCGATGATCTAAAACACCAGGTAAAGATGGCGCATCCTGCCAGCTAGATCAGAATATCATAGGGCTATCCCTCTAAGTGGGGTACTCATTATCAGTATGTAAGCCGTACCTCCCAGGTGCGGCTTATTCTTTTATGTGGAAGCCCAGACCGTAAGTTTTCGTAGGTAGTAGAAAATTCCAGCGAGTCTTAGGTTTTCTTAGGTCGTCGATGGCTGACGGCAGTGATGCAAAAATTCAAAATCTCAGGTTTTCTGAGGTTCCATTTTTTTACTACCTGATGCCCCTACTCTCCTCGAAAGTCAGCCCGGATGAGGGCTGCATCACCACTGCACCTCTATTAGCGTAAGCGCGATAGCGAAGCGGGATAGTGTGCTGGTCAGGTACATAGTGGGTCTTGCTCATATTTCGTGCTAGCCCAAACTTTTTAATGAACTTGTTCTGCGTCATGAAGGAGGTTTATGGCTAGATAAACGGCTTGAGCATGGGACTAACAGAACAATGCACGAAAATTGGACAAGAGCCCATAGTGTCTGAAAAAGTACAGTAACATCGTGGCGATCTTGGTAGGGCATGATTGGTTTAGAGGAAATGATGTCTCGGAAATTACCGCTACGATGTCAGTGAACCAATTCGGTCATAATCTACCCGGACAGCACAAAAACACCCTTTTACAGGTCAGGTACATAATACCTAAAAATGTCATCTACATCTATTCATGGAACTAGAAATTAGAGATATATGAGGTGAATGAAGGTCAGGGTGTCTCCATGACACCCTGAAAAACTGCTTAGAACCCCCAGCTAGCCAACTTATCCAGGATGAGGTTAAACACACTGGTTAACCGAATATCTGGGGTAGATACCATAGGTATACTCGAATCCGTTACCGTTGGTTGAACCATCATGGCTTCCGTAACACTTGGGTGAACTACTTCGAGTTCTGCCAAAGGTGATTGAATATCCGGCACAGCTTCCTCTGCGGCAGGCAGCCTATCTGCTTCGACAACAGGTGTTTCAGCGATTGGCTCACTGATGGTAAGCGCCTGCGTTTCCTCTGCTGCACCAGAAGCCTGATTCACAGTTTGCGGCTCATCGCTACCATTCCGGTACACCTCAACTTTTTCAAAGTTGGTGTAGGTGTAATTGAAGGAGATGCCAAACATGGTAAACGAAACTGTACAGGGACAATTCTGGGTTGAAGCATTGCTGGTAGCCTGGGCTGCTTGGCTGCGTTCTTCTTCGCTTGCACCATTTTCATCATAGCGAATCCGCAGTGTATCGGTATCCTCGCCGCCATTCACAACACCATCGGCAAACGAGCCAAAGATGGCTTCAAAGAAATCGTTCCCGTCACCGAGATGAACGGCTGTGCCACTTTCCCCAGTGATTCTGCCTTCGTTGATGACCGTCTGGCTATCGCTATTGCCATCAACATGCGCGTTCACCCCAATGTGTTCACCCTCAATCGTGCCTTGATTGTGGATGAGGGTTTCGCCACTCAGCGTACCATCAATCTCAATGCCATCATCACCGCCTGCAATCATGCCATCGGACTGAATTTCTACTTCGCCGTGATCCATATCAATGCCATCACCGCCATCACCGCCGATGATACTGCCCGCTTCCACGCGCACATACAGCGTTTCTTCCGCCGCAACGCCATCGCAGGACTCACTCTGAATGAGTCCCCGGTTGATTACTGCCAGGCTGTCACCACCGATGCTGTTGTTGGCAACTTCACCCGTGTAATACCCGCGTACCGCGTGACATTCACCCCGAATTTCGCCGTTAACACCGTTCTGAACCAAACTGGCACTCTCAACTTCAATGCCCATGCTTTCTTCACTGACGATAATCGAGGGGTTCTCATCGTTCCGCAGGTTGTTCAGCACATAAGTCCCCTCCCCACCTGTGATAGCGGAGCAGTGTTCCGATGAGATCACACCAGTATTGGTGATATTGGCATCATCGCCAGCTTTAACACCGTAACAATAGCCATTGATCGTGGCTGGTGTGTTGCCATCAGTATGGTTAGAAACATTTACCTGATCAGGGGCTTCAATCCCGCTGCCCGACTGGCTGGTAATTGTGCCGTTATTCGCAACCGCACCATTCTCAGACTCTATATCAATCGCATCTCCATTGATCGACTCAACCGTGCTGCCCTCCTGAATGGCAATCTCCGCTCCCCCGGAAACGGCAATAGCGTCGTTACCACCTTGAATCACACCCCCGGACCTATTCTGCAACTCAAAATACTGCCCCTCGGCTTCGATACCATGATCGCCGCCTGCAATCGTGCCGGAATTCTCCACGTAGAGATGGTTACTGGACTCAAGCCCGTCCCCTGATTGACTACTAATCACCGCAGAGGTATTGTTCGTGATAACCACACCCGCTGGCCCTTCGGGTTGGCTTTGCAGGGCGGGATCATAATAGTGATGAACCGCATCTCCCCCACCCTGATCAGTGGCAAGAATCTGACCATTATTGACCAGGGTTTCATCAGGATTCAGCACCAGGGCATGTTCACCAGACTCCCCACTATTGGTGATAACACCATTACATTCTGTGTAGTCATATGAAGGGTCGGGCTGGACGGTTTCACATGACCCGGCTGGTGTTTCTGTAGGAACACAGAGCGGATCAGATGGATCACACTGCGCGGTTGCTGGTAGAATGCCGAGCATAAGGCTCAGTGCCAGTGTTATAAGCAGCAAGCAAGATCGCCACTGTTGGTACATTGTTTCCACCTCTCCTCCTCTGATAAACACCGATACATCTTCACAGTAAGAGATAGTAGTCCATTGCAACAGTGTGAAATCACCTGACCTGATTAGGTTAGACGACTTATCTTTCAAATAGGACATATAACGAAGTGAGATAATATGATGCTCCGGTCAAACAGATAATGAGTCTTGCTCACACTGTGTGGATCAGTAACATAGTGGCTCTTGTCCAAGTTTCGTACATTGTTCTGTTAGTCCCATGCTCAAGCCGTTTATCTAGCCATAAACCTCCCTCATGACGCAGAACACGTTCATTAGAAAGTTTGGGCTAGCACGAAATATGAGCAAGACCCATAGTGTCTGAAAGAGTACAGTAACATCGTGGCGATCTTGGTAGGGCATGATTGGTTTAGATGAAATGGTGTCTCGGGAATTACCGCTACGATGTCAGTGAACCAATTCGGTCATAATCTACCCGGACAGCACCCGGATGCCCCCGCGAAACCTGCGCTGAGTACGGTAGGTTTCGCACTTCCAGCACCTGCAAAGCGGGGGCTGGTGCGTTACGAAGTGACGCAGGTACACCGAGACGGTAACGTGTCGGTGCAAGCTGTTAGGCTAGCGACCATGCTTCCCCCTTCCAGCAGCCAATTCACACGTTCATTTTGTCTTCAGGGGGAACGCTGGTCGGCGAGCAGCACAAGCTGCTCGATGTGGTGCTGCCAAGCACCAGCGTATTAATGCACCATTGGCACACCAGGTGTACAGATGATGCAGCACCATTCACGCACCAGATGCACAGATGGTGTAATGCCACCGTAGCATTACACCAGATCGTGACAAGCACCATTGAGACACCAGCCTGATGTTTTGATGGTGTCACCATCAATGCACCAACCTTTCGTCGATACACTGCCCCGATCCGAAAAAGGCGGTATTGCCACCTTTATAACTGTATCGAAAAAAGGTTACTTCGCCTGGCAGATTTCGTAACATCCGTAACACTGCTGCTGTTACGGATAATCCCCTCGAAGATGTCACATGCTTCCTACGGAGGCAGGTAAAATTGAGGATGTTTACGGAATCGAGTAGCCCGGAGCCATTATCAGGCAGCACATCCGGGCTATTTCATTCTCTAGGCAGTATCCTGGTGTACACTTAGGATAAGTACCAGATTGATTGCTACTTGCAATGCTGGTGTAAGCCCGTGCCATTATGCTGACACGGGCTTTTCAATTTCCAAATAAACCAAACTGACGCAATAAAAAAGATGGCGCATCTTTAAAAGAAAAACAGATACGATGGATTCAAGGACTGCGACATGCTTTCCCCAAAGCCTGTGCTGTTACGCCAGCACAGGTTTTTCATGTCCGCCATACTCAGTAAGGCAGACATCAACATCGCATGACCGCGCTCGTGGGGGGCGCGGATTGCCATTTATCTATCTACTGGAAGAACTTCAACCCGCTTAAAAAAGATGGCGCATCTTGATCATCGTCTCAGGGTATGCTGAGTTTGACATGGGGATGTCCTAACCACTGACACTGGAAAGCCTGCGTAGTCTCGAAAACTATTGAAACGTGGGCTTTCCGCTTTATAGGCAAAAGAGAGGTGCTAATGCAGATGCCGAATGATCGGAATAATGTTCCAGAGCCAGAGGAAAAAGCCCACCACGATGTGATCATCGAAACGAAGTATGGACCGCAGCGAGTGCTGGCTGATCCTGATATGGATGCTAAGACGCAGGCAGCCCTGGCAAAGCTAGTAGAGCTGGCAATCGAGGCAGTTAACCGAGGAGACTTCCAGCGCCGGGATTAACCCCTCTGGCAGCCAGGCTGATGAGGAGGAAAGTTATCTATCCTTTTTTAGTGGAAAGTTTTTTTCTTTCCCCTTTTTTTATGGGTGCAAATTTTTCTGCATATAGTAGATGCCCCTGCCCCGCCGTAGATGAGGGCGCTGCGGCTGCTCTTGGATCAGGTTGAAAGTTTTCCCCTTTTTTTATGTGGAAGATTTTCTTTCTTCCACTCTATTTCTCCCGAAGAAGTTGGTTAAGCTGGACAGGTTGAAGAAAGTTTTTCTGCAAGAAAATTTACACTTTGCCTGATCCTGCCTGTAAAACAGGCGAATTCCCATTTGCCCCGGTTTTTAATGCCGATCTGGAGTTTTATCAAGTAGCGCCCTGATCCAGCCCTGTTTTACAGGGACTAGGCACAATCCGGGCTGTTGGCTGTGGCAATAGCACGATCCCCTGCCATCTCTTTTAGAACAGCCAGGCACGCCAGGCAATCCCCCAACGCACTATGATCGCCGCCAGGAAGACGTTGCCAGCGATAGGTCTTGTACATGCCCCGGCGCTCCCGCTCCCATCGAATGTCACCAACATATCGGGCATACAGCTCCATCGCACAAGTTGCCTCTTTAATCTGGACATGAGGCAGCCCGTAACGGTCACAGTGGACTTGCAGCCAGGGCAGGTCAAAATCGGCGTTGTAGACGACGACGTGCTTGTCCCGCAGCGCCTCGACGATGGCAGGGTATACCTCCTCGAAGCCAGGCGCGTTGATGAGGTCTTCCGGCTTGATACCATGAATATCTGAGGCACAGACACCATGCTCCCCAGGCTTGAGCATATCGTCTGGGTAAAGCGCCCGGATGCGTGTGTTGAGGATCGGCGTGCCGTCGGCGCGAATGATTGCCATCTCGATAATTTCAGGCGCGTGCAAACCTGTCGTTTCAGTGTCCATGATTACCAGGTCATCCCGATCCAGGAGACAGGCAGCCTTTTCTGATGCACGCTGGCGCTCCCAACAATCGTCGCAAAGCTGGTCCTTACCCGGATGCCGGAGCCAAGCATCACAGCGCACACAACACCGGGCAGCCGCCGCGCCAGCCTGGGCTTTTTCCAGGGCTGTTTTCTGCTTCTCGCTGACAGGTCGCTTAGGAGTTGCCAGCGCCGGGTCATACAGCCAGAGCCAGGTGCGCTCCTTTTGCCACCACAGCACGCCTGATGGGGCTGGAAGGGTCTTACCTGTCTGATAGCCAGACTTGTTCAATTGCGTCTTGGTAAGCAGGCTGCTGGCTTCTCCCCACCGATACTGCCTGACACCTGGGCAACTGTCGGTTGGCTCACGGTTCCATGTCCAGCCGCAGCTCGTACAGGTAAAGCCCTGCTCAGTGGATTCCAGGATATGAGTCTTCACCGTGAGGCTCCGATCAATAAACAAAAACTTCATCGTCGGGATCGTCGAACTCCCCCATGTCAGCCCGCACCCCGTCATAGCAATCACTGCACAGTCCATGCCGGACCATAAAGTCATCGTCCGCACCTAGCGCAAACCAGCCACAGCCAGGGCAAAAGCCGAAATCCCGCGCATGTTCTATGCAGAAGATATGCGTTTCATCCTCCCCCTGCTCCCCCACCCCATGCAGGGTATAGGCTGAGGCTTCTTCCGGGCAGCCGTCATATTCGCATTGCATTGTTCCACTCCTGGAGCTAATCGGGTCCACCACCGGGTGCTGATATTTGCCTGCATCTAAGGCAGCTTGTGCCTTTGCCAGCACTGCCCCAACGCGCATCCCACGTTCACGCAGGTCTACATATATACCTGATGGCAGCAGTCGGCATTCTTCCAGCCATTCAACCAGGGGTTTCATTCGGGAGTTAAAGCCGAACTCTATACATAGGATACCCAGGTGGAGAGGTGTAGATACGCCATCTTTTTGCTGAAGCTCCATAGCTCGATCATAGATAGCTTTGCCCTGCACGCTCAGGATGGCTTTGAGCAAGGCGTAATATCGTTCCCCCTGGGCAGTCTGAAACTGCTCATGCAGGAGCTTCAGATCAAGACGATAGCAATGTGGGCAGATACCACTACTTACCCGCCCGGAGCCGCTGCATTTCCCGCAGCGATAGCGATAACTCTTATCTGGCTGGACTTGCCCTTTTGCCACTGGCATCAGTTCTTCCAGTCAGAGGCAGCCGCCAGATGGGGCTGAATAAAAAAGTTACAGCGCCCGGTTTTGGGATCGGGGATCGGCAGCCCCAAGCGCTGCCACTGAACCCACATCGCATTACGTTTTTCGCGGGGATACCGACCATCTGCCCCTACCGGGACATAGAACAACTCCTCGCCTTGCAGGATGCGTTGATAGGTATAAACTGCATCCGGGTTCGCTTTCATGTCTCACTCCTCTATGGCTATAACCTCAGTGCATCCCCATGATCACGGGGTACATCTCCAAACAAGGTAGGCTGGGTTAAGTCCTCGATGGAAGTATTTATTTGGGATTTTTCCGAATATATAGATACTGTGTCTGATATAGTCGGAAATTTCGCAATTAAATCCGTCTCAGGGGTAATGCTTGCCCCCAGCTTGACCGCCTCAATGATCAGCTCCCATCCTGGTTTGAAGTCTAATTGCTCCCTGATCCAGCGCCGATCCACGTCGAAAGACTCTTTTAGAAGGTGTTCGACCTTTGCCAGTTGGAGGCGCTGCGCGGTTTCACGTTCATCAGCTTCGCGTTCCAGGCGTTCAAGCTGATTCACTTGACGGCGCTTTTTGCGCTGCTCTTCCAGCTTGGCGCTGATCTCGATCTTTTCCTCGTCAGTGGCGAGTCGCTCCAATGATCCTGACAGCAGCCGCAGCGTGACTGAGTACCCCTGTTGGCGATAGGCTATGGCAGTTTTCTCTGCCTGTTTGGGAGACTGGAACGGGATCACCTTCTGTTCACCGGTTGTATTTTTGGCAACCAGGTAGTTACCGTATTCTCGCTTGGCAGCCCACCTGGGCAGCTTGGCAATCACATCATGCCCGGACGCTACAGCGATTTCCGTGAACTGCTCATCCAGGACAATCCCTGCCTTTTGCCGGAGGGCGTAGAGGGTGCGGGCTGTAATGCCCAATTCCTCGGCAGCTTTATCCTGGGTGGTGATGATGTGCTTCTGATGCCGGAAGGCAGATCGCGCTTTGTAATAACTCATACGGTACTCAGCGGCATTGCTCCAGGTATCGGCTGGATCGAGGTTAATGCTGAGTCCAGCTTGCAGCTTTTGCAGGGTGTATGTGCTGATCCGCTGTGTCTCTCTCTGGTAGGCAGCTTCTGCCTTCTGCCTAGCATCAGCAAAATCCTGGTACATGCTCTCCCGATCTGCGTTGATAAGCTGCGCGGCATACTCTGCCTGATCCGGGGTCAGGTCGGCGGTCAGCTCGTCATTGAGCTGCATCAGCCATTGGGCTGTCACTGTATCCGGGACGAGATCAATTCCTTCAATGATAAAATGGGATTTGCGGGTATGATGACAGAGCATTTCTTTAAAGGCTATCAGCCCATCAGCCAGGGGCTTTATCCAGTAGTATGCGACTGGTCTCCCCTTCCCTACTGCCACATCCTGACGTCTTAAGAAACCTAGCCCTCTCCACTGATCAAGTCCACGTCTCGCCGTAGTTTCATTGATACTTCTCCCGGAAGAAGCGGTGTAGTCAATAACGGACTGTACTGTAACCGGGTCAGTTACCGGATTGAGTCTACCCTCGATCACAGCCTCATTGATGACCTCGGCAATGATCAACCCTGGCGTCTGATCCTCGTAGTCTTCATACTCCATATTGAGCCGCATGATGTTCTGCCGGAAGAGATCAGGGATGCCATTCTGCCAGTGGTACAGGACAGGCTCACGGCGCGGCTGCTCCTGTTGCCCAGGCTGCTCTGCTGGCGCGGCGGATAGATCAGCTTCCACCTCCTCATTTCGACTAAACACCAGCTCGACTCCGGCGTGCTGCGCGGCAATCTTGAGGGCTTCAAATTTATCCACGCCCAGAAAGCGCTGGATAAAGCTAAAAATGTCCCATGTTTCCTGGCACTGACCATAGCAGCGGATCGTGCCTGCATCCTCGTCTACAATGAACGATGCTGATTTTTCGCTATGGAAGGGACAGCAGGCAGCCCATCGGCTACCCTTCTGCTTGAGGGATACATATTTGCCGACCAGCGTAACAATATCTGCCCGGTCTTTGACGCGCTCAAAGTTATCCTCACCAGTGTATGTTCCCTCTTTCTTCGGAGGCTTATCCGGGAACTGGATCACGTTGCTGGTGAGGACTGGAAGTTCGGCGAGAGGAGCTTGGTCAAGTTCCTGAAGGAAGCTATCACGGTTAAATTTATGCAGCTTCCACAGGTCGTTGGCATCCTTCACCCGTAGGACATGCGCCTCGTGCCGGATGTCTGTACCTGCCAGCGCTGCACCCACATGCGCGGCATAGGTTAGCCCTGTTCCATCGTTATCGACGATCTGGACTACCTCAGTTGCCTCCAGGGAAATAATGTACTCCCTGAAAGCGGCATACTGATGTATGGCTAGTTTCTCCCCGGAGGATGGTGAGATGGTGTTATAGCGCCCTACCTGGTACAGCGTAAGCGTATCTGGCTCTCCTGCCACCAAGTACACGTGTCCACCTGCCCGCCGGATGTGTTCAACGACTTCAGGGTGATGGTAGAAGGGAGCAAGCTTTGGGCTACTGTCTTTCTTCCATAAATTTTTTGGATCACCTTTACTGTCAAAGTTCTTCCAGCGCCGGGACGCTACTTCCCCTACCGGATTAAACAGTGGGTAGACCCAACCGTTCCCATCTGGCTTCCATCCCATGTCTAGAGCGGATTCTAAGTAGCCCCGCTGCGCCAGCAGGCTTTGCCAGGGTAGTAGTGGACTAGATGGTTTCATAGTCAATCACTTTCGGTGATGATGAGGGTAAAAGGGGAAGCTGAACATGGTCGTCACGCTTCATGCGTTCCCGGTGCTTGGCTGAAAGTTCACGGTTTACCCTGTCCATTGCCCGCAGCAGCATGGCAATAGCAGCGTCCATCCGGGCGTGGAACTCTCTATCGAATGCGTCTTGATCTATCGGGGGTGGGCAGTCCAGATCGTGGCTCATTTGCCCCTCCCGCCATCGTTAGATACGGTTTGAAGCACATGAGAAAAATCAAAGAAATTGGCAATCCTCCCCAAATTCAAACCCTGGACAGTAGCAAAATATGGGGGACATGCTGTAAGATAGGACATAGGTTACTTTCTGGGAGAGTCACTCTCCCGGTCATTGGGGCGATGCGTTCGCCTCATCCGCCCGGTCTCAAACCGGATAAGCTGTCAGCGGTGGCGTAACACCCTGACGGCAAATGGAACTTTTTTTGAAAAGCCGTAAGCAAAACAAAAACGGCTGTCCCCAAAAGGCACAGTCACTTACGGAATTAAAGCATGTCGCAGACCCGGACCCATCCGGGTTTGTCATTTTAAACAGGAGTCCCAATGCCCTGCTTAAAAGAACGCCACTCCCAATGTAGCGCTTTATGCCAACATCTGGCAAGCCTGTTATGACAGAACAGACGTTTCTATCATAAACCCCTTTGCGATTCCGCGCAGCTATTGTTTGAGATTCTAACTGAGCATAAACCTGCACAGCACAAACATCATACCCGGCTGCCGTAGACTTGCTGAATTTTCCCCTGGGCAATGAAGATAACATTTTATGTGCTTTCTCGCATATAAGATTGCCTTACACAACGAATAAGAACCTTTTATTTTGGGCATACAGTTTGTTTATGGGCGGCTAAACTAGCCTTAGCCGCCCCATAAGTTACTTTTTATTCGGGTCTCTCAGCTTGAGGAGATGTACCATGCAGGCTGCTGATTCCTTGTGTGCCTCAGCAAATCCATCCGATGATCCGAATTGAGTGAGTACCTGTCTATTCCCTTTGAACTTCAGGATGGCACTTACCCGCCAGTGCCATTGCCCTCCTACCCCCTCCCAGAGAAGTATTTGGGTAGAAGGTTTACGATCATCCGGCAAGTCACCGGATGCACCGGGTAGGCTGTCCTCTGGGCGGCTGCCCCGCTCTATGTCTGTCATCCGGGATAGGTGATCGATCTGTTCGGCGAGCTGACGGAGCAGGATGTATAAAACCTGGATAACCATCAGGCTCTCCCCTGCTGCCGGAGCATGGCTTTAATTTCTTTCACTGGTTTAGCTGGGATAAAGCGGGTGCGCTTCCCTACCCTCTCCAAAATCTGTTGTTCCGCCAGGTGATCGAGCCAGTGAAGCACAGACCTTGCGGAGCAGTAGTAATCCTGGAATGCCAACACCTGGGACGCTGATACAGGTCGGCGTGACCACTCGTAACTGGTCAATGCAGCCATGAGAATATGTGCCTCAACCTGGTGGAAATAGTGCTGCGTTTGGTCACTCATCGTCCCGGCTCCCTTCCCCATTTGGATCGAGGTCGCCGGACTTCTTCCAGTATTTGCGCCGCAGCTCCTCCCTGGAAGGGTTTGACTTGCGCGGGTGCTTAAACGATGGCTGGTCTTCTCCTGGCTTAGGCAGGCGCTTGATGGCTTTGTCCGCAGCCTTGATTGCCTCTTCCTTTGTGCCTTCGACCTGTGCGGAGAGTTGTTCCAGCAGCCGCCCTGTAGAGGGTTCGACAATATCGAGGACAGCGTAGCGCCACTTCGACTCATCGAGCTTTGTGAGGAATATAAAACGTGTTGTTCCCCGCACGAAGATGTGATCGGGGACTGGCGGTTTTTCAGCCATAAATAAAAATGCTCCTTGATAGGAGCCATTGCATGGGCATTCTATGCTAGAATTCGCCATGCGCTGACTCGGCGAGAACGAGTTAGCGACAGCTCCCCGGTGTTAACAGCACGCGGGGAGTAATCATTTATGCAGCAGATTTATGGCACTGCTGCGCTGCCTCGATCAGTTATTTAGGCGAATTGCCCCTGCTTGCTGAGGGTAATCCGCAGCCCGCCTACCGCGTTCATATCCGCCGGATGCAGCTTCTTGGTCGTGGCATACTTGCTGCGATCCAGAATCTTGCCGGGGTAAAGGTGCTGTAACTTCTTCTCGATCATCACTGCCCCACCCCCAACGAGAATAACGGACTTGATGCCATTGAAGCCACCAAAGATGCCGTCACAGATATTGTTGCTGACCCAATCCGCATAGCGCTCAAACAGCACCTTGCAGAGTGGTTCCAGATTGAACTCATGCCCGGCAATTTTCAGCTTATAATCCCCGCCAGATAACCCGCGCCGGATAACCTGGTCAACATCATCGACTGTGACCACAGTGAAGTCAGAGCCTTTTTCATGGATTTTCCGCAGCAGTGGCTCCCGGATGTGCGTATGTACCCCGGCGTTCTGCCAGGTTGCCTCGCCCAATGTTTCAGGGTTGAAGCTGCCGTTCGTCATCTTGAGGGCATCCAGGGTGTATGCTCCCGCATCCAGGATAACCACCTCGCCATCAAAAGCATCGTTCTCCTGTGGCTTGCCAGAGTCGTCAAGCATAAAGCACGCGGCTGCCCCTACCCCCTCCGGGTACACGTTGATGGTGTCGTAAATCCAGGTGCGGGGTTTTTTATCACCCTTGAGCTTGATGGTGACGCTATCGCTGAACCCGGTCACGATCTCCTGTTTGACATCATTAAACAGTCCTGGAGGGGCGAACAGGCTGATGTTGACTGTGCCTTCCTTGATGCCCAGCTTGGCGCAGGCAACGGCAACGAGGAAGCGGTGGAACTCCTCGCCGTAGCGATTTGCACCCATGTGCCGTTCCAGTCCTCGACGTGTCACCCGGATAACATCGTCCCCGGTCACGTACCGATTGCTGTACCAGTCAACGTACTCGTATTCCAGTTCCCCGGCGATGCCGAGGGTCTGTCCGGTGGCAACCGCTCTCACTGATGGTTCATAGTGGGACTTGTAGCCGCCATTGGCTTTCGCCAAGACTGCATTCACCCCCCCATTTCCCCCGTCGCACGATACGATATAATTACTTTCAGTAGGCATGTGTTAATCTCCTTGCCTTCTACTGCCCCCGCCGAAACCGGGGGCTTTCAATTACGGTATATGACAAGAGTTGCATTAGATATGCACCTCTAGATCATCAAAACTAGGTGCTGCAAAGTTCAGCCCTGCCCCTATAATCTTCTGGGGGTTGAACGATGGGGCTGGTTCTAAAGCCTCCTCAATCGCCAACATAGGACCGGTATCATCCAGATTGACCACTGCCTGCGTCTTCTTCTTCTTCGGTGGTTTATTGTGTCCAGGCAGCAGCGGAAGCTGTGCAGCTACAGCTACCTTCTTCGGGTTTACGGCAGATGTGCTACCCAACGAAGCAAAGAAATTTTGCACGTTGGTTTTGCCGGAGTCTACTTTTTTGGAGTCAATGTCCATCCCTGCTAGGGCATCAGATGGATTGTTTGTTCTGGCAGGCAATGCCCGTGTGGACTGTTGAGCGGCATGGAGTATTCCACCTCCACCAGTTGCTTCCCGCATCAGAAGAAAGTCCAGCTTTTGCTCGACCCTCGCTAGGCTATCATTGCCCTCTCCGCCTTTGTTGGGGTCGTTCTTCTCACGGCACTTAGACTCAGCAATTATCTCCGCACGCTCCTCCAACCAAGCATTCACCCAGGGGAACAGTTCAAATAACACACTCAGTTGTTGGTTACGCAGGTCGCGGATCAGACGTAAGCCATCCCGGATGGTACTGGTGAATTTGTTCTGCTCTTTGAGACTTCCGCAGTAATCCGAGAGGTCGGCTTCCTCTGGCTTTTCAATATCGAGCCAGAATTTCCACTGAAGGCGAAACATCTTTCTTTGCGCTGTGCCTGTGCTTGCCATAGACTTTGCCCTGTTTGCCCATAATGCGGGGGTGCATAATGCACATTGTAAAACAGAACATCACCTTAAGGCAATAACCTAATACAATTGATAACTGTATCACAGCGATAAGGATGGGTTATGTGAATGAAGATAAAAGAACTTTTGCAGCAGCTTGGGACGACAAATACGACCCTGGCAAGGTGGATTACTGAGTTCGATAGTTTCTTTAGTACCGGGGCAAAGCAGCGGCAACGGGAATTTACCGAGGAGGATTTTGGGGTGCTGGCTGCAATTGCCAAGTTAAGCCGGGATGGAATGAACTACGATGCTATCCGCTCAAGGCTGGCTGCCGGATACCGTGAAAGCCTTTCCACAGTGAACTTTGGAGTGGATACACGGCTTGTTCCCGCAGCGGCTATGGAGCAGATCATTGACAGCGCCGAGCTTAAGGTTGAGCTTGAGAATATCCGCCAGGATCGGGATCGCCTTGTCGCTTATGTGGAAAGACTGGAGAAACAACTTGATGATAAGGATAAAAAAATGGAGCAAATCAGGGATACCTACTCCGCCCAAATAGTGGAGCTGCATAAACAAATAACCGAGCTATCAGAGCGTGCAGGCAAGGCTGAAGGTGAACTGAACTACCGTCGTGAGCTGGATAAACGTAAAGGGGGCGAGGGTGATTAAGCCGCTTCAGAGTAAAGAAAGACCCCGGCAACCAGCGACGATCACCGAGGCATTTACCAAGCAACTGTAGTCCGCGTAAGACCCTAAATTGGCATGGCAGAAGTCATTATAGCGCATGTTTCGGAGTGTGTTCCCGATGGCTTTTGCCCTTCTTTTCAGCCAATTAAGCCGCCTTCAGGGTGAGCTTATAGCCTCCATACATGGTGCTTTTACCCAGGAATTTAAAGTAGCCATCAGCACACATCCTGGCTAAATAGCGCTGCATCTGTCGTTGAGAAAACCCTGCCAGGTCAGCGAGGATACTGGCGGTAATGGCTCCTGCTGCGTTGCCGAAACCCTCCCGGCGGGCATCCTGGTAGATTTTGATAAGTTGTTCTGCGGTCATACTGCCTCATCGCTGTATAAGTAACTAGGCAGATTTTATTGATGATGGTGGGGTGGTTGGGTTATAGGATGGCTGGAATTAGAGACCTGTTTTTTGAAACTTATACCTGCTTCTAACCATCGTCGGGAGAAACGTTTAAAGGTTTTAATCTATAGGGTCTTACAAGGAACCGCATCAAATCCATACCAGGGCTGGAAGCCACATCAATCTGATGAGGCACATCCCAGGTCGGCACATCGGCGATAGGGACAGCATTATTGGGCATTTATTAATCAGCGCTACAATAACCCTCCACTGATAACAGTCACATACCACCGAAAAGGGGCAACCTTGTCAGCTCAGGAATTGCTTGACGACATTGCCGCTATTGATATTGCGGCGATCTGTTCTCCATCCCAGGAACCCAAAGCGCGTGCTGATCTAATCAAGCTGGCAGAACAACGGCTGAAGCTGATCCGCAAACAGCTTAAAGACCAATCGAAAGATGTGGCTGCCAGGTGGGATGGACGCAATCAGTATGAGGGTGTCATGGAACGCCTCGAACTGGCTCCTTATAACTTGGTCGATGATCAGATAGGGGAGATACTCATCTTCCTGGAAGAAGTCAAAATTGCCAACAAAGGTAACACCCGGCTGCCCCTGCTGCCTTACATTGGCACAGTCATCATTCCCGAAATCAATAAACTTGTTACTCGTGCTGAGGCATTGGAGATTTACGCCTTACTCGGAAAAGACATCCGCAGGCAGCTTGAATATCACAAACGGCAGAAGCCCAAGCTCTGGTCCATCAAAGCCAATGCCTTTGTGGGGGTGCTGCTGGTGCTAGGTTTTGTCATCTTAGCCGGGGGTATTTTCATTGGGATAAGCAACCCACAGCAGTATGCTGATGCGGTGGATGAGTCCGGGTTGATGATGAACTTTGCCCTTTTGGGCGGAATAATGATTGTAGGGGGCTTTGTACTGGGGAAGTGGATGCTTTCAACAGCCAGGGCTGAGAAGCTCACGGAACTGGAGACAAAACTGCTATCTCTGAGAGATCGATATGAGATGGTAAAGAAGTATCGACTGTAAAGGCTTTACAGTTCGAGGGATATTCTTCCAGGACTACGCCAATAGGGTAATAAATATAGATCGCAGAATCGCGTAGAGAACAACTGCTGCTATCAATTGCTCAGGATGGTTGGACCTTTCTTAAGTATTTCCTCATAACTTTATATGAGATGAAAATAAGAGAAAAAGAAAAGATAATAATAGCTAACAGTGGCATTAGAATATATAGAAGCCATAGAAATATAAAATACCCTAAACCCATAAGAAACATAAAAAATACACTGGAAAATTTAGAATGTGATGTTCTGGGTAATCTAGCACTAGCTTCAAAATCTCCTCTTCTAGTTATTTCATAGATTTCTTGTAAGGTAGCACTTCTTATCAAACCTTCAGTTCTTGCTCGTTGCTTTTCTAATTCTGCCTTTTTTCTTTCTTGGCGCTGATTAAGATTATGCTGAAATAAAGCCAATAGTGTGCCAGTAATCAGACTTGCGATACTCCCCACTATGATTAGTTGCATCTCAAAAGGCATATTATCTATCCTCATAGTCTATCGAATAGCTTACCTTCTAGTTAGTATTCTTACATTTGCCCTCAAATAGTGTTATAATTACCCCCAGAAACTAGACCACAAGGTTAACTCGTTTTAAGGATAAAATCAGAGAGACTTGTGGAGAAAAGAGATGCCGAAAAAACGCCGGGAACACAACGCGCAATTCAAGTTCAGGGTCGCGTTAGAAGCTGCCAAAGAGCAGAAAACCATCAACGAACTGGCAAGTGAATACCAGGTGCATCCGACGTTGGTGCGGGAGTGGAAAAAGCAACTGGTGAGCGGGGGCGTGAGCGTCTTTGAACGGGGTGGTAAAGTGCCAGCCAAAAAAGAAGCGGGGGTTCCCGAAGCGGAACTGTACGAGCAAATTGGGCGGCTCAAGATGGAACTGGAATGGCTTAAAAAAAAATCGGGCGAGTTCAGTCGGGGCTAAACGAGCGATGATCGAGCCAAACCACCCCAATTTGAGCATACGGCGACAATGTGAACTGGTTGGGCTGAACCGCGCCAGCTACTATTGGGAAGCGGCTGGGGAAAGTGAGTTCAACCTGCACCTGATGCGGCGCATCGATGAGCAGTATTTACGCACACCGTTCTATGGGTATCCCAAAATGACGGCTGAATTGCAGCGCCAGGGCGAGGTCGTGAATCGGAAGCGTGTGGCACGCCTCATGCAGAAAATGGGCTTGCAAGCACTCTTCCCAAAGCGCAAGCTCTCGCAGCCAGCAGAGGGTCATGAGATTTATCCCTATCTGTTGCGGAATATGACGGTTACACAGCCCAATCAGGTGTGGAGCACCGACATCACCTACATCCCGCTGCGCTATGGCTTTATGTATTTGGCGGCAGTCATTGACTGGTTCAGCCGCTATGTTCTGGCATGGCAATTATCCAATACCCTGGAGAGCAGCTTTTGCCTGGAAACACTAGAGATGGCACTGGCCCAGGGAAAGCCCAACATCTTCAATACTGACCAGGGCGCTCAGTTCACCGCCCATGCCTTTACGGGACGTTTGAAGGCGGCGAATATTCGCATCAGCATGGATGGGCGTGGGCGTGCCCTCGATAACATCTTTGTAGAACGCTTATGGCGCACGGTCAAATATGAGGATATTTACCTGAAATGCTATGAAAGTGTGCCTGCACTCCAACACGGCTTGCATGACTACTTCCAGTTCTATAATCATGAACGTCCGCACCAGAGTTTAGCCTACCGGACTCCTGCCGAAGTCCACCTACAGCTTCATGCTTTACCGAGCTAAGAATTGCCTTTTCGTGGTCTTGACAATGGGGGTAACTATAGAATGAATTTGCGCCTAAATCGTAGCTTTTATATATATCCACTTTATGACTGGATGTACTGAGGACAACTACCGGAATTTGGCGGAGTTCAGGATGGACTTTAATCTCCTGTAAAACCTCATAGCCACTTTTTCGCGGCATATTCAAGTCGAGTAATATCAACGCAGGGCGTGGTTCATGCTTATATTTTCCCTTCCTAAGCAGATAATCTATTAACTCTTCCCCATCCGGCACAAAATGAAGGGTAGGGGCGCTAAATACACCTTCAAAGGCAAGTTTCAAAAGAAGCTGGTCATCTAAATCATCTTCTGCAATTAAAATGTGTTGTTTAGGAATGTTATTCATCTGGCTTTCTCATTAGTTGCAAGTCTTTTCTTTACTGTACACCCAAATTCTATTTTTACGACTCTCTATGCTGGAAAGAACAAGCCTTTTCACGAAAAATTCATAGACGCCTTATGAGCTAGAAAGGTATTTGGGGATAGTTAACTACAAGCTCAGGTATTGAGCTAGGCTAATTTATATCCATAAATTAACCTTGAATTTATTTGGAATATATTCTCAAGGTGTATGATGAAACCAATTACATACCAGTTCTAAGGATTTCTACTTTGTTTGCTGCCCTCTCAAATTTCTCTTCCTTAACTAATAAGATTTGTCTTTGGCTAGGCGGCAAACCCTCTTAGCACAAGTAGTGATTGCTATATAAAATGCTACCTAAATGCTTCATCTAAGGGGCTAGCTGCTTTTTCCGTAATTTATGAAAATGAAACAGTTAACTAATATAAGAGAGCTTTCTTTTTGAACGCGGTTTACTTGGTCGGATGCGTGACCGTGCCTAGCAATGATGATGCTATCTTCTCCACTCGTGTTGAGGCGGAACAGCGTGCGCTCACCCTGAG
>Ga0196976_1000366_pt1 | contig 29244 bp, 22 predicted proteins | sample S3v_513CmetaG_FD_148644 | JGI IMG/M metagenome (GOLD analysis project Ga0196976, IMG submission 148644) | Soil microbial communities from Anza Borrego desert, Southern California, United States - S3+v_5-13C | ecosystem: Environmental > Terrestrial > Soil > Desert | place: USA: California... | reverse complement strand
GATGGCTCGGTCCACGAGCACGGCCGCGACACTCGAATCCACGCCGCCAGACAGTGCACAGATCGCCCTGCCTTGCGGACCGACGGTTGCCCGAATCTGCTCGACCGTCTCGTCGATGAACTTCTGCGGCGTCCAGTTCGCTTCAGCGCCGCAAATCTCGAAAACGAAGTTACGCAGCAGTTCCGTCCCGTACTTCGTGTGGTGAACCTCGGGGTGAAACTGGACCGCCCAGACACGGCGCTGCTCATCCGCAATCGCAGCCAGCGCACTCGACGACTGCGCGACGACGCTGAACCCTGTCGGAAGTTCGACAGCCTCATCGCCGTGCGACATCCACACGTTCAGCGACTGCGGCAAGCCGCGGAACAGCGCATTCCCGGCTGCGGCAACCGCAACCTGCGCATGGCCGTACTCCCGCTTCGAGGCTGGACGTACCTTCCCGCCCAACTTGTGAGTGATGAACTGGAGGCCGTAACAGATACCAAGGACCGGCAGCCCGAGCTGAAGTACGCGGTCGTCTGCAGGGGGGGCATCTTCGTCGTAAACGGAGCACGGCCCACCGGAGAGGATGATTCCCACCGGCGAGTACGAACGGATTTCATCGAGGCTCGCCGTACACGGCAGGACCACGGAAAAAACGTTCTGTTCGCGGATACGCCGCGCGATCAGTTGCGTGTACTGCGAGCCGAAATCGAGTATGACGATTGATTGTGTCTGCATTTACCTTTGGTCCGCCACTTACTTCGGGGAGTCTCCACCAGACGGGTGATCGATGACATAGCGCCACGCGCCGTCAGCCTGCCGGCGAGCCACTTCTGCACTAGCGCCCCGAGCCATGACTTCACCTTCCGTGCCGAGAATCTCCCACCTCGACTGGAGAAGCGCGAGATCACCGTTGGTGTAGCAATACCCGGTGGCGAGGCGGATGGAGCCTTGCGACTTCAGCAACTCACTGAACGCCTGGCTTATGGCCGCGTGTCCGACTACCGCGCCGTCCGCTCCCCAGATAAAAACCGCATCCGGGGCGTATAGATCCAGCAAGCCATTAAGGTCGCGAGCGTTGAATGCCTCAACAAACGCTCGGTGGATGTCCTCCGGTTTCAGAACTCGCATAGACGCCTCCTCCTTGTGATCCGTCGGAGACGACGGTCGAGCGGCTATCTTACGACGACGTTCACCAGTTTGCCCGGAACAACGATGACCTTCACCACCTGCTTGCCGTCCATCGCTGACGCGACCTTGTCATCGGAGAAAGCGCGTTCGCGAACTTCGGCTTCCGCCGCATCCGCGGGGACGAGCACGCGTGCGCGTATCTTTCCGTTCACCTGTACGGCGTACTCAAGTTCCTCTTCCTTGGCCAGTTCAGCATCGTACTGCGGCCACGGCGCGCGGATCAGATTCGAAGTCTGGCCCAGCATCTCCCACAGCTCGTGAGCAAGATACGGTGCGAACGGCTGGAGCAAGAGGACCAGGTTCTTCTGCACTTCCTGGACGATGCTCGCCGGTATGGTCCCGGCATTCATATCTTCTTCAGCGGCGTACATGTCGTTGACCAGCTCCATGATTGCCGCAACACAGGTGTTGAAGTGCCAGCGTCCGCCGAAGTCATCGGACACCCGCTTGATCGTCTGGTGCAATTTGCGCTGGAGTTTGCGAGCCGCCGGGGACACTGGCTCACCGGTGTCGGTCCCCCGTTTATCCGCATTGCGAGCGACGAACCTGTACACACGCCCGAGGAACCGATAGATTCCTTCGATGCCGGCCTCCTGCCAGTCGAGGTCGCGATCGGGTGGTGCGGCGAACAGGCAGTACATTCGGGCGCTGTCGGCGCCATAACGCGCGACCATGTCGTCCGGCGAGACCACGTTGCCGAGGTTCTTCGACATCTTCGCGCCATCCTTGATTACCATCCCCTGCGTGAACAGGCGCGTTGCAGGCTCATCGTTCTTCACAACTCCGAGGTCGCGCATGAACTTGGTCCAGAAGCGCGAGTAGATGAGGTGAAGGATCGCGTGCTCTACGCCGCCGATGTACTGGTCGATCGGGAACCAGTAGTTCACGGTCGAAGAGTCGAATGGTTTGTCCGGTACTGGCGACGTGTAACGGTAGAAGTACCAGGACGAATCGACAAAGGTGTCCATGGTGTCCGTTTCGCGGCGTGCGGAGCCACCGCACTTTGGACATGTCGTGTTCACCCAGTCTTTCAGCCTGCGGAGCGGTGAGCCGCCCTCGAGAGTGATCTCGACGTTCTCCGGCAGGATGACCGGAAGCTGATCCTCAGGGACCGGCACAATGCCGCAACGCTCGCAATAGAGCATCGGTATCGGAGTGCCCCAATACCGCTGGCGCGAGATTCCCCAATCCTTCAAGCGATACGTTACCGTTGCCTTGCCAAAGCCCTGTTGCTCGGCATACTCGGCCATCTTCTTCATCGCTTCCTGGCACGGCAACCCGCTGAACTCACCCGAGTTGATGAGCAGGCTTTCGGTTTCCGTGTAGGGCAACACCGGCTCTTCCTGCTCGCCGGAAGCAGGCGGTTCTTCCGTCCGACGCGGAAGAATGACCACACGAATGTCCAGACCGTACTTCTTGGCAAAGTCGTAGTCGCGGTCATCGTGCGCGGGTACGCTCATGATTGCGCCGGTACCGTAATCCATGAGGATGTAATTACCGACCCAGATGGGCAACCGTTCGCCGTTGAATGGATTGATAGCGTAGCGTCCCGTGAAAACACCGTGCTTCTCAATCGCACCGACGTCGCCGACTTCTTTAGCGCGTCGCTGCTCGCCCTTCAGTTCCTCGACCTTGGCGAACAGGTCGCTATCCGCAGCGGCGAAATCGGTCACAATCGGATGTTCGGGCGCAAGCTGAAGCGATGTCGCACCGTAGATCGTGTCAATACGAGTGGTGAAGACGGTGATCTTGTCGCCCGCCTTCACGGCCGGAGCCTCAAGCTTGAAATCGACCATCGCGCCTTCGCTGCGGCCGATCCAGTTGCGCTGCATCGTGCGAACCTTCTCGGGCCAGCCTTCAAGCTTGTCGAGATCGCGGAGCAACTCCTCCGCGTAATTCGTGATGCGCAAGAACCACTGCTCAAGTTCGCGCTGTTCGACCGTCGTCGTTTCGTGCCGCCAGCAGCAGCCGTTCACCACCTGCTCGTTCGCGAGCACCGTGGCGCACTCGGGACACCAGTTCACCTTGCTGCTCTTGCGGTACGCCAGTCCGCGCTCATACAGCTTGAGGAAGAACCACTGGTTCCACTTGTAATACTCGGGCAAACACGTGGTGACTTCCTTCGACCAGTCGTAGGCGAAGCCGATTCGCTTCATCTGCGACTTCATGTGCGCGATATTCGCGAGCGTCCATTCCTTCGGCGGACGCTTGTTCTTGATCGCAGCGTTCTCTGCCGGCAGTCCGAACGAATCCCAACCCATCGGGTGAAGCACGTTGTAGCCACGCATCCACATGTGGCGGGCAAGCGCGTCACCAATGGAGTAGTTCCGCACGTGTCCCATGTGGAGCACGCCGCTTGGATACGGCAGCATTTCAAGGACGTAGTACTTCGGGCGGGGCGAATCTGCCGGATCGGCGGCGAAAAGCGTGGGATCCTGCCACCAACGGGCGGACCACTTCTCTTCTATACGCTGCGGCTCGTAGCGATCGGGCGCGCCGTCGCGCGGTGTACTCGTGGGCGGAACTGCGGACTTGGTCTCTGACATATTCAATGCGAATGAAAGAAGGTAAGGAATTCTTGATTTTACAACGAGAGCGGGCGATTGCTCCTACGTTCTGAGGAGCGGTGAGGCTGCCCACGACCTGCCGAGGTCATCCGGTCGTTCGATCCTCCACCAGCGCCTTCAGCGCCTCCACGTTCTTCCTGTCGTCGCCGGGGGCGTCAATCGGTGTTTCGGCGATAAACGCCGCATGCTTCGTGCGCGGGTCGTTCAAAAGCCGGCGGAACAGTTCGACGCCAATGGTCCCCTCGCCTATATGGGCGTGGCGGTCGAGTTTTGAGCCGAACGCCGCTTTCGCGTCATTACAGTGCCACACGGGGATGTTCTTGAGCCCAATCGTCCGGTCGATTTCGCGCAACGTATTCTCATATCCCTCTGCCGACAGGATGTCGTAACCGGCGACATGTGTGTGGCACGTATCGATACATGCGGCAATGGGTATCAGGGGCTTGAGGACGCCAACGAGCGCGGCCACCTGTTCGAAGCTGCCGCCGAGCGAATATTCCGCTCCTGCCGTATTCTCGATGAGCACCGTCAGTCCGCCTTTTGCAAGGTCAAGCCCTTCGCTGCCTCGCTGAATGGCGTGTGCGGCGCGCGCCAACCCTTCTTCCCTGCTTGCGCCCCGAAATGACCCCGGGTGAACCACGAGGTACTCGGCACATAACGCGAGGGCACGCTCCAACTCGCCGCGGAATGTCTCGATCGTCTTACCGTAGAAGCCTTCGTTCGCCCCCGCAAGGTTCAGCAGATAACTTGCATGTATCACGAGCGGCTTGAGCCCATATTTTTCGCGCAAGCGGCTCATTGTGTCGCACTGTGTCTTCTCAAGTTTGTAGGGTTTCCACTGGCGCGGGCTGGACGAGAAAACCTGGAAGGTGTTGCAGCCGAGCCGATACGCACGTTCCGCGGCGGTCTCCACACCGCCGGCTGTCGAAGTGTGTATCCCTATGCGCCGTGACGTGAGTTTCGGCGGCTTGTCGGGAGCGGGCTGCTTAAGGATGTCTTTGTCGACGGATGAGAGTCGCTGTGGCATTCCAATCCTACAGATGCGCGATTCGATGCGACATCCGGGCGTTTGAATCATCGTAATTGCCGGTGCCGTGAGGCAAACGTTAAACTGTGTTGTTCATAAAAGCGGCAGAGGTGTGGGAATAAGCACTCTCTTCAAACTCGTTACGCGCGACGCACAACCGGAGAACACCGTCGTTCACTTTCCGAACGGCGCTGCCATCGGCGGAAACGAACTGGCGATCATGGCCGGACCGTGCGCTATCGAGTCTCGCGAACAGGCGTTTGCGATTGCTGAACGCGTTAGAGCGGAAGGTGCCCGCTTCTTCCGTGGAGGCGCATACAAGCCGCGCACGTCCCCCTATTCCTTCCAGGGCCTGGGCGTGGACGGTCTTAAGATCCTGGCCCAGGTCCGGGAGCGGTTCGGTCTGCTGGTCGTCACAGAGGCGATCGACCACGAGACGTTCGACCTCGTTGAAGAGTTCGCGGATATGGTGCAGATCGGCTCGCGCAACATGCACAACTACTCGCTGCTGAAGCGAGCTGCGCGGTCTCGGCGACCCATCCTGCTGAAGCGCGGCATGTCCGCTACGCTGGACGAGTTGCTGAGTTCAGCCGAGTACATACTGAGCGGCGGAAATCGCAACGTAGTGCTCTGCGAACGCGGCGTTCGCACATTTTCTGACCACACCCGCAACACCCTCGACTTGAGCATTGTGCCGGCCGTACACGCCATCTCGCACTTGCCAATCATCGTGGACCCCAGCCACGGAACAGGCCGCAGGGACCAGATTATCCCGCTATCGCGCGCCGGTGTGGCCGTGGGGGCCGATGGACTGCTCGTCGAGGTGCACGTGGAACCTGAACACGCACTTTCCGACGGCGACCAAACGCTATACGCTCACCAGTTCCACCAACTCATGCATGAGGTGCGGCATGTAGCGGCCGCGGTCGGGCGAGGCGTGTATCAGTTCTCGTCTGCCGCAGTGGGCGCTCCTGCCGCAAGCAACTAATTTGAAGAACAACATCTTCTTCGCTCTTCTGCTGGCAGCACTAGTTCTTTGCCTGGGCTGTAAGCGCGGTCCGCGCATCGTTCCTGAAAACTACCGTGAGTATGCGTACGTAACCAGCGGCGCCGGGAACAGCGTTACTGTCATCGACCTGGTTGGATTCAAGGTAGAAAAGACCGTTCCTGTGGGCCAGAACCCGACTGGAATCGGCGTCAACACGAAAAAGAACGAAATCTACGTCGTCAACACCGGATCGGATAACGTCAGCGTGCTCGACGCGGCACGCGGCAATCAGGTAGTGGCGACCATCGGCGTACACCGCGCTCCCTACTACATCGACATCTCGCCGGACGGTACGCGTGGCTACGTAGCGAACTCCGGGTCGGCGAACGTTAGCGTCATCGATCTGGCCGGCCGCAAGGTGCTGGCCACCCTCGCAGTCGGCGGCGGGCCGGGTATGGCACGAGTTTCCGCCGATGGACGCACCGTGGTCACCTCGAACCGGACAGACGGAACCGTATCCCTCATCGACACGGAAAAGATGGCAGTTCGCAGCACGCTTCCGGTCTGCAAAACTCCTGAAGACGTGGTGATTCTTCCCGATTCCAGCCAAGCATTCGTGGCCTGCACCGGCTCCAACCAGATTGCATCCATTGACCTGAAGAAAGACCGCGTGCTCACGCTTCTGGACGTGGGAAAGACGCCAATCCATCTCGCGCTTAAGCCTGACGGCGGCGAACTCTTCACCTGCAACTTCGACGCCCACAGCGTCTCGTCCGTCTCGACCTACGCCAACGAAGTCAGCGGCACATTCCTGATCGGTCAAAACCCCGTCCGTGCTCTCGTGAAGTCGGACAACACAACGCTTTACGTGAGCAATTTCGGCTCGGACACGGTTTCTGTGTACAACATCGGCACCGGCAAGCTGCTCGGGACGATGCCGACCGGGTCCAAGCCCGACGCAATCGCGCTTTCCGCAACCGAAGAGTATCTGCTGGTCGCAAACGCGCAGTCGGGCGACGTGGCCGTCCTGAGGCTGACGCGCATGCCGACGACCTCGAAGATCAGCAAGGAGCGCGCACTGGTCAACATGATCCCGGTCGGCGCCCAGCCGAATGCCATTGCGGTAAAAGCGTTCAACGTAACGCAATAGCGGGTGCACCGAGCGTCTGACACTTGTATTCAAGAAAACTGCCCACATAGAATGCCCTCGCAAGAAAGCGGGGGCATTTTCGTGTCCTGTCATTTACTGGGGTCGTGGCATTTTGCAGTTCTTCTGTTGTTCGCCTCGTGCAATGGCGCGTACGCACAAAGCACGGATGCGTGGCGAAGCAGGCGGTGACGGAAACCGCGCGCCTGGTCATCGAGTAAGCAAGCGAGGCAGGCGAACTTAGCATTTTCCTCTGCTACACTCGCGTTGTGGCTGTGAATCTCACCATCAACATTCAGGAATACGTCCCGTTGGCGCCTCTGACCACGCTTGGCGTTGGAGGTCCCGCCAGGTTCTTCGTTGAGGCGCGTTCGATCGAGGACGTCCGCGAAGCTCTCGCCTTTGCCCGGTCTCGCTCGTTGCCGCTGTTCATCCTTGGGGGAGGCAGCAACCTCGTTATTTCCGACGAGGGCTTCGACGGCCTGGTACTGAAGATCGCAATCTCCGAAATCGAACAAGAGAGTGATGGTGACGTGCGCCTGTTCATAGCCGGTGCTGGCGAGGACTGGGATGGCTTCGTCCGGGATGTGGTGGACGCCGGTTGTGCGGGGGTCGAGTGCCTGAGCGGCATCCCGGGAACAGTTGGCGGCACACCAGTACAGAACGTGGGCGCCTACGGCCAGGAAGTCTCGGAGACGATTTACGCCGTTGAGGCCGTCGAGATTGAGACCGGCCACATCCGCACCTTCTCCAATACCGAGTGCGACTTTAGCTATCGCACAAGCCGCTTCAATAGCACCGAACGCGGTGCATGGATCATCACTCGTGTCGTTTACGCCATGCAGCCCGGACTTCCGAAACTCGCCTACGCCGACCTGAAGAAGCACTTCGCCGAACGCGATGGCACCCCAACGCTGGCCGAGGTTCGAGATGCAGTCATCAGCATCCGGAAGCTGAAGGGCATGGTGCTGGACCCATCCGATCCCGACTCCCGCAGTGCAGGCTCGTTCTTCAAAAACCCGATTGTAACGGGGACGCAGTTCGAGGAACTCGCGAAACGGGCGAGTGCGCGCGGCCTCACAATCCCGAGCTATCCAGCTCTGGATGCCCAGCGAAAAGTCTCGGCGGCGTGGCTCATCGAACAGGCAGGGTTTCCCAAGGGTTACACGAAAGGACGAGCCGCGGTTTCGAGCAAGCATTCACTTGCCATCGTCAATCGCGGCGACGCGACCGCATCCGACATAATCGCGCTGAAGAACGAGATACAAGCGGCTGTGAAGCAGCAGTTCGGCATCGAACTCCGTCCAGAACCCGTGTTCCTCGGATTCGCTCGAAGCGTTTAGTCTTCTGGTTCGGAGCAGTTTCCCCATGTATCTCAGCATTGCGCGGTCGTTTGGCGGTTACTGGCACCTTCTGCGCCGGAACGCCAACTTCCGACTGCTCTGGATGGCGCAGATCGTCAGCGAGATAGGCGACTGGTTCTATTCGATCGCCGTTTATAGCCTTCTGCTGGAACTGACCGGGCGGGCGGAGTCCGTGGCGCTTGCGCTCGTTCTACAGGTGCTGCCGCAGGCGTTCGTTGGACCGCTCGCTGGTGTTGTCAACGACCGAATCAGCCGCAAGCGCGTCATGATTGGAGCCGACCTGTTCCGGATGGCGGTTGTTGCCGCCATGCTGCTGGTGACGCGCGAGACAGCCTGGGTCATCTATCCCCTGCTGTTTCTGGAGACGATTGCCGCCGCATTCTTTGAGCCCGCGCGCAGCTCGGTAGTTCCCAACGTCGTTCGCAAGGACGAACTTACCATGGCGAATACGCTGGCATCCACCACGTGGTCGTTCAACCTGTTCATTGGGTCTGCGTTGGGCGGCATAGCGGCTGTTCTGCTTGGACGCGAGGCCGTGTTTGTCCTCGATGCCGCTTCCTTTGTGCTCTCTGCCCTGCTTATCTGGAGCATGCGATTTAAGGAAACGCACGTGGCAGTGGATCGCGGCCCTCTCACGTGGAAGGACGCGGTTGGGGTGACGGATTTTGTCGAAGGCACCCGATACATCACCGCTGACCGCAAACTGCTGGTTACCGTGTGCGCCAAAATGGGCATCGGCATCGTGGGCACGGCCTGGGTGCTGTTCCCAATCATGGGCCAGAGGACATTCGCCATTGATTCATTCGCCGGTATGCGGGACTCCAGCGGCATGCTCGCCATGAGCATGTTGATGGGCGCACGCGGACTGGGCGCACTCATCGGACCTCTACTCACCGCACCCTGGGCAGGCCTCGATCAACGGCGATTACGGACCGGCATACTGTTCGGCTTCATCGTCATGGGTGCGGGATACGTGGTGCTCGCCGGGGCTCCGGGCGTATTGTTCGCCTGCGCTGCCATTGCGCTGGCGCACATGGGAGGGTCGAGCGTGTGGGTGTTCTCTACCACGCTGCTCCATATCCACACGGTAGATCGTTATCGCGGTCGGGTGTTTGCTGCGGAACTCGGGCTTTGCATGTTGAGCATTGCGGTCTTCGCTTTCGCGGCGGGGGTCGCACTGGATTCCGGTATGGCACCAAGGACCGTGGCTGCCGCCACAGGACTCGCTATGGTCCTGCCGGCGACAGCCTGGGCCCTATTCTCGCGAGGCTTCAGCACCAGTGCTTCCGCCACATCCTGACTATCTCCTGCCAAACAGCGCTTTCCAGGGATGCTCGAAACTCACGTAGAAGAGCAATCCCTTCTCTCCGGAGCTTGGCCCAACACCGATCGGGACTGAGACGCCGGGCACGATCTGGAGACCGCTGTCGAAGTTGTGCGCCCAGCGAATGCCGGGGTTCAGGAAGAGTTCGTGATACCGTTGTGTCTCTTTACGGCCGATCACCGATTCGTCCCCGGTCCAGACGGTTTCGAACATCGCGTTGAAGCGGTTGTTGAACTGGTAAATAAGGCTGGCCCCAAGGTTGTAGCCGGTCACGCGCGACTTCTCCCCCAGTTCATTTTTTGCGCCCGGGATGATCGTGCCACCCGCATTCCAGTGCGTGACGATTTTGTCGGTAAGTACGACGCTAAATGGCAGGTTGAACTGAACGCCCACCGCTCCCGCGCCGCGGCCCTTCCGGTAGTCGCCGGTCGGCAGGATGAGGCTGGCACGCGGCGAGAATGCGAGGCGGGTCTCGCCCGTTCCAATCGCCTGGAAGCGGTAGTTGATCATCACATCGCCGACTCCGGTTCCGATGCCTTCAGGAAGGCTTACGACCGGCACCGTATAGCTGAGCTGGTGCTTCTGGATCGGTACAGGAAATTCCTGCGTGAACGTGTAAACCCACTCCTTGCTGTCAAACAGGCGCTGAAAACTACTGATGTGCTGGATGACGCCGTCTTCCTGGTTATATGCCTCTTCGAGAAGGAAACTGTTGTCCTGGATCGGGCCGTCCGGCTTCGCCGAGGGCTGCGGCGGCGTGGTCTGCGAAAAGGCCGCGGTAGCGGCGAGCAGGAGGAGGAGCGCACGTACAACTTTCTTCATGATTGCCTCGAATTGAAAACGGTTTTCAATTTCATAGATGTTATCCAGCTACTCTGACCGGGTGCAATATCAGGCGGTCACAGGCGACGGTGATACACATCACTACGCCCTACATCCCGCTCTCAATCAATCCTCGCCAGGCGAAGTGCGTGCGTTTTGATCACCAGCCAAATCGCCATCCCAGGTGCTAAGGACAGCGACTGCTGCGCCCCTGGCGTAATGTGAACGATCCACTGCGTGCCATCCACATGGACAACCACCTCGGACAGCACGTCCAACCGGCGTAGCTCCGCAACCGTTCCCTTCAGGACATTACGCGCGCTGATGCCGTGCGGCTCGGAACAGGCAATCAGAATGTCGCCCGCACGCAGGACGATTCTCACCGGCGCCGAGGGCTCGAAACGCGCGAACGGCACTTCCAACTCAATCGCAGAACCATTCACGCGGCAGCGCATCGTGCCAAGTTCGGGGTGGACCGAAATCACCTCGGCCTCGAAAGCGTTTTCGAATCCGGCGAAGTAGGACGGAACCGGGGGAACGTGTGCCTCCAGCACGTCTTGCGGGCTGCCGGAGGCAATTACCCTTCCCTCTTCAAGTACGATCACGCGCTGGGCGATGCTGACGACTTCATCCCGGTGATGCGAAACGTAGAGCGCAGGCACTTGGTGGGACTCAACCCACGCACAGAGATCGTCCATGATGCGCGACTTCGTTTTAGCATCGAGCCCCGTAAGAGGTTCGTCGAGCAGCAGGACACTGGGCTCAATCACAAGAGCCCGAGCGAGTGCCACTCTCTGGCGCTGTCCGCCGGAGATTTCCGACGGGCGCCGCTTCGCCATTTCTGCAATGTGCATGGATTCAAGCATGGCGAACACCCGCCGTTCACGCTGGGTGCGCGGTAAAGCGAACAATCCATACGCGACGTTTTCCGCAACGGTCAGGTGCGGGAATAACGAAGGACGCTGAAAAGCGTACCCTACGCGGCGCTCTTGTACCGGCATGGAAAGGCTTCGGTCGGAATCGAAGAGCACGCATTCGCCCAGCGCAATGAAGCCATAATTCGGCTGCTGCAGGCCAGCGATGCAGTCGAGAAGAGTCGTCTTCCCACAACCGGATGGTCCGAATACTGCGGTAAAACCTGCCGGTGCCGTGAACGAAGCGTCCAGGATAAAGTCGGGTTCCTGCTCTGGGCCAAAGTGCTTGCGCACACGCAGGCGAAGTCCGGAAGCATCGGACAGAGTAAGCGGCTGGGTGGTCGTGTGACGCTTCATTTGAACGGCCATATACCCCAGATTCTGCGGTTCAGTGCGTAGATGGCGGCAAGGAGCACGAACGAGAGGACGAGCAGTAAGAGAGCCGTATCATTCGCGGCGGCGTACTCCCCCGCCTGCACGCGGTCGTAAATGTCGATGGAGACCGTTCGTGTAACCCCGGGTATGCTGCCGCCAATCATCAGCACGACCCCAAACTCTCCCAATGTGTGGGCGAAACTCAAGGCAGCCCCAGTTATGACTCCTGCGATTGAGAGCGGCAGGATGAGGCGAAAGAATGTTCGAAATCGTCCGGCACCCAGCGTGTGCGACGCCGCGATCAGGTGCGGGTCTACGGCTGAAAACGAAGCCGCAATGGGCTGCACGGCAAAGGGCAGGCTGTAGACCAACGAACCCACTACCAACCCTTCGAAGGTGAAAGCGAGCGTGTGTCCGGTCAGCAGGTTCCACCAGCGCCCCAGAGGTGAATTCGGTCCCAACGCCAGGAGCAGGTAGAAACCGAGCACGGTTGGTGGAAGCACAATCGGCAGCGCGACTACCGCTTCCAGAAGGAAGCGGTAGCGGAATCGAGTGAACGATATCCAGTAGGCCAGCGGCAGGCTGATGAACAGCAGCAGAGCTGACACGACCGCGGCCAGTTTTACCGTGAGCACGAATGCTTCCCAGTTCATGGCTGGCGGCGTGCTCCTTCCACCGACTCAACGCCATGCTGTGAGAGCAAAGAAACTGCGCGCGGGCCTCTGAGCATTTGCAGGAACTGAGAGGCAAGCGGATTTCCGCTGCCATCCTTAAGCACGACGGCACCCTGCAACATGGCGGGGTATCCAGTAGTCGGAACGATCCAGTACTTACCTTTGCCGCGCATGTGAGGCGCAAGCGCGTGCGTAATCGCGATCAGCCCTGCCTGCGCATTGCCGCTCTCGACAAATTGTGCGGCCTGGGCCACGTTCTCACCGACGACCAGCTTTGACGACACACGGTCATAAACACCCGAACTGCGCAAAGCGGCCTCAGCCGCACGGCCATAGGGAGCATGCTTGGGATTCGCGATGGCGATTCGGGCGATCCGCGGGTCCAGCAGCGCGTCCATCCCTCTCCCCTGCAGGTCGACCTGCACCTGTGAGGGGACCCAGACCACGACTCTTCCCCGGGCGTAAGCAAATAGCGTCCGGCGGTCCGCCAGTCCAGCAGTGACGAGGCGTTGCGGGTAATCCATATCGGCAGAGAGGAAGACATCGAAGGGTGCGCCGTTCTCGATCTGAGTGGCGAGGTTACCAGAAGCACCGAGGATGATCTTCGGCTCGACGCCCGTTTGCTTCTTGAACTCCGAAGCAAGTTCTTTGAGCACGGGTGCAAGATCGGCAGCAGCGGCGACGGTCAGCTCTCGCCTCTCCTGTGCAGGCGAGACATGGCTCGACGTGACCGAAAATGAAATCGCGAGAACCAGCCATCCGATGACGCGAGCACTTCGCCCTTGCACGTGCTTACCTCTTGAACTCAGCTACGTCAGATTACTTGGGAGCCGCAACTTCTTTTCTGTGGCAGGGTTGTAAGTGATTACTTACACTTGCACCAGAAACAATCGTTATTGTAGCTGCGGTACCCGCAAGTGTCTGCACCAGCAGTTCAAGCGTCAGTTCAAGTAATGGGGCGATCGTTGCGATTCATCAAGAACAAATGGTTTGTACTTCTACTCATCCTGCTCGTGGTGGGCGGGTTGGTGGCGTTCACTGTCAATAAGAAGCCGAAGACGGAATACTTCACCGCAAAGGCCGACCGGGGCGACATCCGCGAGGTCGTAGAGGCGACCGGCACCATCAACGCCGTGACCACCGTTCAGGTGGGTTCGCAGGTCTCCGGAATCATTGCCGACATCCTGGTCGACTTCAACTCCCGCGTGAAAAAGGGACAGGTGATCGCCCGGATAGACCCCGAAGTTTTCGAAGGCAATCTGCTGCAAACCCGAGCCGACCTTGAAAACGCGAAAGCGAACTACGCAGCGGCCAAAGCGAACGTAGAGAAGGCGCTGGCTACAGCCGCGCAGACCCGCGCCGAGTACGAGCGAACAGCGCGGCTGGCAAAAGAAGGCGTCATGAGCCAGCAGCAACTCGACGTCGCGAAGGCGAACGCCGAGTCTGCGGACGCGCAGGTTTCCGCAAGCAGGGCGCAACTCCGGCAGGCTGAAGCCCAGGTGACCCAGCGGCAGGCCGCGGTGAAGGTGGCGGAGACGAACGTGGGGCACACGATTATCAAGGCTCCTATCGATGGCACGGTCGTGAACCGTGCAGTGGACGTTGGTCAGACAGTCGCAGCTTCGTTCCAGGCTCCGACCCTGTTCACCATTGCGCAGGACCTCACCAAGATGCAGGTTTACGCAAAGACGGACGAGGCCGATGTAGGCCAGATCCGACGCGACCAGCAAGTGACCTTCACCGTTGACGCGTTCCCGAAGGAGACCTTCCGGGGCAAGGTCGTGCAGGTCCGAATGAATCCCACGACCGTGCAGAATGTGACGACATACGACACGATCGTCGAATTCGACAATCCGGAAATGAAGCTGTTCCCCGGCATGACGGCTTACATCACGATTCCGGTAGCTGAGGTAAAGAACGTCCTGAAGGTGCCGAATGGAGCGCTGCGGTACCGTCCCGAGATGCCGGCCGATCAGTTGCAGGCTCTCCTGCAGAAATACGGGATGAGCGACGGCGCGGGCCGCGGCGGTCGCGCACAGGCCGGAGCCGGTCTCGCCTCGGGCACGAGACGGCAGGCCGCCGCCTCGGATGGTGAGGAACCGGGCGGCGCCGTGAAGGAAAAGCGCGAAGCTCCCTCCGATGTGGCTACCTTGTGGAAGCTGAAGGCCGACAAGAGCCTTGAACCTGTCCGCATCAAGACCGGCGTGACAGACCACACGGTCAGCGAAGTCGTGCAGGTGCTCAAAGGAAGTCTTTCGGAAGGTGACGAGCTGGTGCTGGGACAGTCCGCTGCGCGCAGCAGCGGAAGCCGCGCGCCTTCGATGGGTGGCCCTGGCGGCATGCGTCGCTAGTGCTGAAATTGGGTTCTGAGCCTGAGCCCGGTGCTGAGTCGCCGGGCTCACGTGTAAAGAGAATGGCAACTTCGATTGAGAACAAAATCGCCGCGGCAGGCGACAGCGCATCCGATGGCGTCGTGATCCGCGTGGAGACCGTGCACAAGTATTACGACCTGGGCGAAACTCGCGTGCACGCACTTCGCGGTGTGTCGGCGGATATCCGCCGAGGCGAGTTCGTCGCCATCATGGGCGCGAGCGGCAGTGGTAAATCCACCTTCATGAACATTCTTGGCTGCCTCGATCGCCCGACGACGGGACGTTACATCCTCGAAGGCACCGATGTTTCGCAGCTCAGCAAACGGGAATTGGCGGGAATTCGGAACCGCAGAATCGGGTTCGTGTTTCAAGGCTTCAACCTGCTCTCGCGTACCAGCGCACTGGAGAACGTCGAGCTACCCACCTTGTATGCGCGTATTCCGAAAGCTGAACGGGAGAGCCGAGCCAGTGAGGCTCTGACCATGGTCGGGCTCGGCGGACGTATGGGGCACTTCCCTTCGCAGCTCTCCGGAGGACAGCAGCAGCGCGTTGCAATTGCTCGAGCGCTGGTGAACAAGCCTTCGATCCTGCTCGCGGATGAGCCCACGGGCAATCTCGATAGCCGCACGGCAGTCGAGATCATGGACATCTTCCAGCGGCTGAACGATCAGGGCCTGACGATTGTCCTTGTGACACACGAGCAGGACATTGCGCAGTACGCGAAGCGCATTCTCGTATTCCGCGACGGCATGATCCGTCGTGACGAACTGGTTCAAAACCGGCCCGTGGCAGCGGACACCTTGCGCTCCATGCCAGAGCTGGAGGATTAGGCAGTGGACTTTCTGGCGATTATCCAAGTTGCATTAAAGGCGCTTGCCCGTAACAAGCTGCGTTCCAGTCTTACGATGCTCGGCATCATCATCGGCGTGGCGGCCGTGATCGCCATGGTCGGCGTGGGCCAGGGTGCGCGGCAGCAGTCGCAGGACCAGATCGCCGCAATGGGATCTAACCTGCTGTTCGTCGGCAGCGGAACCGTTAACCGCGGCGGCATGAGGATGGGATGGGGAGCGACAAAGACACTTGTCTATGACGATATGCTCGCGATCCTGCGCGAGTCTCCGGCGGTCGCGAAGGCTGCTCCGCTAAGCTTTACTACCTCGCAAATTGTTTTCGAGAACACGAACTGGTCCACGCGCGTGACCGGTACCGAACCGCAGTACTTTGAGATTCGCGCCTGGCCCATCCGAAGCGGCACTACTTTTGAACAGTCCGACGTGGATTCTTCAAACAACCTCGCCGTTATCGGCGAGACCGTGCGCAAGAACCTGTTCCCCAATACCGACCCGATCGGGAAGACAATCAGGATCAAGAACCTGCCGTTCAAGGTCGTCGGAGTCCTTACGCCCAAGGGCCAGTCGGGCGGCATGGGCAACGACGAAGACGACGCGGTTTTCATCCCGCTCACCACTCTTCAGAAGAAGATGACGGGTGAAACCTGGCTGCGTTCCATCATGGTTTCTGCGGTCTCGCGGCAGGCGAGTTATACCGCGCAGGAACAGATCACATCCCTCCTGCGCGACCGCCACCGCATACGACCGGGACAGGAAGATGACTTCTTCGTCCGGAATATGGCCGACATAGCTGAGTTGGCCGAAACCAACGCGCAGATCCTCACCATCCTGCTCGCGTCGGTTGCCAGCGTGGCGCTCGTCGTCGGAGGCATCGGGATCATGAACATCATGCTCGTCTCAGTGACGGAAAGAACCCGCGAGATCGGCATACGGATGGCCATCGGGGCTACGGAGCAGGATGTTCAGTCCCAGTTCCTGATCGAGGCTGTTGTCTTGAGCGCGCTCGGCGGACTCATTGGCATTGGACTTGGCCTTGGAACGTCCGTGCTCATCACGCAGTTCGCTGGATGGCCGATTCTTGTGTCTCCCGCGGCAATCATCAGTGCCGTCGTGTTCTCGACCACGGTCGGTATCTTCTTCGGCTACTACCCTGCCCGAAAGGCTGCGAGACTGGACCCCATCGAGGCATTGCGGTACGAGTAGGCCGAAGGCACAAGTCTGCGAGCGTGGGGACGGGGCGTCCCCGCGACTCGGATGTACACTTGTGACTCACGCGTAAGGGCGTCTGCTGCAGCGATCACGTTCTTTGATGAGTCGCGAACAAGCGAAAGTCGGCGCGTTAGCGACTCGGAACCCCATCACCGCTGGTCTTCAGACAGGATAGCCCGCAACGTCCGGTCAATCCGCTCAACGCTCTGAAGAATGGCCGCCGCCCTGTCAGTCTGACGCAAGTATTCGGCAGCGAGAATCACTTCGAGCGCGTTCCGCAGATTGTGGTTAAGATCGGCAACGACCTGAATCTGCCTTTGCTGTTCGCGTTGCCGTGCGCGTTCCGCTTCGAGAAATGCCCAAACGAACGCCGCCGCAAGGATTCCGGTGATGACGGCATCTTGATAACGCATATATTGGGGAGGAGTGCCGAGCCGCGCCAGAACCAGGACGGTCGCCAGCTTCGCTGCGGCAGCGGCAAGAAGAGCAACAACACAGGTGACGGCTACAGCAGGCTGCGACTTCGACAACGTCCGCAGCATCGCCGAGGGCGACCGCATGATGGACGAGACCTCTTGCAAATTTTGGGGAGCCTAAACAGTGTAGCAGGAGAAAACCGCGCGGCGACAAGAGTGCCCTTTTCGACTGGGCCGGTAGTTGTGGCGCGAGTCTTCGAATGGCGGCGGTAGTCGGTCAAACACCCCCAACCACACTCCTCTGCTCGTACCATTCGACCGTGCGGCGCAGGCCTTCTTCGAGGGGGATGCGCGCCCGATAGCCGAACTCGCGTTCAGCTCGCGAGACATCCAGACAGCGACGCGGTTGCCCGTCGGGCTTCGTTGGATCGAAGACCAGTTCGCCTTCGAAACGTGTAAATCGCGCGATGAGCGTGGCCAGTTCCCGAATGGTGATCTCGAAGCCAGCTCCAATATTCACCGGGTCGGGCTTGCTGTAGTACTCGGACGCGAGCAGGATGCCCTCTGCGCAATCGTTGACGTAGCAGAACTCACGCGACGCACTGCCGGTGCCCCACACGCTGATGCTTTTCTCTCCACTCTGCCGCGCTTCTATACACTTCCTGATCAACGCAGGAATCACGTGAGAACTTGAAGGATCGAAGTTGTCGCGAGGTCCGTAAAGGTTCACAGGAAGCAGGTAGATGGAATTGAGTCCGTACTGTTGACGATAAGCCTGGCCCTGCACCAGCAACATCTTCTTCGCCAGGCCGTACGGCGCATTGGTTTCTTCCGGATAACCTGCCCAAAGATCTTCTTCACGAAAAGGCACGGGAGTGAACTTCGGATACGCGCAGATCGTGCCGATTGCGACGAACTTTTCCACGCCCCGCCGCACGGCCTCATCCATCAGTTGCGCGCCCATCATCAGGTTGTCGTAAAAAAACCGGCCAGGATTTTCGCGATTTGCGCCGATTCCGCCGACAACTGCGGCGAGGTGTATCACCATGTCTGGACGGGCATCATCGTACATCCGGTTCACTGCGCTTCTATCCCGAAGATCGTAGTCTCTGCTGCGGGGGATGAAGACGCTGTTGCATCCGCGTTCACGCAACTTCTGGACTACATAGGATCCAAGGAACCCATCTCCGCCTGTTACGCAGACACGCCTCGTGCGCCAGAACTCTCCCATTTCGCGTCCAGTCCGCTTCCTTTGTTTGCGAAATCACTAAGACGGATTTGAGCGTATCGAAACTTCCCTTAACCGGCAATGAACCTTTGCAGACAAGAAAGTCCTTACTGAGAGACAATCGATTGCTGTACTCTGCAGGGATTACAGTCGGACTCATGCACGCGAGCGCGACATGGATGGTTTACGTTGTCTACGCTGTCGCCTTTTCGACCGCGGCCGCGCTGTCCCTTTTTCTGACGTGGTCTGTGCGAAACTTCGCATTGGCGCACGGATGGGTTTCCCGCCCGCTCTCTGAACGCCACGTGCATATAAGGCCCATTCCCCGCATCGGCGGTGTGGCGATTTATCTCTGCTTCACCGTATGCGCCGCCCTCTTCGTTGCCATAACCAGCACGGCAGGCATGCCCAACCACGCAGGGCTGCTCGAGCTTGGCTCGCTGCTCCTGCCGGCTACATTGATTCTCGCGGTCGGCATCTACGATGACTTCGTAAATGCGCGCCCATGGGTGAAGCTGATGGCGCAAGTTGCGGCGGGAGTTCTGCTGTACGTCAGCGGATTCCACGTAACGATTGGCGTCTGGGGAATGCACTCTCTGGGGTGGGCATGGTCTTTGGCCGCCACCGTATTCTGGACTGTCCTCGTCAGCAACGCGTTCAACCTTATCGACGGTCTCGACGGGCTGGCTGCGGGCTCGGCGCTGTTCTCCGCCTTCGCGATGTTTGTCGTGTCGCTGGTCACCGGCAACGCAACTGTTGCACTGCTCTCAGCGATACTTGCCGGCTCCATCGTCGGATTCCTCCGTTACAACTTCAATCCGGCGACCATCTTCCTTGGAGACAGCGGCAGCCTGTTCCTTGGCTTTATGCTTGCCGCGATGTCGCTGGCCGGCGTGAAGCAGCAAAAATCGTCCACCCTGCTTGCTGTCGCAATACCGGTGGTCGCGTTCGGACTGCCGATTCTCGAAACGGCTATATCGGTGGTGCGTCGTTTCTTGAGCGGTCAGCCCATTTTCAATGCCGACAGGGACCACATCCATCACAAGCTGCTCGCACGCGGTCTCTCTCAGCGAAAGGCAGTGGTGTTGCTCTATGCGATCTCCGCGATATTTGCAGCTCTGAGCCTGCTGTTGCTCACACCCGGCACCGCGCCGATTGCCGTCGTGTTCGTCATCATTGGCGTTGGGCTCGTCATCGGCGTGCAGCACCTTCGCTATCACGAGTTCTTTGAGCTGAGCAGGATCGCGCGGCGGACTCTCGAACAGAAGCAGGTCATCATGAATAACCTGCTCATCCGGCGTGGCGCCGAGCGCTTGTGGCGCGCCGGCACTTTCGAAGACATATGTGCCATCCTGGAGAACACCTTCGACGGCAACGACTTCGAGGAGTTCACCTTTTGGCTAAGTCATGGTTCCAAGCGACTGGTGCACGAATGGCGTCGCGATGCTCATACGGCGGGAGCGCCAACGTGGAGTTTGGCCTTGCATATAGGCAATGACCTCGAAGCTCGTGGAGAGCTCGTACTGCGCCGAAGCAGGCCTGGCGCGCTGTTGCTTGACATGAACCTTCTTGCCCTGGAGCTCTCTCCTGCGCTGAATACGGCAACGGAACGGCTGATCGAGCGAAGAACGTATGGGCAAGAAGTTTCGTCCCAACTTCTTGTCAAGTAGGCGAATCTTGAAACTTCGCCGCAAATGACTGTTGCTCCGTGACTTCCGCTGTTCCTCCCGATGTCACAATCAGGTGGGTCCATTTGCTAGCCTGAAATCAGAGGACCAACCACAACATGTACGATCATGTTCGCGGCCGCCCGTTTGGGCGGCTGTTGCTTTTTGTGTTGTTGCCGCTTCTGCTTTGCGGCACAGGTACAGGCGCTGCCGTGCAGGGACGCACGGTCGTGCAGGACTTTATCTATCGCGCAGACGGCACCCCAGCGAGCGGCACCCTGCTTATCTCCTGGCCATCATTCCGCTCGGCCAACAACCAGTACGTGGGCGCGGGCAGCAAGAGCATCGAATTGGCGCCCGACGGCAGTTTTAGTGTCGAGCTGGTACCAACAGACGGCTCCGATCCTGAAGTGCGTTATCGAGTGGTGATGCACCTTGTTGGCAGCCCCGTGCAGGTTCAGTACTGGGCCGTACCGGCAACTCCAACGAGCGGCATCGTCGTGCAACCGCCCCCGGCAGGCGGAGCCGATCCGGTGAGTCCGCCCTACGTGCCCCAGTACGTCCTAAAGCAGGGCGACTTCATGTCCGGGCCCCTTACCCTCAGCCGTGATCCCGAACTCGATGAGGAGGCCGCGACCAAACACTACGTTGACACCAAAATCGAAGCACTCGGCAGTAGCCGAAGCGTGAAGGATTTCGGTGCCGTGTGCGACGGTTCCGGTACCGTGGATGATACGGCCGCATTTCAGGCAGCGCTCGATTCATTCCATCATGATGGCGGCATACTCCGCATTCCACACGGGTGCAGGGTCACGCCTCCACTGACGTTCTCGAATACGAAGACTCTCGTGCTGGAACTCGAAGGCAGCCTCTACCTGAATGAAACGCTCACGCTGCCCGCAAACGTCAATCTCATAGGTAAGTCAGGCGGAGGCGGAGTCCAATTCCAGGTTGGGCCTACCGCACGACTGGAGCAGTGGGGCTCACAAAGTCCTGTACTGCGCTTGTTGGCGAACAACTACGTGAGCAACATCGAGATTCCGTGGGGAGTGGACGGACTGAAACTGGACGGGACAGCCACGCAGTTGCCCGGTGCACTGGTACGACTCGAGAACATCGGGATTTCCGTCAGCGGGACTCCGCTCATTATCGACGAGTTCTTCTGGGTGTGGACGCGCGACTGCCGCTTCCTGCCCTCGACTACGAACGGCTATTCCATTTACATCACGAACACCGACAACAAGATTTCCAGCTCAGGCCTGCTGTATTTTCGCGACACGATCCTTTCCATGAAGGGCGTCAAAATCGACACGCAGGTCCCTGTGAGTAATGTTGGCGCAGTGCACTTCGATGGCCTCCTGCGCGAGAACAGCGTGGGACCACTCCTGACGCTCGACGCTACGATCAGTTCCATACAGGACGTAACACTCAGCAATGTCGGTGATGCCGATCCCATCGATCCCGGTGCGCTGGTGCATGTAATCGCGCCCGTTTACCGGGTGATGAATCTGCGGATCGACAACAGCCAGCCTGCAGCCGGCTTCCCGTTCGTCAGCGGCGATACGCACATGGTTGATCTCACTATCGACCAGCCGAATGATCCGCGCCTGGGATTATTCGCGGCGCCCGTTGGACAGCGCTTCCGGTCGATGCGCATTCAGACCACCGAGGTTAACGATCTCGACTGGCTGGGAACGGAGACGACCGCACTGCCCTTGCATTCGGTTCGGGCCTACGAGCTTTCACAAGATCTCTCGACCTGGACCGACCTGGCTACTGCCACTGTCGAGCCCGGAACCATAGCACCCGACGGTTCGAACACGGCGTACACCTTGCGCTCCGCATCTGGACCTGCCGGACGACAAAAGCAGCACGTCCTTACGTACGGCGTGGGCGACTGGATCATCGCGGGAGTCTGGTTGAAAGCCGCGAACGGCCACGCGGAATACCCGAACCTCGCATTCAACGTAAGCGACCGCCTCGACAACGCGTCGTACATCCTGCCGCTCGTCCCTCGGGGCTTCACGCACGGAGGATGGCAGTTCGCGATCAATGTTGCGAAGGTCGTCAGTGTGAACGTCGGTCAAGGCATGAATTTCACTTTGCCGACCGATAGCGCCAAGCCTGTGGCTTACTGGAAACCGTTCCTGATACACATCCCAGCTGGTTCGATGAGTGATGCGGAAGTGATGCGATTGGCCCGGTTCGGTCTGCGCAACGTCGTACCCGGCGTTCCGGAAGCTAGCGTCGCACTGCACGCGCATCAGAAGTTGTACTTCGGCCGGGATACCAATCTTTACCGTAGTGCGCCGGCGACGCTGCGAACCGATGCCGCGCTCACCGTCGGCGGCGTCCTGAATCAGGCTGGCACGGCCTCCCTGCCGAACACATGCACTCCCGGTGATCTCGTTTTCAAAACGACACCGCCGATCGGGTACCACCAGTGCATCTCGGCAAACACGTGGTCGATGATCGGCGCAATCGGTGCCGTAAGCTGGCCGCTGCTTGCACCCGACGGCAGTGAAACCGCGCCAAGCTTCGCATTCGCCAATGAGCCGGACCTTGGTCTGTACCGGTGTACTCCCGGTCGCATGTGCGTCTCGAAAGGCGGATTGCTGCTGAACGCAAACGCTGCCATTGACGGCATGTATTCTACCGGGAGAAAGACGAACATCCTCTTGCTCTATACGGGCGATGACGCCTTCTATATCGGCCCGGGAGCGGACAGCGAGGGCGGCTTCAATGGGACGAGGCTTGTCCTTCGCGCTGGCACCGGCAACAGCGGCGCAGGAAGTTTGATTCTCGACGGCACGGCTGGGCAAGCGATCTTGAACGGTGCGCTTTATGCCAGCAAATTCTGCTACTCATTGGGAGTGTGCGACTTCTTCGGTGCAGGTTCCCCAGAAGGAGTCGTGTCGGCTTCTATTGGCAGTACCTACCGCAGGCTTGATGGCGGACCGAACAGCACGTTCTATGTGAAGGAATCCGGTTCAACCGAAACTGGCTGGGTTGCAAAGTAGTTGCTTCGGGGTGTGCGGCTGGCCAGGCCGCACACCTTATGCTCGGCCTTAAGCACCTATCGCCTTTGCACAAGCGCCGTTCTGTTCACTGCGCTCCACGAGAGTCACGAAACCGGATAGCAGGCGCTCACGCGAGTACTGAACCAAAGGCAGATTCCGGTAGAGCGGCTTGGCCGAAGCGACGTTCGCAATTGCAGCGGCGACCCCAGCGGCATCGCCGTGCCTGAAGGAATAAAAATGTTGCACCACGCTGCCCACTTCGGTCGCGTGACTCACCGGCGGACCGATGTAGAGGATTGGAGCACCAACAGCGAGCACGTTGTAAAGCTTGGATGGGTGCACGATCCCGACAAACGGGTCACCCATAGCGACCACGTGCAGGTCCGCGGAAGACAGCGATGCGGCAAGCATTTCTCGCGGCTGGTAAGGAAGAAAGCACATGTTGGTGAGTGAATGCCGGTCAGCATGCCTTTTTAACTCACCGTATTCTGTCCCGCCCCCGACGAAGGCAAACACGATGTCTGTCCTGTGTCGCAGCCTTGAAGCAGCATCGCCCAGTGTTTTCAGCGGGTGGCACGGGCTATGATTCCCCGAGTACATCACCACGAACTTGTTGGACCATCCATGCCGCTGGCGGAATTCGTTTCTTCCGTTCGCGTCATAGCGCACGCTGTCGTCCTGCGACCACGGCGGAATGACAATGATTCGGCTGCTATCAACGCCTTTCGACGCGATTCGCGCTTTCATGAATCGGTCCAATACCACTATCGTTTCCGATCGTCGAAGCCCGAACTTCTGTACCGCTTGAAGCACTCTCGCGGCTAACGACGATTCACGCAGAACCCCAGCGGCAACAGCCTCGTCCGGATTGAGGTCCATGATCCACGAGACAAGCCTCGCCTTCAGAACCGGCTTGAGCAGCGCAACGCCCGATCCGATTAGCGGAGGACTTGTCAGCGCGATGACAACATCATGGCGATCCGCTTTGAGCAGCGCATACATGCAGCCAAGCATGAAAGTGCCGAAGTCCAGCGCTCGACGCCAGTATGCGCCCTTGCCGAATCCGGAGCCTCCGACCCGGACAATGTCGACTCCCCTCCAACTTTCACGCGCAGCGAAACGAATCTCCGGGTCGGCGTAACCTCGAGAACTGCTAATCACCGTGACCTCGTACCCTGCACCGACCAGCGCGACTGCCAGATCGGCTGCGTACTGCGCGGTAGCCACGACATCAGGATGAAACGCCTGGTTCACGATCAGGACGCGCATGTCCCGCCTTTGCTAATGGTCATGTTTCCAAGCACGATGTGATCCATACGAGTGCGAAGGAAGCAGTCGAGTGCCTGCGCCGGCGTATGTACGATCGGCTCATTCTCGTTGAAAGAGGTGTTCAGTACCACCGGCACACCCGTCAGATCGCGGAACGCGGAGATCAGGCGGAAGTAGCGCGGGTTACTTCGCTCATTCACCGTCTGAAGCCGTCCTGAACCATCAACATGCGTTACCGCTGGGATGACGCACCGCTTCTCTGCGCGAACGGGATACACGTTGAGCATGAAGGGGTCCGGCGCGCCATTCTCGAAGTATTCCTCAAGAGCCTCTTCCAGCACAGAGGGCGCAAACGGGCGGAATTTCTCACGAAGCTTGATTTTCGTGTTGATGATGTCGCGCATGTCCGCACGCCTCGGATCGGCCACGATGCTGCGATTGCCCAGTGCGCGCGCACCCCACTCCATGCGGCCCTGGAACCAGCCCACGATACTTCCCTCCGCAATGCGCTCGGCAGTCCAGCGACACAGGTCCTGTTCGTGGTTGAATCGCTGGCTTCTGCATTCCTGACCCTCGATTTCGCTCATGCGTTGTGCAATGGCCGCCGCGCACTCGGAATCGTTGAACTGAGGACCCCAATAACCGTGCTGCATGTGAAACCCGCGCGGTTGACCCAATTCATGGTTCCACAGGTAGAACGCGGCGCCGAGTGCCGTACCGTTATCGCCGGCGGCGGGTTGAATGAACACGTCCCGAAACGGCGTGTTCGCTCTCACCTTTCCGTTCGCGACGCTGTTCATCGCGCACCCGCCTGCCAGGCAGAGTGCGTCCAGCCGTGTTCGGCGGTGCAACTCGTTCAGCAGGTGAAAAACGGTTTCCTCGTGTACGACTTGAAGCGAGGCAGCTATGTCCTCGTGCCGCTCCGTGAGTGACTCATTGAGCTGGCGCGCAGGACCGAGCAGTTCTTCCAACTCCCGGGTGAACACGCGCCCGACCTGTGGCTCACCCTCATCCCAAGTCATGCTCACGCCTTCCCTCACGTGCCGGAAGTATCGAAGGTCGAGTTCGAACAAGCCAGCGGATTTGAGTCGAATCAGCTTCCGTACTTCAGCGACGAACTTCGGTTTTCCATACGGGGCGAGCCCCATCACCTTGAACTCGTCTCCGTAACGGGTGAACCCGAGGAATTGCGTAATGGCCAGGTATAGAAGGCCGAGCGAATGTGGGTAGTACACGCGCTCGATCACATCAAGCCTTGAACCTTGTCCGATAGCAAACGATGTGCTGACGAAATCTCCGAATCCGTCAATGGCGCACACTGCTGCATGCTCGAATGGCGAAACGAAGAAACTGCTCGCGAGATGCGCCGGATGATGTTCCACCCAGTGCGTACGCGAGCGCACATGCGACTCTTCGAGGCCGAGAACCTCGGCAATCCGCGCCGGAATGTCCTGCACACGCGCGCGGTTCTGGAGCCGATGTCGCACCGAATTCCCGTCCGGACGAGTCCTCAGCGCGAACAGGGCCTTGCGCCAGAGATGAGCGCGCGGGTCGCGCGACACCGCAAAACGATCGACTTGGGCAGGTGCGATGCCTGCGGCCCCGATTACCGACAATACGGAGTCCCGGGGACAGCCCGCCCAGTGTTTCACGCGGCGAAAGCGTTCCTCTTCTACTGCGGCAACGAGTTCTCCATCGCGAACCAGGACGGCTGATACATCGCCGTGATATGCATTCAGTCCTAGAATGATCATCGATTTACAGTAGCTGCGGAACGAGAGCGTTCGACTGACTCGCCTCGCCGCCACGCCGGGCTGTTTCGAGTGCCGGCGAGTATGTCTTCGAATATGCCGACGAATCCTTGGGCCGCGCTCTGCCAGGTGAAGCGGGCAAGGACGAGAGCGCGTCCGTTCCGGCCCATGCGTTGCCGCAGACTTTCATCTTCAAGCAGGGTGGCGAGTGCGGTCGCAGTCGCCTCAACATCCGGCGCAGAAACCACGCCTGCCTGTGCTGCCATCACCTCGGACGCGAGGGCCACTTGATCGCTGATGAGAACGGGACACTCCATCGCCATTGCCTCCGCAACCGCAATGCCGAAGTTCTCATGCAGACTCGGAAGGCAGAATACGTCAGCCCCGCGCAATGCCTCCATGGCTGCACTCCCCTGAAGCATCCCGGTGAAGATTGTCTGGTCGGCTATGCCGAGCTCCGTTGCAAGATTCGTGAGCGATTCTATGTACGAAGCAGTGCCGGGACCTGCCATCACAAGCCTAAGCTCGGATCGCTGCCGCGCCACTCGCGCAAAAGCACGGACAAGAACCTCCGGTTGCTTTTTGTAATGCAAGCGTCCCAGGAACAGAACATATCGGCGGTCTGCCAATGCTGTGAAACGTTGTGCGAACGCCGTACGGGAGGGCAGCGGCTCAAACGCCGCACGACGAAGGCCTAGGGGCAAGACGAACGGCCACTCATTCCATGCCGCCATCCGCGAATTCACGCATTCGGCTTCCGACGTTGCATGGAGGCCGGCGGCTCCACGCAGCGTGGCGCCTTCGATCAGGCCGAGGTATGGCGACTTCTTCCATGCACTCTGCCGAAGGCACCACGGGTCAAGCATTCCATTCGTACTCACCACGTAAGGAACGCCTGCTCGACGGCACGCTCTCGCGGCGATGCACGTCGGATATTGCCACAGGCTCGCGATAAGCACCATCTCGTAGTGCTTTACGTTCTGCCGCAGAAAGTCGTTAAGGCCCGGCGCCAATCGCCAGAAAGGCAGATAAGTCTTGAATGTCCTTATGTCGAGCGTGTTCGATTCACTGACTCCAGGCCGATACTCATAATCCGTGGTGGCGATTGTTACAGAATGACCCGCGCACTCCAGCGCTTCCGCGAGGCCCATAGCGGCCGTGACCGGGCCTCCGGTGTTCGCTGCCAGATCAGGAATCACCTGAAGAATCTTCACTCTGCGCCTCGCGTGTCCGCTATTTCGGAGTACAACTGCATGAGCCTCGTCGCAAACGTAACGGTGTCGAACCGGCGCACATTGATGAGTCCGGAGCTTATGAGGTCGCTGCGACGGGTGCCATCTTCCAGAACGACGCGAATGCCACGGGCGATATCCAGTGGGTCTTCAGAGTCGACGATCTCAGCGGCATTACCAGCCACCTCTTTCAGCGCTCCGTTAGCACTGCACACGACAGGGAGCCCGCAGGCCATCGCTTCAACCACTGGCCATCCAAAACCCTCCCACAACGACGGAAACACCAGCGCATCTGCAGCCCAGTAGTAGTGACGCAGACGCTCTGTGGAAACCGTACCAACTTCGCGCACGGACTCGATCACGCCCAGCGACCGAGCCAGCGCAAGTTGTTTTGCCGTGAGCGGCTTGCCAAGTCGTACCAGAACAGGACGTTCTGAGCGCCTGTCGTTCACCACAGCGAGCGCCCGCAGAACTCCTTCGATATTTTTGTAAAACCAGCTCTCGCCCACATGCAGAAGAACAGGTCTGCTGCCGAACCCGAGTTCGCGGCGCAGTTCGCCACGGTCGATGTCTTTGGGACGCGGCATGAACACCGCGTCAACCGGCTGGTACACAACCGACACTCTCTCCTGCGAAAGACCGCACATGTCGATTGCGTCAGAAGCGGTGGCCTCAGACACGGCAATCACTCGCCGCGCATTTCGAAGGTGATTGACTGAATAACTAAGCAGGGCCGTTGCAATCCTCGGAGCGCTTCTCTTTCCGAAGTGTCCGCGAGCCAGACGGAGCAGCATGAGGTCATGGCAGGTGACAACTGTCTTTTGCGCCGGCAAGGCCCGCAGAAGGTGCGCATAAGCGTGATCCACTATGTGGTACACATCGGCGCGGAGGTCGCGCACACAATTCGGATACCGAACGAACGTGCTTGCGTATTCCGCCAACCTACCACCGAGCGAAGCGGATGGAGGAAGCACATTCTGAATAGTCACTGAAGGGGACAATGCGCGCTCGATGCGGTCGGCCGTGAGCTTCATGCTCAGGTTCTGTTCTTCGCGCAGGTTGCGTAGCAGAGCCAGTCTCACCGCACACGCTCCTGCAACAAGTCCGCGCAGATCGCCTCGAAGCGCTCGGCCAGGGTATCCCACGTATATTTCTCAGCCGTCATCCGAGCAGCCAATCCCATGCGTGCGCGGCACTCAGGGCACTCCAACAACTTGCGGATCCGCGCAGCAATCTCGTTTACATCCCGAGGGTTCTGGATGAACAGGGCGTCAACTCCGTCGGTAAGCAACTCGGATACACCCGCTATGCGGCTCACAATAACCGGCAGGCCGCATGCCATCGCCTCCAGGACAGGCAACCCGAATGGCTCGCTCAAGGTGGGCAATACCAGCATGTCCGCCGCGGCGTACACGCGCGCCATGTCCGACTCTCGGCCAAGGAAGCGTACGCGATCATGCAAGAGAGCTGCGCTCCGCTGCTTCGTTTCTTCATCACCGTCGCCAGCGATGAGCAGCGTGCAAGGGAAACTTGTGCAGTTGTTCTTAAGAATGCGGATTGCTTCGGCCAGCGCTGGCAATCCCTTGCGGTGCCAGTTGTGTCCGACGAATAGCACTACGTTGTCTTCCGGACTGAGTGACAACTGCTGCCGGGCAGCCAAGCGCATTGCCGCCGTGCATGGCTTGAACTCGGCCGCGTCAACGCCGTCCGGCAAGACGTGCGCCCGTACGGCGACTGAGCCATACTGCTCGACTATCTCCGACTTCAATGAGTTGGAGATCGCGATTACGCGCCTCGCTCCCGCTCTGGCGACATAGCGCTCCACCGCGGCAATGGCTGCATACCCGAGCCGCC
>Ga0196976_1000364_pt1 | contig 29293 bp, 27 predicted proteins | sample S3v_513CmetaG_FD_148644 | JGI IMG/M metagenome (GOLD analysis project Ga0196976, IMG submission 148644) | Soil microbial communities from Anza Borrego desert, Southern California, United States - S3+v_5-13C | ecosystem: Environmental > Terrestrial > Soil > Desert | place: USA: California... | reverse complement strand
GCCGGCGGCGACGAACAGCCAGAACGACCACCCCAGCTCCCCGGACAGGATCAGGTAGACCGCGAGCGGCACCGCCAGGATGCGGCCGAACGTGATGATGTTGGGGATGCTCACCGGCGCACCGTTCCTCGTTCCTCGTCGAATCGAACGTTGGGTTTTCGCTGGCGCTCAACCCAACCTACCGGAACCGCGTAGGTTGGGTTGAGCGCCAGCGAAAACCCAACAGATTCCACGCCGCGTCAGTACCGCGGCGAACCCGGCCGCAGGGTGCCCAGCGTGCCGATGGGCGCGGTGGAGCCCTCCGGCAGGGGGGCCGGCGCGCCGCCATACGACGGCGCCGGCAGCGGCGTGCCGCTGATCGACGGCGACGATGCGGACGGCGGCGCCAGCGAAGGCACGGCGGCCGACGGCGGAGCGATGCCGACTCCGGCGCCGCCGGCAGGGGGCAGCGGCTGCAGCTCCGCCCCGCGGCCAGCGAGGCGCAGTTCGTAGGCCGGGCGCGCCGGCAGCACCGGCTGGCCGGACAGCACCGGGGGCTGCGGCGCGGCGCTCAGCGCCAGGTCGCGGCGGGCCAGCGCCTGCTGAAGGCGCTGCACGTCGCCGCGCACGGTCAGCGCGATGATGGCCTCGCTGCGCGACAGCGACAGGATGTCGGCGCGCGTCACGCCGTTGGTACCCGCCAGCCGGCGCCGCGCCTCCACCCAGTCCTCGATGCGGCCGAGGGGGACGGAGACGGTGAAGGTCTGCTCGGCGCCGGAGGAGACGGTGTTCTCCCGCTTCCACATCTCGTCCAGCGTGGCGCCGGTGAAGCTGACGGCACGGCGCATCAGGTCGGGGGCGCGGTCGTCGGGGTCGGGGCGGACGGTGACCGTCTGCTGCTCGCGCGTGCCGTCCAGGCCCAGGCGGGTCACCTCCACGGTCAGCGGCGCCTTCGGATTCGGGCCGCCCGGCGGCAGTTCGGTGCGGGCGACCACGACTCCGCCGGCACGGTGGCGCTGGGCGATGCGGGCCAGCGCCTCGGGCGAACCGGCGAGCGCGTCGGCGGCGGTGATGGCCTGGATGTCCTCCAGCTCGCCGTCCGGCACGACCAGCGGCACCAGGGAGTTGCCGGCGTCCCGCTCCTCCCACGCGTCGCGCCAGGGGGTGCGGTCCTCCCACAGGATGGTGCGGCCATCGGTCACGGTGATGGGCAGCACGACCAGCGGCCGGGTCGGCGGCTCGACGTAGCTGCCCGCCCCGGCGCCCGCCAGTTGCTCGCGCACCGGCGTCGGGCGGAAGCGCACCGTGAAGGTGCCGACGTAGCGGGTGGCCGAGACCTTCTCGTTGTCGATCTCGAACCCCTGCACGAGGCGGGCGAGGTCGTAGTCCGACAGCTTCGGCGCCGCACCGCCGCCCGGCACCATGCGCTGGTACAGCGTGTCCCACGCCTTGCGCTGCGCCTGGGTGATGGCCTGGTCGCGCGCGGCGTTGGCGTTGGCGGCGGCAACGTCCACCTGGATGCCCGACACGGCGAAGGCGTCGTTGGCGGACTGCGGCGGGGGGGCCACGATCTGGGCGCCCGCGGGGCCGGTCAGGCCCGCCAGGAGAAGCAGGACGGCGGCGAGGCCCGCGCAAAGGGACCAGCGACGGCGGTGGAGCATTGCAATGCCTTCCGATTCGAGTATGTTCGGCCCGTTCCGTTGGCCCGGTATATAGCCCAGCCCAAGCGAGGATACCATCAGCACCCAGTCGAAAAACACGTCCGACGCCTACAAAGAAGCGGGCGTGGACATCGATGCCGGCAACGCGCTCGTCGAAGCGATCAAGCCGCTTGCCCGCTCCACCGCACGGCCCGGGTCCGACGCCGGACTCGGCGGCTTCGGCGCGCTCTTCGATCTGAAGGCCGCCGGCTACCGCGATCCGCTGCTCGTCGCAACGACCGATGGCGTCGGCACCAAGCTCAAGGTCGCGATCGAGACCGGCAAGCACGACACGGTCGGCATCGACCTTGTCGCCATGTGCGTCAACGACCTCGTGGTCCAGGGAGCGGAACCGCTCCTGTTCCTCGACTACTTCGCCACCGGCAAGCTGGAGGTGGAGGCGGGACGCGCCATCGTGTCGGGCATCGCCGAAGGCTGCCGGCAGGCCGGCTGCGCGCTGGTCGGCGGCGAGACCGCCGAGATGCCGGGCATGTACGCCAAGGACGACTACGACCTCGCCGGATTCTCGGTGGGTGCGGTCGAGCGCGAGAACGCGCTGACCGGCGGCACCGTCCAGGCGGGCGACGTGCTGCTCGGCCTCGCGTCGTCGGGCGTGCACTCCAACGGCTTCTCGCTGGTGCGCCGTCTGGTCGAGAAGTCCGGCCTGGGCTACGCCGCGCCGTGCCCGTGGGACGCGGAGAAGGGCCTGGGCGAGGCGCTGCTGACGCCGACGCGCATCTATGTGAAGGGCACGCTGGCCGCCGTGCGCGCCGGGGCCGTGAAGGCGATGGCGCACATCACCGGCGGCGGCCTGATCGAGAACATCCCGCGCGTGCTGCCCGCCGGCCTGGGCGTGACCTTGGACGCCAAGGCGTGGCCGCTGCTGCCGGTGTTCGGCTGGCTGGCGAAGACCGGCGGCCTGACCCCGGCCGACATGGCGCGCACCTTCAACTGCGGCCTGGGCATGATCGTGGTCTGCCCGGCCGAGCGCGCCGAGGAAGCCGCGGCACTCCTGCGCCAGCACGGCGAGACGGTCTACACCGTCGGCACCGTGCACGCGGTGGCGGAGGGCACGGAGCGGGTCACCGTCAACGGGATGGACACGGAATGGCCGGTCTGAAGCCCGCCGGCCTGAAGCCCTCCGGCTTGAAGTTGGGCGTTTTGATTTCGGGCCGGGGGAGCAACCTCCAGGCCCTGATCGACGCCTGCGCCCAGCCGGGCTTCCCGGCGGAGATCGCGCTCGTCCTGTCCAACAAGGCCGACGCTTACGGCCTTGAACGGGCGGCGAAAGCCGGCATCGCCACCACGGTGGTCAGCCACCGCGACTTCCCCGGCGACAAGCCGGCGTTCGAGGCGGCGATGGACTCGGCGCTGCGCGACGCGGGCGTGGAGCTGGTGTGCCTCGCCGGCTTCATGCGCATCCTGTCGCCGTGGTTCGTCGAGCGCTGGCAGAACCGGCTGATCAACATCCACCCCTCGCTCCTGCCCTCGTTCAAGGGGCTGGACACGCATGAGCGCGCCATCGCGGCCGGCGTGCGCGTGCACGGCTGCACGGTGCACTACGTGCGCCCGGCCATGGACGAGGGGCCGATCATCGTGCAGGCCGCCGTCCCGGTGCTCGGCACCGACGACCCGCACGCCTTGGCCGAGCGCGTGCTGGAGCAGGAGCACCGCATCTACCCCCTGGCCGTCCGCCTGATCGCCGAGGGCCGCGTCCGCGTGGACGGCGAACGCGTGGTTGTGGAAGGGCACGTGCCCGGCACGGACGCGGCGCTGGTCAACCCGGCGGCGTGACGTCTTACCCTCTCCCGCCTCGGGAGAGGGAGGGGCCCGCTCGAAGAGCGGGAGGGTGAGGGTGACTCCAAGGATCCTTGCCCTTGCCCTCACCCGGCCGGCTCCGCCGGCCACCCTCTCCCGGGGCGGGAGAGGGTCATAGCCCACTTGCCGACTCGCGCCGCACTCCCTAATTCCCTCCGGCGACAACCGCCAATAAAGAAGGAGGGGCTCCATGGCTTCGGTTGGTCACCACGAACAGGTCGTCAGCGAGGAACTGGTGCGCGAGCACGCGGCCGGCTGGCACGCGTTCACGCAGTTCACCAAGTACGCCACCGGCGCGGTGGTCGTGCTGCTGGTGCTGATGGCACTCTTCCTGCTGTAACGGCAGGCCGCGTTCACGCGACGGGCGGCTCCTCGCCGTTGGGGAGCCGTCCGAGCAGCAGGTCCCGCACCTCGATCACCAGCGAATCGACCTGATCTTTCCAGTCCGGCTGCGATCCCTGGAGGGCGTACATGACGTGCGTCGCCATGTGCACCAGGGTGGCGCGCACGCATTCCTCCGGCGGGAAGTCGAAATCCAGCGTGTCGCGCAGGAAGACGCCCAACTGGTCGGGCGAGTTCCAATCGTGCACGACGATGGTGTCGAAGCCGCTCTGTCCCAGGAACACGGCGTTCAGCGCGCTGGCCAGCCGGTAGATGGAATTCACCGCCTCGTCCTGGGTCACCGCGTCGGTCATCGCCTCGCGGAACGATTCCAGGCACTTGTCGACGTAGCCGCGGACCAGGAGTTCGACCACCGCCTCGTCGCCGAGGTCGTTGCGTCCCGTCGCGATCGTCGGGGCGAGCGGCGCCAAGAGCGAGATGATCGGCTGCTTGTCCTGGAATTCCATCCCACGTGCTCCTCAGGCGCGCGGCCCCGGCGAGGGCCCTGTTCCTTCGAATATCCTACATCGCCCGGCGTGTCCACGACACCGGCGTAACGGTACAACATCCATGAAACGCGAAAAGGCCGCCCCGAGGGGCGGCCTTTCCCGTGAAAACCCGTGATCGCAGGGATCAGGGGACGATCTCGAGGTCGCTGAAGAAGAAGCGGATCTCCTGGGCGGCCGTCTCCGGCGCGTCGGAGCCGTGCACCGAGTTCGCCTCGATCGACTCGGCGAAGTCCTTGCGGATGGTGCCCTCGGCGGCGTTGGCCGGGTTGGTGGCGCCCATGATCTCGCGGTTGCGGGCGATGGCGTTCTCGCCTTCCAGCACCTGCACGACGACCGGGCCGGAGATCATGAAGCTGACGAGGTCGTTGAAGAACGGACGCTCGCGGTGCACGCCGTAGAACTGCTCGGCCACTTCCTTCGACAGGCGCACGCGCTTCTGCGCGACGATGCGCAGGCCGCCGTCCTCGAAGCGGGCGTTGATCTTGCCGGTCAGGTTGCGGCGGGTGGCATCGGGCTTGATGATCGAGAGGGTCCGTTCGACGGCCATGGCGGTGCTCCTTTATGAAAGCGCCCCCGGCGGGTGCGGGGGCGTGTGTTTGCGCGGCGTTATACTGGCGCGGCGGCGGCGCGGCAACCGGATCTTCCGAAATACGGTGGCATGGAAGCCGTCACGCGCGGGTCACTACAAAACCGCCCCGTCCCGTGCTACATGGGACCCTGACATGCTGCACATCAACGACCTGACCTTCCGCTTCGGCGGCCGCGTGCTCTTCGACCAGGCGACCGCCGTCGTGCCCAAGGGGCACCGCGTCGCGCTGGTGGGCCGCAACGGAACGGGCAAGAGCACGCTGCTCAAGCTCATCGCCGGCTGGATCCACGCCGATGCCGGCGCCATCACCGTGCCCGCCGGCACGCGCATCGGCATGGTGGCGCAGGAGGCGCCGGAAGGGCCGACCAGCCTGATCGACGCCGTGCTGGCCGCCGACACCGAGCGCACGGCCCTGCTGACCGAGGCCGAGACGGCCACGGACCCGCACCGCATCGCCGAGGTGCACACGCGGCTGGCCGACATCGAGGCGCACTCCGCCCCGGCGCGGGCCGCGCAGATCCTCGCCGGCCTGGGCTTCGACGCGGAGGCGCAGTTGCGCCCCTGCTCCGCCTTCTCCGGCGGCTGGCGGATGCGCGTGGCGCTGGCCGGCGTGCTGTTCGCGCGGCCCGACCTGCTGCTGCTGGACGAGCCGACCAACCACCTGGACCTCGAAGCCACGCTGTGGCTGGAGAACTACCTCAAGAACTACCCGCACACGGTGCTGCTGGTCAGCCACGACCGGGACCTCTTGAACTCCATCCCGACGACGACGATCCACGTCGACCAGGGCAAGCTGGTCACCTACACCGGCAACTACGACACCTTCACCCGCACGCGCCAGGCGAACCTGGAGCGCATGCAGGCCACCGCCGCCAAGCAGGAGGCGGCGCGCAAGCACATCCAGTCCTACATCGACCGCTTCCGCTTCAAGGCCAGCAAGGCCCGGCAGGCGCAGAGCCGCATCAAGGCGCTGGAGCGCATGGAGGTGATCGCGCCCATTGCCGAGGACAGCGCGGTCAGCTTCGACTTCCCCTCGCCCGACCAGCTGGCGCCGCCGCTGATCAGCCTGGAGGACGTGTCGGTCGGCTACGGCGACAAGGTGATCCTGAAGCGCCTCAACCTGCGCATCGACATGGACGACCGCATCGCGCTGCTGGGCGCCAACGGCAACGGCAAGTCGACGCTGGTCAAGCTGCTGTCCGGCCGCCTGGACGCCATGGGCGGCGAGCTGCGGCGCCCGTCCAAGCTGAAGGTCGGCTACTTCGCCCAGCACCAGCAGGAGGAGTTGGACCTCGACCTCACCGCCGTGCGGCAGGCCCAGCGGCTGATGCCCAACCTGCTGGAGGAGAAGGTGCGCGCCCACCTCGGCCGCTTCGGCTTCCCGCAGCAGAAGGCGGACACCCGCATCGGCGACCTGTCGGGCGGCGAGAAGGCGCGCCTGCTGTTCGCGCTGATGAGCCGCGAGGCGCCGCACATCCTGATGCTGGACGAGCCGACCAACCACCTGGACGTCGACAGCCGCGAGGCGCTGATCCAGGCGATCAACGGCTATGAGGGCGCGGTCATCCTGATCAGCCACGACCCGCACCTGATCGAACTGACCGCCGACCGCCTGCTGCTGGTGCACGACGGCACCTGCAAGCCCTTCGACGGCGACCTGGACGATTACAAGCGCCTGCTGCTGGAACGCGCCCGCGCCGAGCGCGCCGACGCCAAGGGCGACACCGGCCCCAGCCGCAAGGACCAGCGCCGCGCCTCCGCCGAGGCCCGCGCGGCGCTGGCGCCGCTCAAGAAGAAGGCCACCGACGCCGAGGCGCTGGTCACCAAACTGAGCGCCGAGAAGGCCCGCATTTCGGAGAAGCTGGCCGACCCGACGCTCTACACCGGCCCGTCGGACAAGCTGACCAAGCTGCAGATCGACCTGGGTGCGGTGGACAAGAAGCTCGCCGCCGCCGAGGAGACCTGGATGGAGGCGCTGGAGGCGTACGAGGCTGCGGCGGCCGAGGCCGGGATCGCCGCATGAGCGACTACCCCCGCGACCGCATGCCCGTGATCGAGGCCCAAGCCGAGGAGGAGGTCCGCACCTCCGATGTGCTGGCCCGCTTCCGCGACAACCTGCCGGGGCCGCGTGTGACGCTGGGCGACCTGATCGCGGCGCTGGGCGACCGGTCGCTGGGCACCATCCTGCTGGCGCTGGCGTTGCCCACCATCGCGCCGGTGCCGCTGGGCGTGTCGGTGATCTGCGACCTGCCCATCGTGCTGTACTCGCTCCAGCTCATGTTTGGGCGGCGCGGCGCGGTGCTGCCGGACTGGCTGCTGAGGCGCTCCGTCGACCGCGCCACGGCGGCGCGCATGCTGGACGCGATGATGCCGCGCCTGGTGCGCATCGAGTCGCTGCTGAAGCCCCGCCTGCACCGGCTGGCCGTCATCGACGGGGAGCGCTGGTTCGGCCTGCTGATCTTCATCCTGTCGATGATCTGCATCGTGCCGGTGCCGCTGATGGGCTGGCTGCCGGGCTTCGCCCTGGTGGTCATCTCGCTGGGCCTGATCGAGCGCGACGGGGCCGCGGTGGGCACGGCGCTTCTGCTGACGGTGGCGGCGATCGTTGCCGCGGTCGTCCTGATCAGCGGCTTTTCCTACGCCGCCATGAGCCTTTGATCGTCCGGCCGCGTGTTGCGGCGTTACCCGGTTTCGCCTTAAGTTCGTTCGTGGTCGCCCGAAATTTGGACCCGATGGCCGCTTTCGTTGTTAAGCCCCGGAAACGCGATCGACAACCACCGGCGAAAGGCCGATCATGAATCCCACCGAAATCACCGTCGCCGATAAAGCAAAAGGCCGCAAATCGCCGCCGGCCGCGTGGCTGTTCTTCCAGCGTTGGATGGCCAATCCGCTGTCGATGGGCTCGATCACCCCGTCCTCGGCCGCGCTGCGCAAGGAAATCCGCAAGAACCTCTCCATCGCTCCCGACGAGGTCGTCGCCGAGTTCGGCGGCGGCACCGGCGCCATCACCAGGGCGCTGCTGGAGGCCGGGATCCCCGGCGATCGCATCTACGCCTTCGAAATCGACAAGGAGTTGGCCACGTTCCTGCACGGCTCCTTCCCCGACGTGAACGTCATCAACGGCGACTGCCGCGGCATCGCCAGGGTGCTGGGCCCCGATCTGGTGGGCAAGGTCGGCAGCGTGGTGATCGGCATCCCGATGGTCACGCTGCCGCTGGACATGCAGCGCGAGATCGTCGAGGCGAGCTTCAGCGTGATGCCGGAAGGACGTCCGTTCCTGCTCTACACCTACATGATCCACTCGCCGCTCAACCAGAAGGCGCTGGGGCTGAAGGGCAAGCGGGTCGGCTTCACCTGGAAGAACGTGCCGCCGGCGTCGGTCTGGGCCTACTGGAAGGCGTGAGCGGCGCCGGACGCGCATGATACGCCGCATGAAAAAACGCCCCTTCCGGATGGAAGGGGCGTTTTTCGTACCGGCTGTCAGTCCTTCGACTCGGTGGGCGATGGGTCGGCGGGTGCCGCCTCCGTGGGCGGCGTGCCCTCGGCGGGCGTCTGGCCCTCGGCGTTGCCGTTGGCGCTGCCCGGACGCCGGCGGAACGAGTTCCGCTTGTAAACGACGTTCTCGGACGAGCCCGGCGGGCACTGGACGATCTTGCCGCCTTTCGCGAGGTAGTCCCGCGTCATCGCGTCGAGATCGTTCCGGTCCACGTTTCGGCGATCGACTGCCATGCTGCCTCCTGTGCTAACGGACCCGAAGCTCGCCGGGGCAGATCCCCGGCCAGCTCTTACCGCCGGAAGTTGCCGGGCGGCCGCCGCGCCATCGGCGGGGGCGCACCCTCCGTCTTGTGGCGGAAGTTGATACGAGCCTTGGTCAGGTCGTAGGGCGTCATCTCGACCGTCACCCGATCCCCGGCGAGGATGCGGATTCGGTTCTTCTTCATGCGGCCGGATGAATAGGCCATCACTTCATGCCCGCCGTCGAGTTGCACGCGGAAGCGGGCATCGGGCAGGACTTCGGTGACGACTCCGTCCATCTCGACCAAGTCTTCCTTGGCCATGGGACATTCCTGTCATAGTTCACCGGCAGGTCGCCGGCATCGTGCTGCAGTCGGAAAGGGCGGCCGCAGCCGCCCCGTCGTGGTTCAGAGCGGCCGATGGCCGGCGGCGGTGCCGTCGACGGGCTGGAAACCCCTGGTCGTATTGAACCATGTCACGGTACCGGTGGCCATGCGGCTTTCCCCTTCACTACGAAGTAACCCGCCGCGACCGTACGGCGGAAAACCAAATCACTGAGGGGAACCACCGGACGCGTGGGAGAGCACGAAGACCGTAGACCCAGAGCAATTTCGATCCCTAGAAAATGGTGCCTGCGAACGGCGCTGGCAAGCTGTATTCGCCGGCTCACCCCTTCCGGGGGGCGGCGCGCAGGGCCGGATCGGTCCATCCCGGCGGCAAAGCGGCCATCAGCCACACCGCCGCGCGCATGGGCAGCGGGAAGGCGATGCGCCCGCGGTTGCGCGCCAGGGCGTCGCGGATGTGGGCGGCGGCGCGGTCGGCGTCCCACAGGAAGGGCATGGGGAAGCGGTTGTTGGCGGTCATGCGGCTGCGCACGAAGCCGGGGCAAACCACGGACACCTCCACCCCCTCGCCGGCCAGATAACCGCGCATCCCCTCCCCCCACACGCGCACGGCGGCCTTGCTGGCGCAATAGGCCGGGGCGCCGGGCAGGCCGCGGAAGCCGGCCAGCGACGCCATGATGGCGACCTGCCCGCGCCGCCGCGCCCGCATGCCGGGCAGGACGGGGTAGACACTGTTGAACACGCCGTCGACGTTGACCGCGAAGATGCGCCGGGCCTGCTCCTCCGTCTCGCCATGCAGGCCCGTGCCGGCGGAGATGCCGGCGTTGGCGACCAGCAGGTCGATGGGCGTTCGCGCGTCGAAGGCCGTCAGCCACGCCGCCATCGCGTCGCGGTCGGCGGCGTCCACCACCGCCGTCTCGACCGCGGCGCCGCGGGTGCGGCAGCGCGCCGCCACCTCCTCCAGCCGCGCCGCGTCGCGCCCGGTCAGGCCCAGCGTGACGCCGGGACCGGCATAGGCCAGCGCCAGCGCCTCCCCGATGCCGCTGGAACCGCCCGTGATGACCACCGTCCGCGGATCGCGCATGAACTCCCCTCGCTCCTTGTTGCGCCACTTCTTGTTGCTATGGGCTGTGCGGGCTATAAGTTCACGCTTCACGAACACGCCCCGCCACCCATTCTAGCCGAGGCCGCATTGACCGCCCAACGCCCCGTCGCCAGCATGACCGGTTTCGCACGCATCGACGGGCATGCCGAGGCCTATTCCTGGACCTTCGAGGCCAAGAGCGTGAACGGCCGCAGCCTCGACATCCGCTGCCGCATGCCCAGCGGCTTCGACCAGATCGAGGCGGCGGCGCGGGCGGAGATCCCCAAGCGGCTGGCGCGCGGCACGGTGAACCTGACGCTGACGCTGACCCGCTCCTCCACCGTGTCGCAGCTGCGCATCAACCGCGACCTGCTGGCCCAGGTTCTGGAGCTGGCGCGCGAGATCGAGGCGGCCGGCGCGGCGGCGCCGCGCCTGGACGCGCTGCTGTCCGTGCGCGGCATCATCGAGCCGGTCGAGGAGGACGAGACCGAGGCGCGCGAGCGCCTGGACGAAGCGCTGAAGCGCGACGTCGCCGCCGTGATCGTCAAGCTGGGCGAGGCCCGCGCGGCCGAGGGCGCGCGGCTGGCCGGCGTGCTGACCGGCCACCTGGACGAGATCGAGCGGCTGACCGACGCGGCTGCCGCCTGCGCCTCCGTGCAGCCGGAGGCGCTGCGCGAGCGGCTGAAGGCGCAGTTGGCCGCCTTGCTGGACGCCGTGCCCTCGCTGCCGGAGGAGCGGCTGGCGCAGGAGGCGGCGCTGCTGATCGGCAAGGCCGACGTGCGCGAGGAGCTGGACCGGCTGCGCGCCCACGTCCAGGCGGCGCGCGAGATGCTGGCCGAGGGCGGCGCCATCGGCCGCCGCTTCGACTTCCTGTGCCAGGAATTCAACCGCGAGGCCAACACGCTGTGCTCCAAGTCGGCCGACGTGGAGCTGACGCGCGTCGGCCTGTCGCTCAAGGCCTCCATCGAACAGCTGCGCGAGCAGGTCCAGAACATCGAGTGATGCGTCCCATGGCCCCGTCCCCCAAGGAGATCCGCCGCCGCGGCCTCATGCTGGTCCTGTCGTCGCCGTCCGGCGCCGGCAAGACCACGATCTCGCGCAAGCTGCTGGAGCGCGACTCCGGCATCACCATGTCGGTGTCGGTCACGACCCGCCCCATGCGCCCCGGCGAGGTGCCGGAGGTCGACTACTATTTCGTCGACATGCCGCGCTTCGAGCAGATGGTCGAAGCGGGCGAGCTGCTGGAGCACGCCCGCGTCTTCGGCAACTGCTACGGCACCCCGCGCGAGAAGGTGGAAAACGCGCTGAAGGCCGGCCGCGACGTTCTGTTCGACATCGACTGGCAGGGCACGCAGCAGCTGGCCGAGAACGCGCGCACCGACCTCGTCAGCATTTTCGTGCTGCCGCCGTCGGGCGAGGAGTTGGAGCGCCGCCTGCACACCCGCGCCCAGGATTCGGCCGAGGTGATCGCCGGCCGCATGGCCAAGGCCTCCGACGAGATCAGCCACTGGGCCGAGTACGACTACGTCATCGTCAACAACGACGTCGAGAAGAGCGTCGCCTCGGTGCAGGCGATCCTGAACGCCGAGCGCCTGAAGCGCACCCGCCAGGTCGGCCTGTCCGAATTCGTGAAGAGCGTCCAGGCGGCGCTGTAACGGGTCCCGTCACGCGGCGATGAAGCTCGCCCCGCTCAGCTGATCGGGACGCACGCCCAGCAGCTCGATGCGGTGCTCGCCCAGCACCACGACGGCGTGGCCCTGCTCGGTCCCGACCTCGGCGTCGGCGACGTCCACCTCGGCCTCCGGGTCGAAGGACAGGCGGTCGCGGCCGGGTTCGAAGTCGGTGATGGTGGCGCGCTGCCCCGGTTCGGTGAAGACGAACAGGTCGCGGCCGCCGCGGCCGGTCATCGTCTGCTCGTCCTGTTCGGCCACCAGCACGTCGTCCTTCGCCCCGCCGGTGACGGAGACGCCTGCCGCGGCGCCGATCACCAGCTGCGGCGCGTCGGGGCTTTCCGGCTCCGCGTCGTTGCGGCGCCGCTCGACGAAGACGAACACGTCGTCCTGGATGTGCTCGGTGTCCGTGTTGCGCAGGATGATGTCGGCCAGCGTCGTGTTCTCGATCTCGGCCAGCGTTTCCTTGTCGAAGCCCTGGTTCTGGTACCAGAGGCGGTCGCCGTCGCGCAGGGCCTCGAACTGGTCGGCGATGATCCGCTGGAAGGTCGGGCCGACGACGGCACCGTCCGCGTGCCCCTCGGCCAGACCGCCGGTCCACAGATCGACCTCGTCGATCGTCTTGAAGGCCTGTTTCAGCGCCGCCACGGTGGCCGCGTCGCCGGTGATATCCGCGAAGTCGTCGTAGGGCTTCATGCCCAACGCCTCGCGGGTGCCGTTCAGGGTCTCCAGCCCCATGTCGCGGCCGCGCTGGATGTTGATGGCGGCAAGGTCGCTGGCCACCGGCGGGTCGAACAGGAAGTTGCGCAGATCCTCGACGATGCGGGCGTCCATGGCCTGCGACAGGTCGGCCGCCAGATGCCGCAGAAAGCCGTCGGCGCCGGAATGCGCGGCGAACGCGGACGGCTGCATGAAGAAGGTGTCGCGCAGTTCGCTGGCCGGCCCGACCACCTGCCCCTGCTCCCCCAGCCGCTCCGTCTCGGCCGAGACCATGGAGTGCCCGAAGCGGAAGGCGGCCCCAGCGAACTCCGCGGTGATGCGCGGATCGACGGAGGGATCGTAGCCATCGTATTTCGATAAGGCGCCGGGCCCCAGCAGGTGCGGCAGGAACTCGGCGTGGGTGATGTGGGCGATTTCCGCCGTCACGATGGCGCGCGCCTGATCGTACAGCTGATCGCCGGTCAGGTCCGGGTCTTCGGCCTTCAGCCGGTCGACCTGATAGTTGTGCTCACGCACGAACAGCGTCTGCAACGCGGTCAGCGACGGGTTCTCCGCCGCGCGGCTGTCGCCGCCCAGGTACTGCCCGTCGGCGATGGGCAGGTTGTCGCCGGACGACGTCTTCATGTGCCCGTCGGGCAGGCGCAGGCGCGCCGCCATCGCGGCCGTGGAGCCGTAGACCATGGAGGCGTCTTCCCACCCCGTCACCGCGTTGACGGCAATGGCCGGGGTGCCGGTTCCGACGCCGCTGTCCGGGTCGGTCTCCACCCGGGTCAAGGGGATCGTGCCGCCGGACGGCAGGTCCGGGTCGCCGTCGGGGATGGCGACGTCGATGCGCGTCATGCCGTCGGACACCGTCTCGCTGATGTCGTGGTCAACGAACTGGCCCCAGGCGTACATCATGCCCGAGACCCCTTCCAGGTTGCCGACGGCCGGGTCGCCCTCCCCGACGACGAGGTTGCTGACCGTGCGGGGGTTGGGGCCGCCGACGAGGGTCGAGACGCCGTCGGCGTAGCGGGCATCGGCGATGCGCGTCAGCGCGGAGCCCGTGGCGTTGAAATCGGGATGGGCGCGGCTGTTGTCGGAGCCGTCGAAGGTGCGAATCTGCATGGTGTGCCCCTCCAGAGCCCTTCTCTGGCCGGGCCGGGTCGGGTGGCGTGGCGGACGTGCGGCCCGGCGCGGGCGCAAGGATTGCGGTTCGGCCTCAGGCAATGAGACCGAGTGACCGCAACAGGGCTGGTTGAGGGCGCTGCCGTGTCGGCACGAAAGGCCAAATGACAGGCGCCGTCGTTATGAACAATTGCGAGCGTCAGGCAAAGCCAGAGCGTCCGCCGCAAGGATTCGGCGAGCAAAACGCCCCGGAGCTGACATGGTGGCATCGGGATTGAGCCGACACCATCTTGTAGACACCATAGACAGGCGCGCCGATCATCTCTCAGCCTCTTACGGCCAGAGCGCGGCGCATTCAGGAGAGTAGCCGGTGTCCCTTCAGGCAGGCCCCACTATGGCTAAGGGCATTCCCGCCACCCTCACCCCGTCACGAAGAAGCCGTCGTGGACCGCGGACGGCGGCACGCCCAGCAGCGTCACCGTGCCGCCGCCGGCGAGCGTAATGACCGCGTTGCCGTCGGCGGAGCCCACGGTCCAGGGCGCGGCGGCGGCCGTCTGCATGGTGTCGCCCTCGGCGGCGTTGAAGTCGGCCACCACGTCCTCGCTGCCGGCGAGGAAACGGTCGGCCCCGGCACCGCCGTACAGCGTGTCGACGCCCAGGTTGCCGGCCAGCACGTCGTCGCCGGCCTCGCCGAGCAGCAGGTCGTCCCCTTGCCCGCCGAACAGCGCGTCGGCGTCCGCGCCGCCGTAGATCCGGTCGCCCGCCATGTTGCCGTACAGCGCGTCGGCGTCGTCGCCGCCGAACAGGACGTCGCCGTCCTGCCCGCCGAACAGCGTGTCGGCCCCGGCGTCGCCCTGCAGCGCGTCGCTGCCCTGGTTGCCGAACAGCGCGTCGGCGCCGCCCGCGCCCGTCACCGTGTCGCTGCCGGCGTTGCCGGTCAGCGTGTTGGCGCCGTCGTTGCCGGCCAGCGCGTCGTTGCCGCCGCCGGCCACGGCGTTCTCGATCAGCGCGCGCGCGTCGCCGTCCGGCAGATAGGCGTTGGCGACGTTGCCGCGCGCCAGCGTCGACAGGTTGGTCTGGTCGAGCCGCGCCAGCTGTGCGGTGGAGAAGGTGCTCCAACCACCGGGCATCAGGTTGACGGTGACGGCGGTGGTGTAGGCGGACAGGTCGTAGGTGTCCGTGCCGCCGCCGTCCCAGGTGGTCTCGAAGATGATCCCCTGCCCCGGCGCGAAGCGGTACAGCGTGTCGCCCGCGTTGGTGGCGAAGTTGGCGCCGTACAGCTTCTGGATCGCGGCGATGTCGTCGAGCATCGGCCCCTTGGCGAAGGAACCGGGCTGCACGGTGATGCCGGTGCTGAGCGACGCCTCAGGAAACGAGCGGTAGCTCATCACCGTCAGTTCCATGGCGTCCAGGCTGGCGTCCGCCACGCCGCCGGAGCCGAACTGCGCCGCCTCGTGCGGGTGCTTCAGGCCCAGCGAGTGGCCGATCTCGTGCACCGCGGTGAAGAAGTCGTAGTCGCCCGGCGTCCATGCGGCGTCGCCGGACAGGCGCGTGCCGAACCATGTGTCGCCGCCGATGTCCGATCCCGACGGGTAATAGGAATGCGCGGTGCCGACGCCGCTGGTCCCGGCGAAGCGCAGGTCGGCCACCGCCGCCGGCTCCGACGCCGGAACGAAGTTCAGGTTCGCGACCTTTGCCCACGACGCCAGCGCCGCCGCCGTGGCGCCCTGCTGCTGGGCGTTCAGCGCGGTGAACCCGGTGAACGGCTCGCTGCCCGCGGAATAGTCGGTCCACCGCGACGCCGCGGTGGGGAAACCGTAGGTGAGCGTCGCCGTGTCCCACTTCACGCCTTCCAGCAGCGTGTCGATGGCGGGGTTGCCCGTCTGCCCGACGATGGTCGTGCCGGCCATGGCGCGTGTCCTTTCTTGGTCTTCGTGCACGGCCGAAGCCGCGGGACAGCGACGTTAACCAAGAAGCCGTGGCATTATTGCGGCAACTGCGTCCCCGGCCTACGCCCGCTTGCCCACACCGGCCGCGTGCGCCCGCGCCAAGGCGGCGAAGCCCGGCACGTCGATCTCCTCGGCGCGCGCGGTGGGCGTCAGGCCGGCCTCGGCCAGCAGGGCCTCGGCGTTGCCCAGCGACTTGAGGCTCTGGCGCAGCATCTTGCGGCGCTGGCCGAAGGCGGCGGCGGTCACCGCCTCCATGGCCGCCCACTCGGCCGGCTCCGGGTTGGCGCGCGGCGTCAGGTGGACCACGGCGGATTCCACCTTGGGCGGCGGGGTGAAGGCGCGGGGCGGCAGGTTGAACTGCACGCGCGCGTCGGCGCACCACTGGGTGATCACCGACAGCCGCCCGTACGCCTTGGTGCCCGGCCGGGCGACGAGGCGGTCGGCGACCTCCTTCTGGAACATCAGAGTCAGGCTGACGTATTCGGTAATCCGCTTCAGCCAGCCGATCAGCAGCGGGGTCGCCACGTTGTAGGGCAGGTTGGCGGCGATGGCGCGCGGTGCCGGGGCGATGTCCACCGGGTCGACGTCCAGCGCGTCCGCCTCGATGATGGTCAGCCGGCCGTTCGCCGCGTCGACGAGGTCCTGCAGCGCGGCGATGAAGCGCTGGTCGCGCTCGATGGCGATCACCGCCTTGGCGTTGCTGGCGACCAGCGCGCGGGTCAGGCCGCCGGGGCCGGGGCCGACCTCCACGACGGTGACGCCGGTCAGGTCGCCGGCGGAGCGCGCGATGCGCCCGGTCAGGTTGAGGTCGAGCAGGAAGTTCTGCCCCAGCGCCTTGCGCGCGGCGAGGCCGTGCTGGGCGATCACGTCGCGCAGCGGCGGCAGGCTGTGGGGATCGAAGGCGGCGTCGGTCATGCCGCCCTTATAGGACGCCCGCGCCCGCTCGTCACGGATCAGTCATCACGGATCAGTCGTCACGGCGCACGATGCGCACGGTGGACCGTCCCGAAAGCACGGCGGCGACCACCGCCACCACGATGGCGATCGGCAGCGCCACCGCGAGCGCCAGCAGCACCCCCGACGTCACCAGCAGCACGAGGCCGAGCACGATCCCGACCAGCACCGCCATGCCGACCGCGCCCAAGGCGCCGGACACTTGTCGTGCCATGCCGATCTCCCTATTATCGGAGGGTGAGCAGCCAGGGTTTCCCCTGACTGCCCACCTGTCAGGCTATTTCAAGGGCGATGTGGATCGTGACTCCCATCGCCCTTATTTTCACCCACAGGGTCAGACTGAGCTTTCGCATCGTCTTTCCCTCCGAATAGCCGGCGGCGGAATTGCCTCCGGCGCGATCATCCTAACGTATTCTTTTCAACCGGGCGATGCGCCGATGCGCCTCAGCCCTCCTCCAAAAACGCGCGCACGATGGCGATCTGCTCGTCCGTGCGCAGCGAGGGCGCGTGGGCGGCGTGCGGCACCTCGACGACACGCGCGCCGGGGCCGCGGCGGCTCATCTCCTCCGCCGTCTCGGGCAGCAGCAGGTCCGAATCGGCGCCGCGCAGCACCAGCACCGGGCAGCGGATGCGGTCCCACACGCCCCACATGTCCACGTCTGCCACCGGCTGGGTGGTGAAGGGCTTGGCGATGCCGGGATCGTAGGCGAGGCCGTAGGTGCCGTCGGGGCGGCGGCGCGCGCTGTGCTCGGCCATGTGGCGCCATTCCTCGTCCGGCATGGTGCCGAACCCCATGAGGACGAAGCGCAAATAGCCTTCCACCGCCGCGATGTCGTCGAACACCGGATCCTTGCCGACGTAGTCGGCGATGCGCTGCAGCCCTTCCTTGGCAACCAGCGGCCCGACGTCGTTGATGACCAGCCGGCGGATGGGCGTGTTGGGCTGTGCTGCCAGGATCATGCCCAGCAGCCCGCCCATGGAGGTGCCGACCCAGTCGACCTGATCGACCTCCAGCCGCGCGACCAGCGCGGTCAGGTCGGCCATGTACTGTGGATAGGTGTAGAAGTCGGGGTTGGCGAGCCAGTCGCTACGCCCGCGTCCGACCACGTCCGGGCAGGCGACGCGCCAGCCGTCGGCCAGCGCCAGGCCCAGCCGGTCGAAGTCGCGGCCGTTGCGCGTCAGCCCGTGCACGCACACCGCCGTACGCGGCGCGTCGTCCCGCCCCCACTGCGTGTAGGCGACGCGGTGGAAGCCGGCGGCGCTGAGGCCCAGGTAGCTGCGTTCGGACATCGGCATGGCGCCGCCCCTCCCATTTATCGAGTTCGCGGCAGTGTACGCGTGCGCGTGCCGGCGCGAAAGTCAGCGCGGAAGCTCGGCCGTCTGCTTCGGCAGGCGCGGCGACGGCTCCGCCGCCTTGGGATCGTAGGGGTGCGCCGTGGCCGGATACAGCCGCCGCACCAGCTGCACATAGGCCTGCGTCTCCGCGTACGGCGGCACGCCGCGGTATCGGTCCACCGCCCCCTCCCCGGCGTTGTAGCCGGCCAGCGCCAGCGTGACGTCGCCGCGGAAATAGGCCAGCAGCCAGCGCAGGTACTTGATGCCGCCGCGGATGTTGTCCTGTGCATCGAAGACGTCGCGCACGTCGAAGCGATCGGCCGTCTCCGGGATCAGCTGCATCAGGCCGGCGGCTTCCTTGGGCGACACGGCGTCGGTGCGGAAGGCGCTTTCCACCTGGATCACCGCCAGGACCAGCGCCGGATCCAGCCCGTACTGGGGGGCAAGGTCGCGCACCATGCGCACGATCTCCTCCGGCGGTGCCACCGGGGTGCGCGCCGGACCGGCGCCGGGCCGGCAGTAGGGGCGGATGTGGCCCATGCGGCCGGGCACGTACTTGACCAGCTTCTGCGCCTGGGCGTGGCCGCGGGTGGCGGCGGCGCGCAGCCACGCGGTGCCGACGCGCTGGCTGCGTGCCACGCCGTTGCCGAACAGGTAACGCCGCGCCACGCGGTAGGCGGCCCCGGCGTCGCCGGCCTCCGCCGCCTCGCAGTCGGCGGCCAAGGTGCCGCTGCGCGGTGGCGGCGGGGTTGCCGGCAAGGCCGCGACCTGCGCCGCGCGGCCGGTGCCGCGCTCGCCCGTCCCGCGCACGACGGTGACGCCGTTGGCGCGCTCCACCGACGCGCCGCCGGGGCGCGTCTTCGCCTCGGCCGGAACAGCCAGGGCGAGCACGGCGGCGGCGAGGATCGCCAGCGGCTTGACGGTGAACGGCATAATCCCCTCGAAACACGAACCCGGCCGGGAGTATGGGGGCGCCCCGCCGCCCCGGCAAGGCCGCCACCGGCAGGCGGGCCCCGCCCCCGACCATCGCCCTACTCCGTTCGGGCGTCTTTCGCCATCCATAGCAAGCGTGGCAGCGTGGCCGAACCCCCAGCGCGGCGCTGGGACTTATCGCCATCCCTGCCCGCCACCTCTTCGCGCGTTGATGCCCGGTCATTACGATCCCCTTCTGGTCGCGCTGTCGTTCGTGGTCGCCGTGTTCGGCGGCTACGTGGCGCTCGACCTCACCGCGCAGGCCCGCACCGCCGAACGGCGGCGCAGCCTGTGGCTGGCCGCCGCCGCCCTCGCCTTGGGCGTCGGCATCTGGTCGATGCACTTCATCGGCATGCTGGCGCTGCGGATGGACACGCCCGTCTCCTACGACATCGGCCTGACGGCGCTGTCCTTCGCGCTGGCGGTGGGGGTGTCCGGCGCCGGGCTGTTCGCCGTGGCGCGCACCGTGCCCCGGCGCTTCACGCTGCCGGTGGCGGGCACGCTGACGGGGCTGGGCATCGTCTCCATGCACTATGTCGGCATGGCGGGCATGCAGATGGCGGCGCGGCTGGCCTACCACGGCGGGCTGGTCGCGGCGTCGGTGGCGATCGCCGTCGCCGCCTCGACGGCCGCGCTGTGGCTGGCGTTCCGCGCCACGCGCCTGTGGCACCGGCTGGGCGGGGCGCTGGTGATGGGGCTGGCGGTGGTCAGCATGCACTACGTCGGCATGGCGGCGGCGCACGTCGAACCCCACGGGCATGCGGCCGTGGACACCGGCGCGGGGCTTGCCCTGTCGACGCCGCTGCTGGCGGAGATCACCGGGGCGGGCGCCCTGCTCCTGCTGTCGCTGGCGCTGGCCTCGTCGCTGGTCGACCGCTGGCTGGCGGCCGAGAAGTCGGCGGAGCAGGAGGCGCGCTACCGCGCCATCGTCGACACCGCGGTGGACCCGATCGTCGTGGTGGACGAGATGGGCATCATCCAGTCCTTCAACCGGGCGGCCGAGACCACGTTCGGCTACACGGCCGCAGAGATGGTGGGCGTCAACGTCAAGATCCTGATGCCCGACCCGCACGGCCCCCTGCACGACGGCTACCTCGCGCGCTACCGCCAGACCGGCGAGCGGCGGATCATCGGCATCGGGCGCGAGGTGGAGGGGCGGCGCAAGGACGGCTCCACCTTCCCGCTCGACCTGTCGGTGGCGGAATGGCGGGCCGGGCGGCGGCGCTTCTTCACCGGCATCATGCGCGACATCACCCGCCGCAAGGTCGCCGAGGACGCGCTGCGCACCGCCAAGGAAGAGGCCGAACTGGCGCGGGAGGAGGCGCTGCGCGCCAAGGACCGGGCCGAGCGCGCCGACCAGGCCAAGACCAAGTTCCTGGCGGCCGCCAGCCACGACCTGCGCCAGCCGCTGCAATCGCTGTTCTTCTTCGCACACGCGCTGTCGGACAAGCTGCAGGGGCACCCGACGGCCGACCTGCTGGCCAGCATGACCGAATCCCTGGATGGCCTGAAGACGCTGTTGGACAGCCTGCTCGACGTGTCGAAGCTGGACGCCGGCGTGGTGCGGCCCAGCGTGACGGAGTTCGCGCTCGGCCCCCTGCTGGACCGGCTGGCCAACGAATACGCGCCGCGCGCCGCGGATGCGGGCCTGCGCCTGCGCTTCGTGCCGACGCGGGCGTGGACGCGCAGCGACCCGGCGCTGCTGGAGCGCATCGTCCGCAACCTGATCGAGAACGCCATCCGCTACACCGAGCGCGGCTCCATCCTGCTGGGCTGCCGCCGGGCCGGCGGCACGCTGCGCATCGAGGTGGCGGACACTGGAATCGGCATCCCCGAATCCAAACACGAGGAGGTGTTCCAGGAGTTCACGCAGCTCGCCAACCCCGAGCGCGACCGCCGCAAGGGCCTCGGCCTCGGCCTTGCCATCGTCAAGCGGCTGGCGGCGCTGCTGGGCCATACGGTGACGCTGCGCTCCCGCCCCGGCGTCGGCAGCGCCTTCGTGCTGACCGTCCCGGCGGTGCACCCGCGCGCCATGCCGCGCCCGGCCCGCAAGGCGCCGACACGCGCCGCCGGCAAGGGGCTGGTGGTGGTCGTGGACGACGACGCCATCATCCTGCTCAGCATGCGCGCGATGCTGGAGGAGTGGGGATACGACGTGGTCGCCGCCATGTCGGCGGACCAGGCGGTCGATTCGTTGCTCAGCCTCGGCCAGCAGCCCAACCTGATCGTCGCCGACTACCGCCTGCGCGAGGGGCGCACGGGGCTCCAGGCGATCCGCGACATCTACGGCGTGTGCGGGGTGCGCGTGCCCGCCGTCGTCCTGACCGGCGACACCGACCCCGAACGCATCGCCGAGGTGCAGCAGAGCGGGCACACGCTGGTGCACAAGCCCATCTCGCCCACCATGCTGCGCGACATCATCACCGCCGCCGCGTGACGCCGCGACGGGGGTGTGCGAACCTTTGCGCCGGGTTTCCACGCCCCATCTCTTGGAAACGGTTCACGAGCGGCGGTTCGGCATGCGGCGTGTCTTTCGCGGTCTGGGTGTGATTCTGCTGGTCCTCGTGCTGGCGCCGGTGGTGCTGGCCGGCGGCGGCTGGCTGTGGCTGAAGAACGAGCTGCCGCGGCACGAAGGCACGGCCACCGTGCCGGGCCTCCAGCGCCCGGTACAGGTGCTGCGCGATGCCGACGCCGTGCCGCACATCTTCGCCGCCACGGAGGAGGACGCCTATTACGCGCTGGGCTACGTGCACGCGCAGGACCGGCTGTGGCAGATGGAGATGATGCGCCGCGTCGGCTCCGGCCGCCTGTCGGAGCTGTTCGGCACCCGCTTCGGCGACTGGACGCTGCGTTACGACCGGCTGATGCGCACGCTGGGCTTCTACGCCCAGGCGGAGAGCAGCGTGCAAGCCTTGTCGGCCGAGGTGCGGCAAGCCTTCGACGCCTACGCCTCCGGCGTCAACGCCTACCTCGCGACGCGGCGGGAGGCGCTGCCCATCGAGTTCCAGCTGCTGCGCCACACGCCGGAGCCGTGGAAGCCGGCCGACAGCATGGTGTGGGCCAAGCTGATGTCCCTCCAGCTGGCCGGCAACTATCGGGAGGAATTGACCCGCGCCCGCGTGCTCCAGCGTCTGGGGCCGGAACTGGCGGAGGACCTCTACCCGCCCACCGCCGCGGCCGGGCCGGTGACGCTGGCGGCCGACCTGGACGCCCTGCCCTTCGAGCGCATGCTGGCCGCCCTGCCGCCGCCGCTGGGCTTCGACCAGGCATCCAACGAATGGGTGCTGGCCGGCACGCGCACCAGCACCGGCAAGCCGATCCTCGCCAACGACCCGCATTTGGGGCTGGAGGCGCCGATCCTCTGGTACCTCGCGCGCATCGTCACGCCGACGTTCACGATTGCCGGCGCCACCGCGCCCGGCGTGCCGTTCCACCCGCTGGGCCACAACGGCCATGTCGCCTGGGGCTTCACCAACACGCACAGCGACGTGCAGGACCTGTTCGTCGAGAAGCTGGACCCGCAGGACCCAAACCGCTACCTGACGCCGGCCGGTGCCGAGCCCTTCGCCACCCGCAAGGAGACGATCGCCGTCGCCGGCCAGCCGGACGAGGTGCTGACGGTGCGCCGCACGCGGCACGGTCCGGTGCTGAGCGGCCTGGACGGCAACGACGACGCCACGCCGCCCGGCCACGTGTTGGCGCTGGCCTTCACCGGCCTGGGCGAGCGCGACACCTCGGCCGAGGCGCTGTACCGCCTGAACCGCGCCCGCTCCGCCGCCGAGGTGCGCGAGGCGCTGTTCCTGCATCAGTCGCCGCAGCAGAACGTCGTCTACGCCGACACCGAAGGCGCCGTCGGCTTCATCGCCCCCGGCCTCGTCCCGGTGCGCCGGAAGGGCGACGGGCGCGTGCCGGTGCCGGGGTGGACGGGCGAGTACGACTGGACCGGCGTCGTCCCGTTCGACGCGCTGCCGCAGGCGCAGAACCCGGACTCCGGCCAGTTCGTCAACGCCAACAACGCCGTCGTCGGGCCCGACTACCCGCACGTCCTCACCGTCGACTGGCCCGATCCCTACCGCGCCACCCGCATCGCCGAACTGCTGCGCAAGGACCGCCACACGGTGGAGGACGTCGTCGCCCAGCAGATGGACAGCGTGTCGCTGGCCGCCCGCGACCTGCTGCCGCTGATGCTGGCCGCCCCGGTCACCGACCCGCTGGCCAGACAGGCGGTGGAGCGGCTGAAGGCCTGGGACTTCGCCATGCGCCGCGACCGGCCGGAGCCGCTGCTGTTCGAGGCGTGGCTGCGCAGCCTGTCCCGCGCCCTCTTCGCCGACGAGTTGGGGCCGCTGTTCGGCGAGTACTTCTGGAACCGCCCGCGCACCGTGCACCACGTGCTGTCCACCGCCCCCCGCTGGTGCGACGACGCCGGCACGCCGGCCGCCGAAACCTGTGCCGACATGCTCGCCCGCTCCCTCGACCGGGCGCTGGGGGAGTTGAAGGAGAAGCACGGCGGCGACATCGCGGCGTGGCGCTGGGGCGACGCGCACGTGGCGCCGCTGGCGCACGCGGTGCTGGGCCGGGTGCCGGGGCTGGGGCGCCTCGCCAGCCTCGCCACGCCGACGGACGGCAGCACCACCACCGTCAACCGCGCGACCACCCGTTATTCCAACACCGAGGCGCCGTTCGCCGACGTGCACGGGGCGGGGTACCGGGCCGTGTACGACCTCGCCGACCTCGGCAACTCCCGCTACGTCATCGCCACGGGGCAGTCGGGTAACCCGTTCTCGCCGCATTGGGGCGACTTCGTCGCGCGCTGGCGCGACGGCGGCACCGTGCGGCTGACCGGCGACCCCGGCACGCTGGCGGCGCGCGGTGCGCGCGAACTCACGCTCCAGCCCGACACCCCCAGCGGAGGCCGCACGCCATGACCAGCATCACCTTAGAGGACGTGCGCGCCGCCGCCGAACGGCTGGACGGCCGCATCGCCCGCACCCCGGCCGAACCGGCGCCGCGGCTGTCCGAGATGGCCGGCTGCACGGTGTTCCTGAAGCTGGAGAACCAGCAGCTCACCGGCTCCTTCAAGGAGCGAGGCGCCCTGAACAAGCTGCTGGCGCTGAATGATGCCGAGCGCACGGCCGGCGTCGTCGCCATGTCCGCCGGCAACCACGCGCAGGCGGTGGCCTGCCACGCCCAGCGGCTGGGCATCGCCGCCACCATCGTCATGCCCAGCTTCACCCCCTTCACCAAGGTCGAGCGGACAGAGAGCTTCGGCGCCCGCGTGGTGCTGGAGGGCGAGACGCTGAGCGAGGCCGCCGCCTTCGCCCAGGATCTGGCGGCGCGCGAGGGGCTGTGCTTCGTCCACCCCTACGACGACCCCCTGGTCGCCGCCGGCCAGGGCACCGCCGGGCTGGAGTTCCTGGAGGCGGTGCCGGACCTGGACGTGCTGGTGGTGCCGGTGGGCGGCGGCGGCCTGATCGCCGGGATCGCCGCAGCGGCCAAGGGCCTGAAGCCCGGCATCCGGGTGGTGGGCGTGGAGTGCGCCATGTACCCGTCCATGCGCCAGGCGCTGCACGGGCAGGCGATATCCTGCGGCGGCGTCACGATTGCCGAAGGCATCGCGGTGAAGGCGCCCGGCTCCCTGACGCTGGAGATGGTGCGCCGCCACGTGGACGACATCCTGCTGGTCAGCGAGGAGGCGCTGGAGACCGCCGTCTATCGCATGGTGACCGTGCAGAAGCTGGTGGCCGAGGGGGCGGGAGCCGCGGCGCTGGCCGCCGTGATGACCGAGCCAGACCGGTTCCGCGGCAAGCGGGTGGGCCTGCTGGTGTCCGGCGGCAACATCGACGCGCGGCTGCTGGCGCAGGTGCTGATGCGGGGGCTGGTGGTGGAGGGGCGCGTTGTGCGCCTGCGCATCGGCCTGACCGACGCGCCCGGCGCGCTGGCCAAGGTGACGCGCATCCTGGGCGAGGCCGGCGCCAACATCGTGGAGATCTACCACCAGCGCCTGTTCCACGACGTGCCGGTGAAGATGGCGGAGATCGACGTGATCCTGGAAACCCGCGACCGCCTGCACGTCCAGCAGATCGTCGACAAGCTCACCGGCGCGGGGTTCCCGACGGAGCTGATGGTGGATGTGTCGTAGCCACCAGAAAGAAAATCGTAGGTTGGGTCAAGACCCAACATTCCACGCACAGCAGGCTCGTTGGGTTTTCGCTGGCGCTCAACCCAACCTACGGACAGCCGATATCCGCCTTCCGCGGGAGAAGAAAAACTACCCCAGTTCCTTGTACCCACCGCGGAAGTACAACAACGGCTTGCCGTCCTCGCGGCTTTCCAGGCGGCGGACGCGGCCCACCAGGATCACGTGGTCGCCGCCGTCCAGCATCTTGTCCAGATCGCATTCGATGGTGGCGAGGCAGCCCTTGAGCAGCGGCACGCCGGTCTCCCCGCGCTCGGCCGCCACGCCGTCCCAGCGCTCCTGCAGGTTGCGATTGGCGAAGCGGTTGGACAGGTCCTGCTGGTCGTCGGCCAGGATGTTCACCGCATAGGCCCCGGCGCTCTCGAACGCGGCCAGCGACTGGGACGCGCGGCCCAGGCAGAACAGCACCAGCGGCGGATCCAGCGACACCGAGGAGAAGGAATTGACCGTCACCCCCACCGGCGTTCCATCGGGCTCCACCGTGGTGATGACGGTGATGCCGGTGGCGAAGCATCCGAGGGCGTTGCGGAACGCCCGAGAGTCGATGGTCATAGCGGCCCTGGCTGAACGATGCGTACCAACCGGGAGTAACGCACGGCCGCACGGCGCGCAAGCCGGAACTGCCGGCCGAAAGGGCAAAAGCCCGCGACGGGTGCGTTAAAGGGATCTTAAGGAAGAACGCGCAGGCTTCCGCCGCAGAATCCCGGCCTGGAATCGCGATCCCACGCATGGCAGCCAACCCCGCCGGCACCGAACAGCCAATCATCATCAAGAAGAAGAAGGGCGGTCACGGCGGCCATCACGGCGGCGCGTGGAAGGTGGCCTACGCCGACTTCGTCACCGCGATGATGGCGTTCTTCCTGCTGCTGTGGCTGCTGAACGTCACCACCTCCGACCAGCGCAAGGGCATCGCCGACTACTTCGCCCCGGTCTCGGTCAGCCGCGAGACGTCGGGCTCCGGCGGCCTGCTGGGCGGCCAGACGGTGACGGTGCCGGGCGCGCAGATCTCCCCCTCCTCGCCCATGTCGGCCGACGTGCCGACCTCCGGCCCGCCCGGGCAGGCGGCGCAGGCGCCGGAGGAGGCGGTGACCGAGGTGGGCGAGCCCAACGCGTCGGGTCCAGGCACCGGCGCCGAGATGCCGGCCGAGCAGCGCCCGAACGAAAACCGCATGGAGTACCAGCAGCGCCTGGAGCAGTTGGCCAAGCAGATGGGCGTGCCGGGTCAAAAGCTGGGCGAGAAGCTGGCCGACTTCGCCGAGCGCGTGAGCGAGGCGGTGGAGAACCTGCAGGCGCAGCAGAAGGAAGCGCGCCAGTTCCAGCAGACCGCCAACGAGATCCGGCAGGCCATCCAGTCGATCCCCGAGCTGGAGCCGCTGGCGCAGAACCTGATGATCGACCAGACGCCGGAAGGGCTGCGCATCCAGATCGTCGACCAGGACCGCGTTTCGATGTTCCCCGGCGGCTCCGGCCAGATGTACCCGCAGACGCGCCAGCTCGTCATGCAGGTGGGCGCTGCGCTGGCCAAGCTGCCCAACAAGCTGTCTATCAGCGGCCACACCGACGGCACACCCTTCGCCGCCGGCAGCACGCGCGACAACTGGGACCTCTCTGCCGAGCGCGCCAACGCCACCCGCCGCGCCCTGCAGTCCGGCGGCATCGCCGACAACCGCATCCAGGACGTGGTGGGCCGCGCCGACCGCGACCTGCTGGTGCCCGACCAGCCCGGCAGCCCGCGCAACCGCCGCATCAGCATCGTCCTGCTGCGCGAGACCGCTCCGGCGCCGGCCGCCGGCGGCCAGTCGCCCCAGCCGCAGGCGCCGGGCCGGTAGGCGCGCCGCTTGGCGCTGCCGATGCCGCGGGTTTCGGGATCATCGGTCATCGGCGTCCGGCACATCGACAGGCTGTTGACCGGGCTCAAGTCGCGCTACACTTTGCGTCGCGGCAACGAGGCGATGGAAACGCTGGGGTCACCGGCGAGATCGGCCGCGCGTTCTTCGGGCAGGAGCCGGCTCTGCCGGCCCAGATGCAGGTGCGATAGGGGCTCCATGTCGGTCATCCAGCCGCAGATACGTCCGCTGCAGCAGTTCTTCCGCTCCGGGCCGATGCCCTGCCCCTACCTGCCGGGCCGGGTCGAGCGCAAGCTGTTCACCCGGCTGGCCGGCCCCTACGCGTCGGAGGTGAACTCCACCCTGTCGCGCGCCGGCTTCCGGCGCAGCCACGACATCGTCTACCGCCCGGTCTGCCCCACCTGCTCGGCCTGCGTGCCGGTGCGCATCCCGGTGGCGGCCTTCGAGATGACCCGCTCGCAGCGCCGTGTGCTGCGCACCAACCATGACCTGTCGCTGACCGAGGTACCGGCCGTCGCCACCGGCGAGCAGTACCGGCTGTTCGCCGCCTACCAATCCTCCCGCCACGGCGATTCCGACATGGCGCGCATGGCCATGGCCGACTTCGCCGCGATGATCGACGAGGGGCGCGCCGACACCAGCGTGTTCGAGGCACGCGAGTCCACCGGCCGCCTGCTGGGCTGCATGCTCACCGACCGGCTGTCGGATGGCTTCTCCGCCGTCTACAGCTTCTACGACGCCAAGCAGGAGCGGCGCAGCGTAGGCTCCTACATGATCCTCAGCCTGATCGCGCGGGCGCGGGAGGAAGGCCTGCCCTACGTCTACCTGGGCTACTGGATCGCCCAGAGCCGCAAGATGGCCTACAAGGCACGCTTCCGTCCGCTGGAGGCGCTGGGCCGCGACGGCTGGTACCGCCTGCCCGACCCCGCCTGACCCATTCCGCCTGCCCCGTTCCGCCTTCCGGCGCGCGCCGTCCGACTAAGGGCTTTCCGCAGCTTGCGCGGCTTGGGCGTCGCGGCAATATTGCCTTCGGGGCTTCATCGTTGGTACTACCATGTCCGGATGACCGCGTAGGGTATTCCCTGGGCCGGTGCACACGAAATGGTAACCGGCGACGGGAATAATCGAACGGGCTCAGCCCGTCGGAAGGGAACAGGGAGATCCGCCTTTGACTGCTCTGCTTGGCTTGAGCAGGGTGATCGACGCCATCAACGAGGGCATCGGTCGCCTTGTCTATTGGCTCGTGCTGGTTGCTGTGATCATCAGCGCCGGCAACGCCACCGTCCGTTATGCTTTCAGCACCAGCTCGAACGCCTGGCTGGAGCTGCAATGGTACCTTTTCTCGGCCGTGTTCCTGCTGTGCGCCGGCTATACGCTGCTGCGCAACGAACACATCCGCATCGACGTCGTCATCGGACGGTTCAGCAAGCGCACGCAGGCCTGGATCGACGTCTTCGGCTTCATCGTCTTCATGTTCCCCATGGCCATCCTGATCATGGCGCTGTCCTGGCCGATGTTCTGGGACTCCTACATCCACAACGAGATGTCCAACAACGCGGGCGGCCTGATCCGCTGGCCGGTCAAGGTTCTGATCCCCGTCGGCTTCCTCCTGCTCACCCTGCAGGGCGTGTCGGAGCTCATCAAGCGCATCGCCTTCCTCATGGGCCTGCGTGACGAGCCCGGCGACAAAATGCACGGCCATTCGTGAGCACGGGGGAAACACACCAATGACCGCCTTCCTGATCGAAAACATGGCGCCGCTGATGTTCGCGGCGCTCGTCGTCTTCCTGCTCCTCGGATTCCCCGTCGCCTTCGCGCTGGCCGCGAACGGCCTCGTCTTCGGCCTGATCGGCATCAAGCTGGGGCTGCTCGCCCCCGTCCTGTTCCAGGCGCTGCCCGAACGCGTGTTCGGCATCATGCAGAACGACACGCTGCTGGCCATCCCGTTCTTCACCTTCATGGGCCTGATCCTCGAACGGTCGGGCATGGCGGAAGACCTGCTGGACACCATCGGCCAGCTGTTCGGGCCGCTGCGCGGCGGTCTTGCCTACGCCGTCATCTTCGTGGGCGCGCTGCTGGCCGCCACCACGGGCGTGGTGGCCGCCTCGGTCATCTCCATGGGCCTGATCTCGCTGCCGATCATGCTGCGCTACGGCTACGACCGGCGGATCGCCACCGGCGTCATCGCGGCGTCGGGCACACTGGCGCAGATCATCCCGCCGTCGCTGGTGCTGATCATCCTGGCCGACCAGCTCGGCCGCTCGGTCGGCGACATGTACGCGGGCGCGCTGTTCCCCGGCCTCGTGCTGACCGCCCTGTACGCCGGCTTCATCATGCTGGTGACGATCTTCAAGCCGGAAGCCGCCCCGGCCCTGCCGCTGGAGGCGCGGTCTCTGCGCGGCGT
>Ga0196976_1000363_pt1 | contig 29374 bp, 25 predicted proteins | sample S3v_513CmetaG_FD_148644 | JGI IMG/M metagenome (GOLD analysis project Ga0196976, IMG submission 148644) | Soil microbial communities from Anza Borrego desert, Southern California, United States - S3+v_5-13C | ecosystem: Environmental > Terrestrial > Soil > Desert | place: USA: California... | reverse complement strand
GCGGATAGTCGCGCACGATCAGGCGCGCGCTCGCCAGCGCGGCGTCGAATGCCGGCCGGTCATTGCGCGTCAGGGCGGCGTGGGCATCCTCCAGCGTACGGCGCAGTGTGCGGCTCGGCGGGGCGGCGGGAATCGCCGCCGGCGCGATCTCGGACGGCGCCGGGAGCTCGGCCACCTGCACGCGCGGCATCGGCGCGGGCGCGAGTCCCTCCGCGCACTCCACCGGCATCGCTGCCGGCGGGTTGGGGTTTCGCGTGACCAGCGGGTTGAGAGGCCACGTCGCGCCCGTCGAAACGAGCGAGACGCCCAGCGTGAGGAACAGGACCGCGGCGCGGTGGTAATGCGTCATACATCCTCTCAACCGGCCTCGGCACTTGCAGCTAATGTGCCGTGGCCACTTCCTGCGGCAAATGCTTCTTGAACAGCTTGATCAGATCGTCGACGGCCAGCGGCTTGGCCACATAGTCGTCGACCTTGAAGTAGTCCAGGGCCTCGTTGCGGTACTTCCGGTCCGTGTACAGGCCGGTCATGATGATGGCCTTCGAGCGCGACGTGCTCTGATCCTCTTTGAGCAGGCGGCACATCTCGCGGCCGTCGAGCTTCGGCATGAACGCATCCGACAGGATCAGATCCGGCCCGTACTCCCGCGCCAGCGACAGCCCCTCCTGCCCGTTCGCGCCGACGACGAAGCCGTAGCCCATGGTCGTCACCACCGTGCGCACGATGAGCTGCACGTTCTCGTCGTCCTCGACGAGGAGGATCAGCGGACGCTTCACGTCCGTCACCGGCGGATTGGCGCGCGTGCTGATGGCGCGCTTCGAGCCGATCATCTTCCGCTCGAACAGCGACGGCGGCGCGTCGATCCAGAAGCGCTCCTTGTACGGCGCGGGGGCCTTGCAGAAACAGCCGCCGCAGTGCGTGCAGACCACCGTGTTGTCGCGGCCCACGCAGCGGCACCACTCCGCGTGCGTGGCGTCGAAGTTCTGTTCGCAGTTGAAGCAGCAGACCTCGTACGCGTCGGGCTTCGGCGGCGGGGCCGGCCTGGCGGCGATGACCATCGGCGGCGCGGCGGCCGGCGCGAGCACGTCGGCCAGGGCCACGTCGTTCTCCGCCAGCTCCTCTTCGCCGGCCTGCTCCGCCTGCTCATCCGCCTGTTGAACATGGCGGCGATGCAGCTCGTGCAGGTCGTCCTGCACCGGCAGGCCGGCTACACCTTCGAGGTGCTTCTGCAGGATGTTGATCAGGTCCGTGATGGCCACCGGCTTGGCGACGTAGTCGTCGACGTGGAAGCGCTTCAGCGCCTCGCTGCGATATTTGGTATCCGTATAGAGGCCCGTCATCACCACCATGCGCGTGTCGGCGAAGGTGGGATCTTCCTTCAGCAGGCGGCACATCTCGCGGCCGTCGAGCTTGGGCATGAAGGCGTCGGACAGGATGAGGTTCGGGCGGTACTCGCGCGCGAGCTCGAGGCCGTCCTGGCCGTTCATGGCGTGGATGAAGCCGTAGCCGAGGTTCGCGCAGACACGCTGCACGATGGCCTGGATGTCCTCGTCGTCCTCGACGGTGAGGACGAGCGGGCGCACGACCTCGGCCGGCCCGGCGTTCGACGGCAGCACTCCCTGCTGGCGCCGCGCCTCGGCGCTCTTGCGCTCGAACAACCGCGGCGGCGCCTCGACCCAGAACTTCTCCTTGTAGGCGGGAGGGGCCTTGCAGAAGCAGGAGAGGCAGTTCGTGCAGACGAGCGAGCGCTCCTTCGCCAGGCAGCTGCACCAGTCGGCTTCGACGGCGTTGAAGTCGATGCGGCAGGAGAAACAGGGGACGTCGTACTCGTCGTTCGACACCGCGGCGCGCGGCATCGGGAGCGGCTCGGGCGTGCGGCGCACGACGTTCGACGGCGCGGCGGCGGCCGGCTGCGCGGCAACCGGCGCAGGCGGCGGCGTGTGGACGCGCTGCGGAGGTGCCGACTGCGTGCGCGGGATCATCTGCATGGCCAGCAGCTCGTCAGGGTGCGACATGGCCTGCTGCGCGAGGCGCGTCACCTCGTCGAGGTCGTACGGACGCGCGGCAAAGGCGGAGAACTGCACGTTCGGCGGGGCGGCCGAGGGACCGCGTCCGGTGAGCACGATGGGCAGGCTCGAGCTCTTCTCGGTCGTGAGGCGATAGGCCTTCTCGAAGTCGGGATGCTCGATGTCGAGGAAGAACGCGTCGGGCTTGAGCCGCAGCAGCTCGTCGACGGCGTCGACCCAGCGCTCCACGACCGTGACCTCGATGCCGCGGTGCTTGAGCTTCGGCAGGATCGTATCGGCCGTGCCGCGGCGGCGCTCCAGGAGGAGGAGGCGCGGCTTGCGCGTCTTCGGCGGCGGTGCGGTGGCCGCGGGCGCGCGGCGCACGGGCTGCTGCGCGGATTGCGCGCGCTTCGTGGCGGTCGTGTTGCCGACCACGCGTTTGTTATTGAGGTTCGGACGCGTGCGCGGTTCGTTGCGCTTGAACCAGCCGGTGACGGTGTCGAGCAGCGACGGCTTCGGCGGCGCGGCTTTGGCCGCCTGTTGCGGCGCGGGCTTCGGTGCAGGTGCGGGTGGAGCCGGCGGCGGAGTCGCGACTTTGCGCGCTTCCTCGACACGCGCGTCGGCGGCGCGGGACATGGCTTCGCGCTCGCTGGCGAGCTGCTGTTCGAGCGCGGTGCGCATGGCCTCGCGCTCGGAGGCGAGCTGCGCCTGCAGCTCTTCGCGCTCGCGCGCGGCGCGCTGCTCGGCCTCGGCCCTGGCCCGCTCCGCTTCCTCGCGGGCGCGGACTTCGGCCTCCTGCTGCGCGCGCTCGGCGGCCTGACGCGCGGCGGCGAGCTCCTCGCGCTCGCGCTGGAGCCGCTCCGCTTCCTCGCGGGCGCGCGCTTCCGTTTCCTGACGCACGCGCTCGGCGGCTTCGCGCTCGGCGGCGAGACGGACGCGCTCGCGCTCGGCCTCCTCCCGCTCCTTCGTCAGCCGTTCCGCTTCCTCGCGGGCGCGCGCTTCCGCTTCCTGACGCGCGCGCTCGGCGGCCTCGCGCTCCGCGGCGAGACGGGCACGCTCGCGCTCCGCCTCCTCCCGCTCCTTCGCCAGCCGTTCCGCTTCCTCGCGGGCGCGCGCTTCCGCTTCGAGACGGATACGCTCGGCCTCTTCACGCTCTTTGGCCAGCCGCTCCGCTTCTTCACGGGCACGCACTTCCGCTTCGAGGCGAATGCGCTCCGCCTCTTCACGCTCTTTGGCCAGCCGCTCCGCTTCTTCACGGGCACGCACTTCCGCTTCGAGGCGAATGCGCTCCGCCTCTTCACGCTCTTTGGCCAGCCGCTCCGCTTCTTCGCGGGCGCGCGCTTCCGCTTCGAGGCGGATGCGCTCCGCCTCTTCACGCTCTTTGGCCAGCCGCTCCGCTTCTTCACGGGCATGCGCTTCCGCGTCGAGGCGAATGCGCTCCGCCTCCTCACGCGCGCGTGCTTCGGCCTCCAGGCGGATGCGCTCCGCCTCCTCGCGGGCACGTGCTTCGGCCTCCAGACGGATGCGCTCCGCCTCTTCGCGGGCACGCGTCTCCGCTTCGACCCGCGCGCGCTCGGCGGCCTCGCGCTCGGCGGCCAGCCGGGTACGGCGCTCGGTCTCGTCGCGCTCGCGGGCGAGGCGCTTCCCCTTGCGGTCTTCGCGTTTGGGCGCCTCCGGCTCGACGTCCTGCACGAGCGGGGCGGGACGGGCGGAAGCCCGGCCGACGTTTGCGTCCACCAGCATCACCAGGGCAGCCGCCGCGGCCGTTGCGAAAGCGAAGAGGCCTACCGTCCGGCTGGGAACATCAAAGTAGAACGCCAGGATGGCGGCCGACAGCGCGAGCGCGGTCAGTCCCCCCTGCCAGCCTCCCTTCCAGACGGAGAGGAGGACCGCCACCGCGAAAGCGAGCAGCAGCGGCGTGATCGAGCTTGGGGAGAAATACATCCCCACGCCTGTGGCGAAGATGACGAGATCGACGGCGATCCCGTAACGGAAAATATTGCGGCGGGTCTCTGGAGTCATCGTCCCGGGGTAAGGCTTACTTTCTCGCGGTCTGGGCCACCGTGCTCTCGATCTTCGTGCGATACCGCGTCACGTCGTCCGTGACCTGGATGAACGGGAGCGCGCAGGCGAGCTCCTTCTGGGCCTCGACGTAGGCGCCGGTCTCGTAGAGAGCCACGGCGTGGTAATAGCGGAGGTCCTCCTCCCCTTTCGCGAACGTGCCGAAGCGGCGGAAAGCCTGCACGGCCTCGCGGAAGGCACCGGTGCGATAGAGCCCGACGGCGGCCTCGGCCAGCACCTCGCGCGGCGCGCCGGTGGAGTTGGCCAGGCCGGTGTAGATGCGCACCGCCTCGGTCACGTTGCCGTTGCCGGCCGCGGCCTCGGCCGTGCGCAGCGCCATCAGGTACTCCTTGCGGGCCGCGGTCTCGGCCTCGGTCACGCGTGCCGTGGCCGCGCGCTCGGCGGAGGCGCGCTCCTCGGCGATGCGGGCTTCGGTCAGTTTCTGGATCTCGGCGATGCGGGCGTCGGCTTCCTTCTTCGCCTCCGCCTCGACCTGCGCCGCGCGCTGCTCGGCCTCGCGGCGGGCGGCCATCACCTGGGCTTCCGACTCCGCCTCGGCGGCGGCCACGCGCTGCTTCGCCGCCGCCTCGGCGGCGGCCACGCGCTGCGCGGCGTCGGTCTGGAGCTGCTCGATCTTCTTCTGCGCGTCGGTCGAGGCGGCACTCACGCGCGCGTCGGCGGCCCGCTGCGTCTCGGCGATCTTCACCGCCGCTTCCTTCTCCAGGCGCTCCCGCTCGGAGGCGATGCGGGCGTCGGCTTCGCGCTGGATGCGCTCCCGCTCGCGGGCCACGATCTCGTCGATGAGCTGCTGCCGCTCGGCACGCTCCTCGGCGATGGTCTTCTTGACCGCCACGCGCTCCTTCGGCTGGATCGGCGGCAGGACGCGGTTCGGGTCGTCGTCCTGGGCCACGTGAACGTTGCGCGGCAACGGGCTGGCCGGGGTCAGCGCCGCGGAGAGCGACTCGATCTCCGACGCGTCGGCGCCGAGGTTCAGCGTCGCGTAGGTCGGGTTGATGCGCTCGGCCGAGTGGAGGCGGAGCAGCGTCTCGCGCGCATCGTCCTCGCGCCCGAGGCGGAACTGCGCCAGCGCCAGGTACACCAGCGACGTCTCGAACGACTGCAGCCGGTCGAATTTACCGGTGTTCACGTACGCCTGCATCTGTTCGGGAGAGAGGAACCCCTGCGCCGCCGCCTGAAGGTCGGTGACTGCCGAGGAGTAGTCGCCCGACTTGTAGGCGCGCAGCCCGCGGTCGAGCAGCGACTCCGGCGTGATCGCCGTCTGTGCGGATGCCAGCGAGGCGACGGCGAGCGCGACGAGGAGAACGGCGGTCTTACGCACGATGAACCCTCCCGATAAAAATTGTAGGAAACCGAGTTGCTGAAACCGGTAACAGTCCGGCCTTTCGGACCCTGCATTCAATTTTGCTGCCGAGCCGGGCGCCGCGTTTGCACGCCGGGGGTCCGGGTGCACGAGAATCTACTCCGCTTTCTGAAGCATCGCCCGGACGTCTTCCCCTTCCGGCGCGAGCTGGATCTCCGTCATTTCGTGGCGGATACGATCGGCCGTGCCGCCGCGCACTTCCCCGTCCCGGCGAAAATTTTTCTGCTCGACGAGCTGGAGCCGAAGGGCTACGGCTTCCCCCTGACCAAGTCGCCCGCCGTCGACGAGCTGGAGATCCGGCTCCAGCGCTGGCTGGACGAGGAGCTGACCGCCCGCGGCATCCCCAGCGTGCGGGCCAACGACCTGCTGAACGCCTACCGCGACCAGGTCGTCAAGCTGGCAAAAAACGCCCTCGACTCGAGCGTGCTGGCCGACTACCACTCCGTCTTCTGGCTCCTGCACACGCAGCAGACCGGGCGGCTCTTCACCGCGTTCGTACGGCGCGCGGTCGACGCCGGGATCGCCCGCGAGGACGCGGAGCGCCTGCGGTACGCGCTCTACGCGAAATGGGGGAACGCCATCCGCGAGAGCGTGGCCATCCGCGGCTTCGTGGAGATGGTGCTGGAGAACCCGCTGCTCGTGGTCGAGGAGTTCGTCAGTCCCGATCTCCGCGAGCTGCGCGGCTATTTCCTGCACATCCGCCGCGATTACGCCGCCTTCCGCAAGGTTTTCGAGGGACTGCGCTCGATGCTGGCGGACCTGCTCACGCGCGACCGGCTCTTCCGCCGCGCGCTGACGATCCTCGGCTATCCGGAAGGGGGCGTCCCGCCGGTGGTGGCGCTCCTCGACTGCCGCGTGCGCGAGCTGCTCGAGGACCACTCCGCGTACCGCGCTCCCGGCGACGTGTCGGTCCTCGACCTCGTCTCGCGCCGGTTGCTGGAGTTGTTCGTCGTGCAGAGCCTCCGCCGAGGCATCGTCTGGATGTCGTCGTCGTCCGAGGGAGAGAACCGCGGGGACGACGGGACGATGTACTCGCGCGCCATCCGGCCCATGAACTTCGGACGCCGCGGCGTGGTCGAGCCGATCGTCTACCGCTATGGCCTGGTCTACGACATCACCTCCTTCACGGAAACGCTCGGCGAGATCGCCCGCGGCGGCCAGGGAGAGGAACAGACGTCGTACCGGCAGATGCTCGAGTTCCAGCGCGAGCTGGTCGAGATCACCCGCCGCTTCGGCCTGCAGTTCGAGAAGTTCCTCGGCGACGGCGCGTTCTATACCTCCCGCCGCGCCACGCGCTCGATCCACGCGGCCATCGCCATCCAGCAGTTCTACTCCGACCAGCGCCGCAACGGCTTCGCCTTCAACCGCGGCATGCGCATCGCGCTCAACTACGGCTACTACCGCCTGCTGCCGATGCAGGTCTCGGCCGACGGCACGCAGCTCATGGAGTTCTACGGCCCGGGCATCGTCGAGCTGTCGCGCCTGACCACGGGCAAGACCACGAAGGAGGTCGAGGATTTCCAGCACCTCCTGCTCACCCACGGCTACGACCAGAACGAGGTCTATCGCTTCTTCGCGCCGCTCTCGCGGGGCGTCGACCGCGCCGACTCGTCGCAGCAGCAGCGCGAGTTCTACGCGTACGTGAACGAGAACGGGCACCTCATCAACGAGGGCATCGTCGTCTCCATCCCCTTCATCCGCCAGCTCTCGACCGAGATCGTCGAGGACGGGCAGAAGCTCTATCGCCTCATCACGCCGTGGAGCGTCTACCTCGGCTTCCCCACGGGCGGCGACGCGGGCGGCTATATCGGCGTACGGCTCCTCGGGTCGGTGTCGCTCAAGGGGATCGGCGCGCAGGACATCGGGGAGGTGATCTGGACGACGCCGGACCAGGCCGAGATCTCGATGATCGACGAGTCGAAGCCGCTGCTGCAGCTCCTGCAGTTCGAGCGGCACCGCACGTCCGCGCACCGCGTGGGCACGCTGGCGAGCATGGAAGACGCGAGCGGCAACGCGGACCTGGTGGTGTGCGAGTCCCAGAGCGAGACCAACCCGGTGATCCTCGTCGGCGAATGGGACCCGGTGGCGGAGGAAGTGCGCCGCCCCATCCGCCTCGACGGCACGGACGCGGAGCGCTACGGCCTGGCCGTGCCGCTGACGGCGGAGGCGGTGGAGCTGCAGATGGTGGCCTACCAGAACCTGTACCGGAAACTGAGCCGCCTGGAGACGCTGCCCAGCTTCAGTGTGGACGCGATTCGCCACAACACGAACTTCTCTGGGTTCATCATCGGGGCGACGGTGGAACGGTTGTAGGAATTGAAAATTGAAAATTGAAAATTGAAAAAGCGCCAGCGGCACCGGCCGTTTTTCAATTTTCAATTTTCAATTTTCAATTTCAATTTTCAATTCCGCCTCTCTCAGTTCGCCGCCCGCGTCCACGCCACGACGCCGGCCACCTTCTCCAGTTCCACCTGCCGCTCGAGGTACTCCCAGATGCCGAGGACTTCGTCGCGGTCGCTCGGTTTGGGAGGGGCGATGCGGCGGACGTGCTCGTCGGAGAGGGCGAAGCGGGCGCGCGAGTACCAGCGGCTGGCCTCGACCGGGTCCTGGGCGAACTTCTGGATCGCGGCGGTGACCATGGCGATCTCGTCGTCCGAGGCGCCGGTCGCCAGCACGTCGTCCGTGCGGCGGTTGCGCACGCGGCGCTCGGGCTGGAGCTCGTGCGCCATGAGCAGCGAGTCGAGCGCGCGCTCGAGTCGTTCGCCGTGCTCGATCACGCGCAGGCCGCTGATGGAGAAGCGGTCATCGCCCGAGCGCGCCAGGCTGGTCCAGACCACACGCGCGCGCAGGACCACCGAGCGCGCCGGGTTGAGCAGCGCGAACGTCAGCTTTGCCTCGCTTCCCGGCAGCAGCGGATCGCGATGGCGGATGCGCAGTCCCGTCGAGGAGATCTGGAGGATGGTGAACTTCGCGTCGTCGAAGATGCCGTCGATCTGGCGGCGCGGGATGTAGCGCTGCGTGCGGCGCTGGTCGGGGCGCGATTTCGGCTCGCTGACGCTCGCGGTTACTGGTGGCTGGTGGCTGTTTGGCGGTGGCTCTTCGTGCGCCGGCTCCGGCTCGGGCGTGGTCACGGCTACCGCGACCTGCGGCCGCGGCGTCTCGGCGGGCCGCGCCTCCGCCGCGTACAGCCGCATCAGCGAGTCGCGGAAAAACTCCTCGAGCTGCGCGAGCGGGATGCGCGGCTCCCCTCCCTTGACGTGACAGAGAATGCGGCCCGTGTCGAGGAGTGCGTCGACGGCCGAGGGAGAGAGATCGAGGAGCTCGGCGACTTCGGAGGGCGTCAGGGTCGAGGTCAGGGGTCGCACGCCCGAGGGGCTATGCGACAGAAATGCCTGACACGGTCGCGGGGCGGCTGATGTTGAGGCAGCGGCGCACGGAGGCGATCAGCCTGCCGGGCATCACCGGCTTCGACAGCGTCTCGCAGATCTCGGGGAAGAGCTTCCGGATCTCCTTCGGCTCGAGCCCCGACACCACCACGACCGACGCCAGCACCTCCGGCGTCGTGCTGGCGATGTACTCCATCACGTCGGTGCCGCTCATCTTGGGGAGAGCGATGTCGAGGATGATCGCGTCGTAGCGGCGCTGCGCCAGCGCACCGACCGCCTTCTCGCCGTCGGGGACGAGATCGAGGTCGCAGCCTTCCGGCTCGAGAATCCGCCGGAACACCTCGCGGGTGGCGGCGTCATCTTCGACGATGAGAATGCGAGAGCGCATGTCCGGAACTCACTCTAGCAGGAGTGCCGTGAGCACGGGAAGAAGGAATTGCGCTAGTGTCCCAAAATGAACAATACTGCGCAGTCCACCGCTCGATCAAGCCCCCCTTTGAGTGAATGGTCCCCGCCCTCGATCCAGGTGACTTCGATCGCGGGCGACAGCGCGTACGTCGCCACCTCGGCCGGCGTGCCGAAGGTGTCGCGCGTCCCCTGCACGATCCGCGTCGGCGTGCGCAGCTGCTCGAGGTGCGCGACGCGCAACTGGTCCGGCTTCGCCGGCGGATGGAAGGGATAACCGAAGCAGATCAGGCCGCGCACGTGCATCTCGTCGGCGACCATGCTGGCCATCCGCCCTCCCATCGATTTCCCGCCGATGACGACGCGCTTCCCGCCGCCATGCTCCTCGATGGCGCGGCGCCACGCGTCGAGCAGCACCGGCTGCCGGTCCGGCACTTTCTTCTCCGCTTCCATGTAGGGAAAGTTGAACCGCACCACGCGAATCCCCCGCTCCCCCATCCCCTTCGCCACCCGCGCCATGAACGGATGCGTCATCGGCGCGCCGGCACCGTGGGCGAAGAGGAAGAGGTGGGGGGAGTGTTCGGGGCCGTCGTAGAGGTAGCGCATGATGGAATTGAAAATTGAAAATTGAAAATTGAAACAGCCGTCTCGCGAGCATCAACTTTCAATTTTCAATTTTCAATTTTCAATTCCTACCTACCACCCCCGCACCGGCCGCCACTCGTCCACCACCCGCTCCCCCTCCATCACGTAATACCGCTCGAACATCGCCGCGGTGAGGCAGGAGTGGTTCGGGAGGATGCGCAGGCGCGTGCCGACCGGCACGTGGAGGCGCGACTCGACCTTGCCGTGCTCCTGCGACAGCGCGGCGATGCGCATCGGCAGCGGGCGCAGGTCGAGGTCGCAGACGATGCCGTATCCGAAGTTCGGGTCGATGTGCTCGGGGCTGAGGTCTTTCGACAGCGCCAGCGCGCCGGCATCGACGATCAGCGCGCCGCGCTCCGGATACGAGCCGACGACCGTGGTCAGCACCGACACCGCCACGTCGTCGCGCGTGCACGAGCCGAGGGTGGCCTGGAAGGCGTCGAAGAAGACGTAGTTGCCGGGACGCACCTCGTCGCAGGCGTCGAAGCGTTCTACCACCGATAGAGTCGGGGTCGAGCCGATGCTCCGGAGCAGCGAATCGCCGAGGCCGAGCAGGGCGCGGAAACGCGTCAGCGACGCCGCTTCCTCGGCGGCGATGCGGCGCACTTCCTCCACGCCGCGCACGTTGTAGGAATGGCCCGCGTGCGTGAGCAGTCCGCGGAAGAACACCCCCTCCGACGAGGCCATGTGCAGCGCCAGGCGCGCGCTGTCCGGGCTCTCCGGATCGACGCCGGCGCGGTGATAGCCGCAGTCGACTTTCAGGAAGACGTCGAACGGATGCGCGTGCGCTTCGACCGCGCGGAAGGCCTCTTCGGAGTCGACCAGCACGTGCAGCCGCTCGATCCGCCGCGCCAGCGCGGCCGCGCGGTCGAGCTTGGCCGGCGAGATCGGCACGGCGTAGGTGATGTCGCGGAAGCCGTCGTCCGCGAAACGCTCCGCCTCGGCCAGCGTCGACACCGTGATCGGCCCCGGCGCGCCGCCGTGCTGCAGGCGGCCGATCTCCACGCACTTGTGCGTTTTCACGTGTGGGCGGAATCGCACACCGGAGTCGTGTGCACGATCGCGCATCCGCGCGCAATTCCGTTGCACCACCGTGCGGTCTACGAGGAAAGCGGGAGTGGCGATCTCGGTTAGCATCGTTTGCGGATGCGGAAGATACTCCACATCGACATGGACGCCTTCTACGCGTCCGTCGAACAGCGCGACGATCCCTCGCTGAAAGGCAAGCCGGTCATCGTCGGCTGGCCCGGCGAGCGCAGCGTCGTCTGCGCCGCGTCGTACGAGGCGCGCAAGTTCGGCGTGCACTCCGCGATGCCGGCCTCGCGCGCCAAGCGCCTCTGCCCGAACGGCGTCTGGCTGCCGCCCGACTTCGAGCGCTACCGCGCGGTCTCGCAGCAGGTCCGCGGGATCTTCGAGCGCCACACGCCGCTCGTCGAGCCGCTCTCGCTCGACGAGGCCTACCTCGACGTGACCAGCGAGCTGACCGGCATCCCCACGGCCACGGAGACGGCGGAGAAGATCCGCGCCGAGATCCGCGAGGAGACGCAGCTCACCGCCTCGGCCGGCGTGGCGCCGAACAAGTTCCTGGCCAAGATCGCCTCCGACTGGCGCAAGCCCGACGGCATGTTCGTCATCAAGCCGCACCAGGTGGAGCGCTTCCTGGTGAGCCTCCCCGTGCGCAAGATCCCCGGCGTCGGCAAGGCCACCGAGGCGCTGCTGACGGAGATGGGCATCACCACGGTCGGCGAGCTGCACCAGTTCGATGTCAACGCGTTGACGGCCCGCTTCGGCAAGTGGGGCGTGCGCCTGTGGGAGCTGGCCCGCGGCATCGACGAGAGTCCGGTCGAGCCGTCGCGGAAGCGGAAGTCATGGTCGAGCGAGAACACGTTCGCCAGGGACGTCACGAAGGAAGAAGCGGCGGAGTGGATCCGGACGGAGGCGCACAAGATCTGGAAGGCGCTCGAGGAGCGCTCGATGCGCGGGCGCACGGTGACGGTGAAACTGCGCACGCCCGACTTTCAGACCGCCACGCGGCAGCTCTCCCCGCCCGAGCTGCCCGCCAGCGGCGACGACGTGGCCCGCGTGGCGGTGTCGCTCCTGGACCGCTTCGACTTTCCGGCCGAGGCGCGCTACCGCCTCGTCGGCGTCGGCGTGTCGAACTTTCTGGAAGAGGAAGACGTGCGCGAGGAAGCGGTGGAGCCGTCGCTGTTCGCGACCTGAGGCATGGGCATCGACCTCCAGATCCGCGGCCGCTACGCGCGCTTCGCCTTCCTGGCCGCGAGTCCGCAGGCCTTCCTGACGCACGTGCAGCGCTGGTGGGAACGGAACCACGGCGAGCTGCTGATCCCCCGCAACAGCTTCCTCGGGCTCTGGAACGGCACGCCGTCGCTCGGCGTCTCGGTGCACCCCGGCGCGGAGAACGTCGTGTTCATGGTGCCGCGGCGCGGCCAGGTCGAGGTCGCGGCGAAGACGTCGACCGCCGGCCCCGGCTACCACATGTTCGTCTGCGACGCGCTGCACGCCCTCGGCGAGGAGCTGCGCATCCGCTGGGACCTGCCGCACGAGCAGTCGTACGACGAGGGCTACTACTTCTACACGCGCAATCCCACGGACATCCACGAGGAGATGCGCAAGTTCGTCCGCAACCTGGCTCGCGTCGCGCTGAGCGACACGGTCGGCAACGCGCTGCAGCTCTCGATGCCGTCGGACTGGCGCTTCGAGGTCCCCGATGCGTACGTGCTGACGCCGCTCGGCCCGCGCGACCGCGCCTGGGTGGAAGGAGCCTCCGTCGACGGCAACCGCGGTATCGATGTCTTCCCGTGGTGGCATCGCGGCGCCGGGCCGCACTACTGGCTTGGCCGCGCGCTGGTGCAGATGTGGTCCGACGTGCGCTGGCGCGAGCCGTTTACGGAGGAGCAGACGGATGTGCTGATCGAGGTCCACGCCGCGCTCGCGGCCGCGTACCGGAACGAGCCGCGCCTCACCTATCCGTGGCGCGCCTGGAGCGAGGTGACGCGGCTGCTCGGCCTGGACGACGAGCTGACGCGGGAGATTCACGCCCATGCCGCCGCGGCCGCGGAGTCCCCACTCATCGGCTATCGGCGCCACGACGTCATCGCCTCCGTCACGGACGGCTGGAGCGTGCGCGTGCCCGGCTCGTTCGCGCAGGAGTGGGACGGAGACACGTGGGTGGCGTGGGAGCCGGGACGCTCGGTCCGCGTGACGATGCGCGCCCCAGCCACCGCCGCCCCCGAGCTCGACATCACCTTCGATGACGAAGCGCACCGCGACTGGGCCCTGGCCACGCGCGAGTCGCTGCGCTGGACGAAGCCGCCCGAGCGCGAGACGGTGGTCGGGAGCGATGAATGATGAGCGATGAACGATGAGCAAAGCCGGCTCATCGCTCATCGCTCATCGGTCCTCGTTCACCGTTGTAGACTCCGCGCCGCAATGAGTCACACACAACCCGTTTCCGTCGCTCAATACGGCATCGGCCCGATCGGGGCGGAGATCGCACGGCTGCTGCTGACCAAGCCGTGGGTGAAGATCGCCGGTGCCGTGGACATCGACCCGGACAAGATCGGCAAGGACCTCGGCGAAGTGATCGGGCTCGATCGCAAGGTCGGCGTGACCGTCACCGCCGAGCTGCAGGGGAAGCCCGACGTCGTCTGCCACTCCACCGGCTCGCGCCTGCGCGACGTCGCCGGGCAGCTCGAGTCGCTGCTCGGGCACGGCTGCCACGTCGTCTCCACCTGCGAAGAGCTGTCGTTCCCGCTCGATGCCGGCATCCGCGAGCGCCTGCAGCAGGTGGCGCACGCGCACAACGTCGCGCTCCTCGGCACGGGGGTGAACCCCGGCTTCGTGATGGACAAGCTCCCCCTGACCATCACCTCGGTCTGCCAGGAAGTGAAGTCGGTGGAGATCATCCGCATCCAGAACGCTTCCACGCGCCGCGAGCCGCTGCAGCGCAAGGTAGGCGCCTCCATGACCGTCGACGAGTTCCGCATCGCCGTCGACACCGGCCGGATCAAGCACATGGGCCTGCGCGAGTCGCTGATGCTCGTCGGCAACGGCCTGGGGGTGGAGTTCGACAGCGTCTCGGACGAGAAGATCGAGCCGATCGTGGCCGAGCGCGAAGTGGTCACGCAGTACCTGCGCGTCGCGCCCGGCCAGGTGGCCGGCGTGCACCAGACCATCTACGGCAAGGGACGCATCGACGTGAGCCTCGAGCTGCGCATGTACGTCGGCGCGGAGGACGTGGCCGCGGACCGCGTGATCGTGCGCGGCGTCCCCGACGTGGAGATGGAGATCAAAGGCGGCGTCCACGGCGACCGCGCCACCGCGGCCATGGTCGTGAACGCCATCCCGCGCCTCATGCAGTCGCGCTGCGGCGTACTGACGATGGACGACATCGGGATCTCGTTTCGGTGATGTTCTCGGTTGTCAGTTGTCGGTTGTCTGTGCCTTGTCGTCAGGCGCAACATCGCAGACAACGGACAACCGATAACCCGCAACAACGGTCATGAAGATCTTCCTCACCGGCGCCACCGGCTTCCTCGGCTCGGCCATCGCCGCGTCGCTGGTCCGTGCACAGCACGACGTGACGGCGCTGGTCCGCTCTTCGACGGGGGCCGCGCGCGTGCTCAGCTACGGCATTCAGCCGCATCACGGCGACCTGCGCGAGCCGGCCTCGTACCGCGACGCGGCGCTGGCCGCGGACGCAATCATCCACGCCGGCGTCGAAGGGGGCCCCGATCGCATGGATGTCGACCGCCTGTTCGTCGACGCCGTGGCCGGTCCCACGCTGATCTACACCTCGGTGCTCTTCGTCCTCGGCGACGTCGAGGACGCGGACGAGAGCGCGCCCGCGTCGGGCCCGCGCGCGGAGCACGAGCGCCTCGTGCTCGACGCCGGCGGCGCGGTGATCCGTCCGGGGATGATTCACGGCGAGGGTGCGTGGCTGTTCGAGCATCCGATCGTCATCGGCGACGGGGAGAACCGCTGGCCGCTCGTGCACCGCGACGACGCGGCCGAGCTCTTTCGCCTCGTCGCCGAGCGCGGCGCGCGTGGCATCTTCCACGCCGTCTCCGAGGTCCGCCGCGCGCGCGACGTCTTCCCCGAGGTGACGGGGACGCCGCTGGAGCAGGCGCGCGAAGAGCTGGGCCGCTTCGCCGACGCGCTGGCGCTCGATCAGAACGTGCGCGCGGAGCGCGCGCGGGCGCTGGGGTGGACGCCGCAACGCGCAGCGTCTGGACTGCGGCAGCGGTAGCTGCCGCTCTCGAATGCCGCAGCGCCAGCTGCGGCTGGCGCATTGAGAGCGGCAGCTAGCGCTGCCGCAGTCCAGAGCTACCGCTTGGCCGTCTTCTTCTGCATCGCCGCGATGACGTTCTTGCTCACGCCGCTCTTGGCCAGCGCGATGAGCGCGTCGGGCGAGACGTCGAACTGCGTCTGCGTCGCGCCGTCGATGGCCAGGATGATGTTCTCGTCGGAGAGGCCGGCCTTGGCCAGGTCGATCACGGTCTGGTTGCGCATCCCGGGGGACGCAGCCGCCGGCGCGGCCACGGGCGTCGTGCTGGCCACGCGCACCGCGCTGCCGCTGCCGGTCCACGATTCATAACGCGCCACCGAGTCGCCGACGCGCGCGCCGGGCGCGCTGATGGGGCTCGACGCGAAGAGGCTCGTGTAGCCCTGCCGGAACAGCTCTTCCTCCGCGTTGAGGCCGGCCGCGGTCTCGTAGTGGCTCTTCGCGGCGCGCAGCATGTCCAGCGCTTCCGTGCGGTTCTCCTTCTGGTACGAGAGCGCCTCCTTGGCGATGGCCATCGCGTACTGGCGGAACGCTTCTTCCTTCCCGTTCTTCTTCGCCGGCATGGCCTCGACGGCGGCGAGATAGCGGTCCCACTGGCCGCTCTCGGCGAGCGGGATGAGCGGCTCGAAGCTGGCGCGCGGGACGAGCACGGCCACGCGCTCCTTCGTCGGCACGAGCTGCGCCGCGATCTTCTTCGCCGCGCGCTTGAGGAGGTCGTCCTCGACCGTCGTCGGCGCGGGGGCGGAGTCGTAGTCGCCGAAAGTCTTGCGCCACGACTCGTCGACCGTGCCCGAGGTGACGGCCTTGTTCTTCGCGCCGATCTCGAAGGCGCCGGTGAGCTTGGCGTCGATGACCTTGCGCTGCTTCTGCACGGCCACCTGCGAGTAGACCGGCTTGTCCTCGTACTTTTTCTTGCTCTCGTTCCACTCGCGCTTCGTGCCGGTCTGCTGGCGCTCGTAGTCGGTGTAGGTCTCCCACGTCTCGTGGGACTCGAGGCGGTCGAGGGCCACGTCGAGCGTGACGTCGGGCTTGCTGTCGGCGACCGTGCCGGCGCCGGCGAGAATGTGCTCGGTGATGTAGCGCTGCAGCGTGGCCGCATCGTCGCGGTCGGCGCCGCGCTCGCTCTCGACCGTCACCTGCACGCGCCGCGCGCCGGCGTTCGTCGCGGGCGGAATGGTGCGGTCGAGCTCGACCGCCTTCTTCTTGAATCCGAACCCCTCGCGCGCCTCGGCAGAGACGCCGAAGGCCAGCACCACGAGCACCGCCGCCAGTCTTTTCATGGCTTGGGATAGTAACGCCGCAGCACGATCGCCACCAACCCGAACAGCACCCAGAGGATCACCCAGGCGACATGCGCCGACTCGAGCCAGTTCCACCCCGCCAGCGTGAACGCCCAGAGCGCGTAGACGAGCAGGAACACGCGGCGGTGACGCGCGTCGTCCTCCACCCCGGCGGCGATGCTGGCGCCGAGGATGAGGGTGGGGACTGCGCCTAGAGCGAAGTTCAGGAAGAGAGTCATAGGCTCATAGGCTCATAGGCTCATAGGCTCATAGGCTCATAGGGGGCTCCTGTGAGCCTCTGAGCCTCTGAGCCTCTGAGCCTGTGTACCGTCACCGGTACCGCAGATCGATCACCTTCCGCACCGCATCCTTGGCCACGTTCGGCAGGTTCTGCACGCGCGTCAGCACGTCGTTGAAGGCGTGCGACTCGCCGCCGTGCTTGAAGCATTCGCCGCAGCGCGGGAGGTTGGTGAAGTCGCGGCGCTCGAAGGCGGACTGCATCTCCGCGAAGCGCGGGCCGTCGAGGATTTCCTGGAGGGAGTGCGTCTTCAGGTCGCCCAGGACCTGGTCGCCGTGCGCGTCGTAGCAGCAGTGCGTGACGCGGCCGTCGGCGAAGATCACCACCCAGGTGAAGAAGGCGCCCTGCACGCAGCCATAGAACTTCCCGTGCAGGTCCGTCTCCTCGTTCACGTCGAGGGCCTCGCAGGTCTTCTCGATCACGCGCGCGTTCTTGTACTGCTTCAGGTCGAAGAGCCGGCGGAAGTCCTCCACCGTCTCGTCCTGCGTCAGGCGCGAGCGCATCTTCTGGATCTCGATGCGCAGCGGGTGTCCCTTCGCCTGCGCCAGGAACTTCCGCGTCAGGTCGACGAGCTTGTCGAAGTCGCCGCCGGTGCGGAGCTGCGGGTAGACCTCGGGCTGGACGGAGTCGACGCAGATGCGGATGCGCTTGAGCGGCGTGGCCAGCAGCTTCGCGCCGATCTCCGGCGTCAGCACGAGGCCGTTGGTCGACAGGCTGGCCTCGGGGAAGAGGCGGATGGCGTCGTCGATGCGCGAGTAGAGCAGCGGCTCCCCCATCTCGTGCAGCCACTTCAGCTTCAGGCCGTTGCCGTGGATCTCGCGCTCGGCTTTCTCGACGAGGCTCCACTCCATGTCCTCGTAGGGACGGCGGAGCACCGGCAGCGGACACATCCCGCAGCGGAGATTGCACTTGGAGGTGAGCTCGAGCCCGACCTTGATCCTCGAGGGAGAGAACTTCATTCGCCAGCAACCAAGCGCCTGAACAGTGCGCCGTATTCCTCCCACGAGTACTTACGGGCGGCGGCGGCCGCGCGTCGCTCCAGCCCGGCGCGGTCGGCGCGGGTGAAGAAGGCGTCGACTCGTGCGGCCAGCGCGACGTGGTCCTCGCTGGGGAAGACCCACTCCGCGTCGACGATCTCCGGCAGCCCGCCGGCATCCGAGGCGATCACGGGGCGGGCGAAGTGAAAGGCGGTCAGCGCGACGCCGCTCTGCGCCTCGATGCGATACGGCGCCAGCACGACGTCGGCCGCCGCAAAGTACGTGGCGATCTCCGCGTCGGGGATGTAGCGGAAGTCGAAGCGGACGTTGGTCAGTCCGTCGGCCAGCGCGCGGTATTCGTCTTCCGACCGCCACCACGCCTCCCCCGCCACCACCAGCGTGACGTTGCTCTGCAGCAGGCGCCACGCGCGCAGCGCGACGTCCAGTCCCTTGAACGGGCGGACGTGGCCGAAGAAGAGGGCCACGTTGCCGTGCAGCCCGAGGCGGCGGCGCGCCTCGGCGCGCGTTGGGATGGCGCCGCCCAGCTCGTGCACGGGAAGGAAGGTTTTGATGATGCGCGGCCCTGTCATCCTGAGCCGCGTAGACGGCGAAGGACCCCCTGCTGAAAACCCCGTACTCGCTCCGTAGGCAGGGGATCCTTCGCCGTCTACGCGGCTCAGGATGACACCGAGACGGCGGGCGGCGTCCGCCGCCTCGGTGTCCGCGTGCACGACCAGCACGTCCCCCCGCCGCAGCACGCGATTGGTGAGCCAGCGCTTCCACGCCGCCGGCTCCTTGTCGCCGATGTTGTGGCACTGCAGGATCACGCGCGTACGCTTCGGCAGGAACGCGAGCAGCGTCAGATACGGCAGCGCCCACACCCACACCCACCACACCAGGATCACGGCGTCCGGCCGCTCGCGGCGCAGCACGAGCGCCGTGCGCAGCCACGTCAGCGGATTGATGATGTCGAGGAGGAAACGCGCCTCGAAGCGCGGCAGCGTCGCATCGACGTCATCGCCGCCGGGATAGAGAAACCGAGGGAACTGCCGCTTGAACGAGATCGCGGGAGCGCCGAGCACCTCGGCCAGACGCTTCGTACAGTAGGCGATGCCGGCGCGATAGGGAGGGACGGGGCCGATCACGAAGGTACGAGGTACGAGTGACGAGGTACGAGTGGAGTCTGGCGCGCCGCTCACTCGTGCCTCGTACCTCGTACCTCGTACCTCATCAAGCGGCCGACAGGAAATTCACCACCGTCGACTGCAAGTACGCCCCCCACGTCCGCCAGTCGAACACCAGCGACGACGACATGAAGCAGGAGTGCGTGCAGTGGCACTCCTTCGCGCGGATCGACCGGCGCTGCTCTTCCGCGGCCTCGGAGAACCACAGCTTGTCCCACGAGTAGCCGGTGTCGCGCACGTTGCCGACGGGCTCGCGCAGCTCGCACATGCGCACTTCGCCGCGCGCGTCGAGGACGCCCGAGACGCGGCCGGCGTGGCAGGGGCGCACCTGCGTCTCCTGCTCCAGCACGGCCAGCTCCATCTGCCGCGAATAGATCTTCACGAACTTCAGGAAGCCGTCGTAGTTGCGGTAGCCGTTCCAGTACTCCTCGAGCTTCGGCAGCAGGGCGCGGTACTTGTCGGTGGTGATGGGCTGGATGTTCTTGTCCGGCTGATCGCCGCGGAGCATCTCGAACGAGTGGAACGAGACCTTCGGGAAGTCGCGGCGCACCCCCTCGAACATCACCTCGAGGTCGTCCGCGTTGTAGGTGCAGAGGCACGTGTGCACGTTGACGGTCAGGTTGTCGTAGCGCTCTTTGAGCGGCATCAGCAGCGCGTACGTCTTCTTCGCCTTCTCGTAGTTGTTCGGGACGCCGCGGATCCAGTCGTGCTTCTCGCCGATGTGGTCGATGGAGAGGTTGACCACGATCTGCGTATCGGGGCAGCGCTGCAGCGTCGACTCCACCTGCCGCGCGATCAGGTCGCTGGTGATGGCGCCGGTGGGGATGGTGATCTGCTTGACGTTGTTGTTCGTCGAGAGGAACTCGCAGATCTCAGGGAGGTCGCGGCGAAGGAACGGCTCGCCGCCGCTCATGACCACGAAGAGGAGATCGCCCATCGAGGAGAGCGTCTTCTTGATCTCCTCGAGTGACAGCTCGTGCTCCTTGTTCTTCCGGAGTTGCTCCCAGTTGAAGCAGGTGCGGCAGAAGGAGTTGCAGTCGTAGGTCAGGCCGAGGATCAGGTAGACGGGGCGCATGCCGCGCTTGTCGACCAGATACTTGAGGTACTGGAGCTTGTCGGTGAACTTCATGCGATCGCGGTGAGGGGAACCGCGCCGCAAGTGTAAGGATTTCCTAGGCGAACGTGAATAGCGAGCGGATGCGCTCCCCGACCTCGTTCCCCGCGTCGTCGGCGACCTCGAAGGCCATCACGCGGAGTTGCTCGTAGTCGGGGCGGTCGAGGCTCTTCGCGCGGCGGCGGATGACCTGGCGGGCCAGGCTGAACTTCGTCTGGGAGAGAGTGGCCAGGCGGGGGAGCTCGCCGAGCAGCTTGTCGAGGGGGCGCGTCTGAATGCCCTCCACGAAATCGGCCATGTCGGTGAGCGTTGCCGCGCTCACGCCGCGGCGGATCAGAGTCGAGTCGAAGTCGGCTGCCATGGGCGTTCGCCGTCTGCACACCAGATGCCTTAGTTCCGTCCCGATGTGAGCCCCGTCACGATCCCGAGCCAGTACGTGAGGTGGTGCATGGCAAACGCGACCGGAATCACCGGCCAGTAGCGCAGCGGCAGCCTCGTGGCGCGCACGCCGAGGACGAACGTCACCAGCGCGTACGGAATGGCCACGAGCGGCGCGAAGAGGATCGCGAGCGCTCCGGCAAAAAGAAACGCCGTCACGCGCGGATCGCGTCGCGTACGCTGCCGCCGTCCCGTCTTCACGCGATAGCGCCAGCGCTGGCGGAGGTATGGTCCGGGGAAGGCGCGGCGGCGGTGAAAGACGCGCACGCCGTCGTGATAGACCACGCGGCCGCGGGCCAGCAGCTCTTCGAGCAGCGCCGTGTCCTCGCCGATGTAGCCGATCGACTCGTCGAAGCCGGTGAACGCGCTCCGGCGCACGAACAGGTTCACCAGGGCGATGTCGCTGGCGCGGCGGAGGTCGAAGACGCCGCGGCGGTTCTCGTGGGCGGCGATGCCGCTGCCGATCCAGCGCGTGGCCAGGAGCGTGTCGGAGATCAGCTCGCTCGCCGGAGAGTCCGGCGGCGCGGGGTCGGGACCGCCGAGGGCGAGGACGTCGGGATGGGCGTCCAGATAGGCGCAGGCGGTGGCCAGCCAGCGCGGATCGGCCTGTGCATCGTCGTCGATGAAGGCCAGAATCTCCCCTGCGGCCACGGAAACTGCTCGATTTCTTCGAGTTGCGGGATTACGATTCGGCTCGACGACGTTGCGCACGCCGGTCCTGCCCGGCACTTCGACCGGCGCGGCCGAAATCAAGATCAGCTCGAATGCGAACGGCGCATCCTGGTGCAGCACCGAGGCGATGGCCCGTTCCGCGTCGCCGCCGAGCCGTTCGACCGGCATGATCACACTGACTTTCATCACACTATGAAGCTTATCGTTCAAATACCCGCCTTCAATGAAGAGGGCACGATCGCGCAGGCCCTGCGCGAGTTGCCGAAGAAGATCGAGGGGGTCACCTCGATCGAGACGCTGGTTATCGACGACGGCTCGACCGACAAGACCGTCGAAGCGGCCCGCAAAGCCGGCGCGACGCACATCCTCCAGCTCCGGACCCACCGCGGCCTCTCGGCCGCCTTCGTGGCCGGCATCGACGCCGCCCTCCGCCTCGGCGCGGACGTCATCGTCAACACCGACGCCGACAACCAGTACGCCGCCGCGGACATCGCCCGCCTCGTCGCGCCGATCGCCGCGGGCGCGGCCGACGTGGTCATCGGCGACCGTGAGGTGGCCAAGTCGCCGCACATGTCGGGCTTCAAGAAGCTGCTGCAGCGCGTCGGCAGCTGGACGGTCGGCAAGGCCTCGGGCCTCCGCGTCCGCGACGTCACGAGCGGCTTCCGCGCCTTCTCGCGCGAGGCGGCCATGCAGATCAACGTCTTCAATCCCTTCACCTACACGCTGGAGACGGTCATCCAGGCCGGCAACCGGAACCTCGGCGTGCAGAGCGTGACCGTGCGCACGAACGCGCCGACGCGCCCGTCGCGCCTCTACCGCGGCATGGGCACGTACCTGCGCAAGTCCGTGGCCACGATCTTCCGCATCTACACCGTCTACCGGCCGCTGAAGACGTTCTTCGCCATCGGCTCGGTGCTGATGTTCCTCGGCGTGGCCCTCGGGGCGCGCTTCCTCTGGTACTTCGCGCAGGGCGACCGCGACGGGCACGTCCAGTCGCTCATCCTCGCCGCGGTGTTCCTCGTCACCGGCTTCCAGACGTGGCTCATCGCGCTTGTGTCGGACCTCATCGCCGTCAACCGCAGGCTGACCGAGGACGTGCTGATCCGGGTCAAGAAACTGGAGTCGCCGGAGAAGGCGCGCCGCGTCGTGGCGACATCGCAACCGCAGCAGCCGCAGCTGCAGCAGCCGCGCGAGCCGCGTCCGCCGCGCCCCCCGCGCGAGCCGCGCCGCGACAAGCCGGCCGCCGCCGCGGAGCCGGCCAAGCCGGACACCCAATGGGTGTGGCTCCTCGACGAGGACAAGCTCGAGCAGCGTGGGAAAAGCGCTCCCGAGGCCAAGCCGCCGGTGCGCGAGGAAGAGATCGAAGAGGACGACGACGAGCTCGATCCGACGGCCACGCCCGATCCGTCGCGCCCGCGCCGCCGGCGCCGCCGCCGCGGCGGTACCCGGCAGCATACGGAGCTGCCGGGGAACCGCGGAAAGCACCTGGCCAGCGGCGACGAAGGGGGCGGCGACTAGCCCTTCTTGCGGTCGTCACCCTCGTACGGCGGCGGCGGAGTGCCGTTGTCGATCTCGGGATCGATGATGATCGGTCCGGAGCTGCTGTTCTCGAGGGTCAGGCCGTACTCCCACGTCCCGAGCAACGTGTTGTTGTACGTCAGCTCGAGCGTCTGGCCGTTGCTGCTGCGCGACGGCAACGCGCCACCGAGGGGCGGGGGATCCATCTTCCATTCGAAATAGTTCGACTCGGGGAAGATGGTGCCGGGACCGGCGGCAATCCACCGGATGGTCTGGGTCCCCTGCGGCACGGGGACTATGTCCGGAACGACCGCGGTAGTGAAGCTTCCTCCATTTTCCACGAGCACTGCAATGACCTGAGGCATCGTCAATCTCCTTCTCTCTGCATCAGCAACCGTGCGCCCTGCACAGTTGCTCGAGGTCGGTCGTGAAAACACCCGAATCGCGCATGCGGCCGAGGAGCGCCCGCGCCTCGGGGAGCCGGCCGCGATGCAGCAGGACGCGGAACCAGTTTGCCAGGTCGGCCGGCGACGCGTTCTTCGCCACCAGCGGCACGAGCGCCTCCTCGGCGCGCTGCCACTGCGCGGCTGCCGCGGCCGGATCGGACGGCTCCAGCAGCTCGCCGAGCAGCAGCGCCGTCGAGGCGAGCTGCGAGCGGGCATAGAGATCGTCGGACGGCATCGCCTCGAGACGGCGGAGCGTGTCGCGCAGCAACTCCACGGCCTGCGCGCGTTTGCCCGTCGAGACCAGATAGCGCGCGTATGCGAGGTCGATCTGCGCGGCATCGACGGCAAAGGACATCCGCGTCGGGGCCTGCTTCATCACGCCGGCGATGAGCGTCCGCGCCTCGGTGAAGAGCGCCACGGCCCGCGTGTGATCGCCATCCTGCCCCGCGTCCGCGGCGATACGCCGCGCGCAGATGGCCAGCGCGCGCCGCGCGGACACGTTCGTCGGGTCGAGTGCGACCAGCTCGCGCTGCAGGGCCAGCTCCTCGCGCCAGAGCGCCAGCGCGTCGCGCTTGCGGCCGCTCTCGTCCAGCGCGCGGCCGAGATAGCCCATGCTCGCCGCCAGGCGCTGCCTCCACTGGTTCTGTTTCGGCTCGCGCTGCACGAGCTGCCGGTAGATGCTCACCTCGCGCTCGGCGTGCTCGAGCGCGCCGCGCACGTCCCCCATCTTGTAGAGCACCACGCCGATCTTGTTGTGCGCGCGCGCGACCTCGGCCTGCGCGTCGATGTCGTCCGGCTCGCGGCGGGCCAGCTCCCGCTTCACGTCCGCGCTGACGCGGTAATGCCGCAGCGCGGCCTCCAGCTCCCCCTTCGCCTCCAGCATGGCCGCGACGCCGCTGTTGCCGTACGCGCGCTCGAGGAGGTACTCGCGATTGGCCGGATCGAGCTTCGCCAGCGTCTCTCCCACCTGCATGTATTTCTGCATGTGCTGCAGCGCCTCGTCGGTGCGCCCCTGCGTGGAGAGGGCGTTGCCGATCCAGAACTCCGTGGCCCCGTGGACCAGCAGCGCGGGTCCATTGCGCGGCTCGCGCCGGACCGCCTGCGTGGTGAGCGTCTCCGCCTGCCGGAACATGCGCAGCGCCTCGGGCGTGTTGCCCTGCCCCAGCCGCACCTCGCCGAGCTGGTTCAGCGCCTTGGCGTTGCGCGCCAGCGCATCCGCGCTCATCACCTTGGGATCGAGCGACTCGAAGTATGCCAGCGCGCGCTGCCCCACGTCGTCCAGCACGTCCAGCCGCCCCACCGGCTCGAGCTTCTTGCGCAGGTCGCCGAGCATGAACTCGACCATCGTCTCGAGCTGCGCGCGGCGGCGCTCGGCCTCCTGCTGCGCGGCCACCGCCTTGGCGCGCTCGTTCTGCAGGTCGACCGTGTAGCGCCAGCCGCCGAAGGCGAGGACGGCCGCCACCGCGGCCGCGGCGGCACGCTGCGCGAAGCGCTGCGGCTTGCTGGCCAGCCGCTTCAGACGCCGCAGCGCCTCGCCGGCCGTGGGGCGGTCCGCGGGCGCGAGCTGCTTCAGGCGGTTGATCAGCGTGGTCACGTCGCCCGGCGCACCCTGCACCGGATTCGTCTCGCCGCGCGAGACGCGCAGGAGCACCTCGCGGGCGCTCAGCCCCATCGGATGGGGATCGGAGCCGGTGAAGAGGAACTGCAGCAGCAGGCCGAACGAGAACATGTCGCTGGCGGGCGTGAGCTCCTCGCCGCGCGCCTGCTCGGGGCTCATGTAGAGCGGCGTGCCGAGGGTGATGCCGACGGCCGTGGCCAGGGGAGAGGTGTCGTATTCGTTCTGCACCGGGATGGTGTCGGCGCCGCGGCCGTGCAGAGGCACGACGTTCACGGCCTTCTGCCGGCCGGACAGCTGCTGCGTCCGCGCGCGCTGCAGCCAGCGCGCGAGACCGAAGTCCAGCACCTTCACCTCGCCCGTCCTGGTGAGCATCACGTTCTCGGGCTTGAGGTCGCGGTGCACGATGCCGGCGCGGTGCGCGGTCTCCAGCACGCCCGCCACGGCGCTGGCGATGCGCAGCTTCTCGCCGCGCGACATCTTCTCCTCGATGTCGGCCAGCGTGCGGCCGTCGATGTATTCGAGGACGAGGAGGTCGACGGTCTCGCTCTGGATGTAGTCGTAGATGCGGCAGATGTTCGGATGGTCGAGGCGCGACAGCGCCCGTGCCTCGCGCAGCAACCGCTCGCGCGCCTCCCGCTCCAGCCGCTGGTCCGGACTGACGACCTTGACCGCAACCTTGCGCTGCAGCTTCTCGTCGTATCCGCCGTAAACATCGCCCATCCCGCCCTGGCCGACGACCTCGGTGATGCGGATGTTCCCGAACTGCTGCCCGATCAGTTCCATGGGAAGCCCCTCGATTGTTTGTGGACCCGCGAGCATTCTAGCTTTATTGACGGCCTTCGGCGCGGTTTTTCCCCCACGTCACGTCGGCTCGGCAATGAAGCGGTAGCCGATCCACGGCTCCGTGACGATGTAGCGCGGCACGGCCGGGTCGGGCTCGAGCTTGCGGCGCAGCGCGCTGACGTGGACGCGCACGGTGTCGTGCGTCGTGCCGGGCAGGGCGCTCCAGACGCGGGCGATGATCTGCCGAAGGAACACCGGCTTGCCGGCGTGGGCGGCCAGCAGCTCGAGAATGGCGAGCTCGGTCGGCGTGAGCCGGATCTCCCGCGCTCCCTCGGTCACGCGCCGGCGCGCCACGTCGATCGTCAGCGCGTCGAAGCGCAGGATCCCCGGCGTCTCCCCGCTGGTGCGGCGCAGGTTCGCACGGATGCGCGCCAGCAGCTCGGGGATGGAGAACGGCTTGGTCACGAAGTCGTCCGCGCCGAGGTCGAGCGCGCGGATCTTGTCCGCATCCGCACCGCGCACGGAGATGACCACGATCGGCGTGCGCGCGCGCCTCGGGCGGCGAGGCGCGATGCGCGTTCTCCACGAGGTTCACCAGGATCTCCAGCGCCAGCGACGGGTCGACCTGCGCGTCCGGACAGTCGCCGGCGATGGAGATCGTCACCGGCACGGCGGGGAGCGTCTCGTGCACGGCGCGGAAGAGGTGAGCGTTCTCTTCGCCGGCCAGCCGCCGCCGCTCCGCCTCCGCCGCCTGCCCGCGCGCGTTGAGGATGATCCGGGTGACGAGCAGCGCGGAGACGAGGAACGCCGCCAGCGCCGCCCAGTTGCGCGGATCGTCAACGTGAAACGCTTCGGGCCGCTGATGCTGGTCTGGTTCGTCACCCTCTCCGCGCTCGGCCTCTACCACCTCGTGCAGCAGCCGCACGTCCTGGCCGCGCTCAATCCGTGGTGGGCGGTGAAGTTCATGATCGCCAATCAGCTGGTCGGCTATCTCGTCCTCGGCGCGGTCTTCCTCGTCGTCACGGGCGGCGAGGCGCTATACGCCGACATGGGGCACTTCGGCGCGAAGCCGATCCGCCTGCCGTGGTTCGGTGCCGTCTTCCCCGCGCTGCTGCTCAACTACTTCGGCCAGGGCGCGCTGCTGCTGCGCAATCCCGCCGCCAGCGATCCCTTCTTCCTGATGGCGCCGCGCTGGCCTCCTGGCCGTCGTGGAGCGCGAGCGCCGGGGGTGGAGCCGCACCGCGGTCCTGGCCTTCGCCGTGCCGTTCCTGATCGTCGACCTGGCCTTCTTCGGCGCGAACATCATCAAGATCTCCGACGGCGGCTGGTTCCCGATCCTCACCGGCGTGGTGGTCTTCACGATCTCTTCGCCTGGATGTCCCGCAACACCACCAGCGCGTCGACGTTTTTCTCCCTGCCGCCGAACCAGACCATCGAGCTGGGCGCGCAGGTGCGCCTCTAACTAACGCGGACCGCCGGTGTCCTCGCCGGCTGTCCGGGCGGGCGTCCCGCCCCCCCCCCCGGGTGGCGGCGGGACGCCGCCACAGACAGCCGGCGGGACGCCGGCGGTCCACCAGGCTAACGTCCTTCCAGGATCTCCCCCGTATTCACGCTGCCCGCGCTCACCTTGACCCGCCGCCCCCCGCGCACGCGCTCGAAGTCATGGAACGTCGACGGGAGGCCCTCGGCGTTCGTATCGGGGCCGGTCTGCAGCTCGTAATGCAGGTGAGGGAACATCGAGCTGCCCGAGGCGCCGATCGCGGCGACGACGTCGCCGCGGCTCACGCGGTCGCCGGCCTTCACCCGCGCGCTCCCCTGCTTGATGTGGCCGTACACGCTGAACTCGCCGTTGCCGTGATCGATCACGACGTAGTTCCCGAACACCGCCATCGGCCCGCGGTCGACGATCTCCTGCGGGGTGAAACTGCGGCTGTCCGGCTGTGCGTCGGCGGCGCTGACCACCGTCCCCGCCGCGGCGGCGCGCAGCTCCTGCCCGAAGCCGAACCAGCTCTCGTTCTTCGCCTCGTCGCCCTTGAACATGTTCCCCTTCTCGTCGACGGGCACGAAGTCGTAGCTGTAGCGCATGAAGTTCGTGCGGAAGCCGAGCTGCTGCAGGCCGGGGATCGTGTAATCCCAGCGGCGGTGGTGCGAGAGGAAGTCGTGGCCATCCCAGACGAGCTGCCGCCCCTTCAGCGGCAGGATCAGCTTCGCCTTCGGCTCGTAATGCCGCGGGCGGACCGTGGCCGTCGCCGTCTCCGTCCCCGTCTTCACCTCGAACGTCATCGAGCCGATCTCGACGTCCGCGTCGAACGTGTGGAAGGGGTTGAAGATGAGCATCTGCGCGCTCGCTTCGCCGATGTCGATCGTGCGGATGCTCGGCCGCGTGCCGTTGCCGTCGATGAAACGTCGCAGGACCAGCGCACCGCTCCTGTCGTAGACCGACACGTGGATCTCATCAGGCGGCTTGTCGGCGCCGGCGACGATCAGGTCGCAGTTGACCGACTGATGGGCCCCTTCCCGCTCGATGTAGCAGGGGTCGGGGCGGACGGAGAGTGTGACGGCCAACAGCAGTGCGAACATGGAGCACGCATCGTAGCGCGGGACGGGCTGAAGCCCGTCCTACATGTAGGGCGGGCTTCAGCCCGCCGTTACGCGCAGCGTCTGGAGTGCGGCAGCGCCAGCTGCCGCTCTCCATGCCGCGGCGCAAGCCGCGGCGGGGGGGCGGAGGCTGGCGCCTCCGCATTGAGAGCGCGAGCTGGCGCTCGCGCACTCCAGACGCTACGCGTACGCGTTCACAAAGTGCGCGGTCAGCTCCGCGGCCGTCAGCAGCTCGAACGGCACGTGCACCAGCGGGTGAATGGCATTGAACGTGTGCGAGGCGCGGTCGAGCACCGCGATCGAGCCCTGCGGCGCGCGCGCGGCGATGAGGCGTCCCTCCTCTGCCGGCACGCTTTCGTCGCGGCCGCCGTGGATGACCAGCAGCGGCACGTCCAGGCGCGACACCGCGGCCAGGATGTCCAGCCGCGCGGCATTGGCCTCGTAATCGTCCAGCATCACCGGCGACATGCGCATGACCTGCTTCGTGCGCGCGTTCTCGACCTCCATCACGCCGCGCTCGCGCCACGTCCGCTTCGTCTCCTCGTCCCAGCGGTCGACGCGCGCGATCGGCGCCCAGGCGATCACGCCGCGCAGGTTCGGCACGTCCTGCGCGCCGAGGAGGGCGATGCCGCCGCCGCGGGAGTGGCCGAGGAGGAACGTCGGCAGACCCGGGAGCTCCGCCTGCGCGTGCCGCACCACCACGCCGAGGTCGCGGAGCTGCGTCGAATACGTATCGTGCTCGAACAGATCGAGGCGGTCGAACGTCTCCGGATCGTCGCCGATCCCGCTGCGGGACATGTTGAAGCGGCACACCGCCAGGCGATGCTGCATCAGCCTCTGCGCGGTCCAGGGGAAGAAGCCCCAGTCCTTGAAGCCCTTGAAGCCGTGCACCACGATCACCAGCGCGCGCGGCTTCTCGGCGGCGTCGAGCTCGGCGCGGATCGGCAGTCCTTCGGCGGAGCGCAGCGTGAAGTGCGTCAAACGTTGAAGCGGAACAGGATCACGTCGCCGTCCTGCACCTCGTACTCCTTCCCTTCACTGCGCATCTTTCCCGCTGCCTTGGCGCCCTGCTCGCCGCGATGGGCGATGTAATCGTCGAAGCCGATCGTCTCGGCACGGATGAAGCCGCGCTCGAAATCGCTGTGGATCTTCCCCGCCGCCTGCGGTGCCTTCGACCCGCGATGGATGGTCCACGCGCGCGCCTCTTTCGGCCCGGCGGTGAAGAACGTCTCCAGGTCCAGCAGTTTGTATGCCGCGCG
>Ga0196976_1000362_pt1 | contig 29426 bp, 28 predicted proteins | sample S3v_513CmetaG_FD_148644 | JGI IMG/M metagenome (GOLD analysis project Ga0196976, IMG submission 148644) | Soil microbial communities from Anza Borrego desert, Southern California, United States - S3+v_5-13C | ecosystem: Environmental > Terrestrial > Soil > Desert | place: USA: California... | reverse complement strand
CGGCGCGGACCGCGACCCGCACCTCGCCCGGCCCGGGCGATGGCTCGGGCAGCTCACCCACGGTGACGACCTCGGGGCCGCCGTGGCCCCGCATGAACGCGGCTCTCATCGCTCCTCCGTCCCGGCGGGCTCGAGGGGTCTCCGCGCACGAACCGCGCGGCGCAGATCACGGCCCGCCCCTGCTGCGCCTCGAGCGCGCTCCTCCGCAGGCGCAGCTCGCAGGTGCACGCGCCGCCCGGGCACTCGCCGGGATCGGCGCTGAACCACGCGTAGATCACCTGGCACACCTCGTCGCCGGCCGTCGCCGCCCCGCACGAGTCGCCGTCCGGGAGGGGCGCGAGCGCCGCCGAGCAGCGCGGCCCCATGGGGTATCCGCCGTCCAGCGTCTGCTGCGCCTCGGCGTAGGTCGCGCCGAGGAGGCTGGCGCACCGGGCGGCGAGCTCCTCCATGACCCGCTCCTCGGTGGTCGGGCCGCAGGCGGCGCCCGCGAGGAGCGCCGCCGACGCGATCGCGAGGAGCGAGGGGCGTTGCACGGTCGAAGCTCTATCGCACGGCGCCGGCCGGCACCACCCCGGATCACCGGTCGTCCACGACGCCCGGCGTCCCGGCGAGCACGTCCTCGCACGCGGCGCGGAGCCTCGGGAGGAGCGCCCGGAGGACCTCGACCCGCTCCGCCCGGCGCGCGTCCGTGTCGAGGCCCATCGACGAGAGCAGCGCCATGTAGCCCCTTCGAAAGCGCGCACGGTCGCCGGGGCTCGCGTCGTGCTCGAGCGCGTTCTGGGCGAGGCTCCGCAGGAACGCCAGCCGGAACATGGCCTCCCGGGGGTGGCCGGCGTCGACGAGCTCCCGGACGCCCCCGAGCGCGAAGCTCCGGGCGTCGCGCGACAGCTCGTAGTCCATGCCGAACACGGTGCGCCGGACCTCGACGGCCGCGTCCCACGCGCACGAGAGCTCCTCGAGCGCGGCCGCGACCTCGGCGGCCCCCAGCCTGGCGCTGCCGAGCGCGGCGAGGAGCTCCTCCGCGAGGTCTCCGAGGCCGTGCTGCGCGAGGAGCGCGCCGGCGTGGACGAAGGCGCGGCGCGGGCTCGGCTGCTGGAGCGCGGCCACCGCCACCGCGCCGGCGGCCTCGTCGGCGGCGACGAGCCGGAGGGCCGTCCCGACGACGAACGGGTCGAACCCTGGCGGCGCCGCCCCGCTCGCCGCGAAGCCGCAGAACCGCTCCGCGTTCGCGAGCTTCGCGTCCACCCGGCGCAGCGCGTGCGAGCGCCGCGGGAACGCGGGGCCGACCGCCGCGGCGAGCCGGGCGAGGCGCCCGGACGGATCGGCGAGGATCACCGGCGCGGCGAGGTTGGGCGCGAGGTGCGGGTCGCCGAGGACGCGCCCGGGATCGGCGAGCGCCTCCCACGGCTTGAACCCCCGCTCGAGGATGACCTCGCCGTGCCGGAACTTCCGGACCGCGAACCGGTGCCGGGGATCGTGCATGAAGTCCGGCACGGCGGCGTCCACCACGACCCAGACGTCCACGTCCGAGCCGTCGGGGTGGGGCGCGCCGGGCTCCCGCTCGCGGGTCGATCCCGCGACCAGCGCGCCGACGAACTCGGGGATCGGCGCGGCCTCCGCGCGGACCCAGTCCGCCGCCGCGCGCCACGCCTCGCCGGTGGTGACGCTCGCCGCGATCATCCGCCGTCCTCGACGACGCCCGGGGTGGCCGCGATGATCTCCCCGCACGCCGCGCGGAGCCGCGGGACGATCGCGCGGATCGCGGCGACGCGCGCCGCGCGGCGCGCGTCGGTGTCGAGGCCCATCGCGGAGAGCAACGCGACGTACCCCTCGCGGAAGCGCGCGCGCACGGCCGCGCTCGCGTCGTGCTCGAGCACGTTCTGGACGAGGCTCCGCAGGAACAGCAGGCGGTCCATCGCCTCGCGCGGGTGGACCGCGACGAGCGCGCGGATGCCTCCGAGCGCCGGCGTCCGCGCCTCGCGGGCCACGTTGTAGTCGAGCCCGAACGGCGTACGCCGGACCTCGACCGCGGCGTCGTACGCGCGCTCCAGCTCGGCGAACGCGCGCTCGACCTCGGCGCGCCCCAGCCCTGCGCTGCCGAGCGCCGCGAGGAGCTCCTCGGCCAGCTCCGCCCGGCCGTGGCGGCGCAGGACCTCCCCGGCCCGCACGAACGCCCACCGGTTCGAGGGCGGCAGGAGCGCGGCGGCGGCGAGGGCGGCCGCGGCGTGCGCCACGGAGACGCCGAGCCCCGCCGCGCGCGAGACGAGCGGATCGAAGCGGGGCGCCGTCGCCCCGCTCGCGGCGTAGTCGCAGAACTGCCCCGCGAGGGCGAGCGCGCCCTCCACGCGCCGCCGGACGTGCGAGCGCCGCCGGAAGTCCGCGCCGACGGCGGCGGCGACCCGCTCCAGCCGGCCGGAGGGGTCGGCGAGGAGCGCCGGCGCGACGAGGGTCGGGGCGACGTACACGTCCCCGAGGACGCGCGCGGGCTCCGAGAGGCGCTCCCAGGGGAAGAACGCACGCTCGATGAGGACGCCGCGGTGGTGGAGCTTCCGGATGGCGAAGCGGCCCTCCGGCTCGGCCACCGTGTCCGGCACCGCCGCGTCGACCACGATCCAGACGTCGAGGTCCGAGGTCTCCGGGTGCGGGTCGTCCGGGGCTCGCTCGCGGGCCGAGCCCGCGAGCAGAGCCCCGACGAACGCGGGGATGGACGCCGCCCCGGCGCGAACCCACTCCGCGGCCACGAGCCTCGCCTCGCCCGTCGTGAGCATTCGCGCGCCCCCGTACGACCCGGTTCGACTCCGAGTCCATGCTACCGCGTTGCCGAGGCGGAGGGCGCCCGTTATGAGGGCCCGAGACCTCGTACGGAGCCGGAGATGCTCGCCATGCCCATCCTCGCCGCCCTGCTCGGCGCCGCCCCCATCAAGGCCGGCGACCGCGCCCCCGACTTCACGCTCCCCGACACCGAAGGGAAGCCGGTCACCCTCTCCAAGCTGCTGGAGAAGGGTCCCGTCATCCTCGCGTTCTACCCGAAGGCGTTCACCCCCGGGTGCAACCAGCAGAACTCCAACTTCCGGGACCGGTTCTCGGAGGTGACCGAGAAGGGTGCGCAGGTGGTGGGGATCTCGGTGGACAGTGTGGATACGCAGCGCAAGTTCAAGACCGACTACCAGCTCCCGTACACGCTGCTCTCCGACGAGGGCGGGAAAGTCTCCGAGCAGTACTCGGGGACGACGCCCCTGGTGGGCGTCGCGAAGCGCGCGAACGTGGTCATCGGCCAGGACGGGATCGTGACCTCGGTCATCGAGGGCAAGGACGCCGTCGATCCGACGTCGGCGATCCAGCAGTGCCCGCTCAAGAAGGCGTCGTGACCACGGAGGGCTGCGGCCCTCCCGCATCGCCGCAGCGATCCGGCGTGGCCGTGCGCCTACGAGTCGGCGCCGTCCTCCACCAGCACGCGCCGCACGACCGCCTCGCCCCCGGCCGCGGCGAGCCGCTCGCCCTGCACCCAGTGCGCACGGCGGAGGAAGCCGAGACCGACCCTCCCCTCGGGCGTGTCCGCAGCGCTCGTCACCCTTCCGACCTCCGCGCCCGCCGCGGTGAGCACCGTGCCGGGCCCTGCGCCCGGCGGGAGCGCCAGCAGGACGAGGCCGCGCTGGAGCTGGCCGCGGACGGTCGCGCGGACGACGATCTCCTGGCCGAGGTAACAACCCTTCGTGAAGGAGATGGCTGCGCGCGTGAGCCCCGCCTCCATGGGCAGCCGCCCCGCGTCGCCGCCCACCTCGGCGCCGAAGCGGGCGACGCCGCCGAGGATGCGCAGGCCCTCCAGCTCCTCCGGGCCGAGCGCCGCGAACCCCGCGGCGGCGAGCGCCGCGCGCAGCGCGTCCGCTTCGGCGGTGGGCACCCAGAGGTCCAGGGCCGGCGCGCCACGGCGCTCGTTCGACACGCGCAGCGCGCCCGCCGCGCGTCCCTCGAGCCGGCGCGGCCCCTCCGGACCGAGCACCGGGACGACGCGGAGGTCGGGCACGGGCTCGATCGCCACGTCGTCCATGATGACGAACCGCTCGAGGTGCGCCCGCGCCTCGGCCGCCGCGGCCGGGTCGAACGCGACGAGCAGGTCGTCCTCGCGCGCGAGCACGTGCCCCTCGGCGAGGAGGTGCCCCTTCGCGTTCAGGAACGCCGCGTACGCCGAGGCGCCCGGCGCGAGCCGCGCGAGGTCCTGCGTGGACATCCGGTGCAGGTACGACCGCGCGTCCTTCCCGGAGAAGCGGAGGAACGCGGGCGCGAGCACCGGGCCGACGGCGGCCTGGGCGCGGGCGGCGGTGAGCCAGTCGTGGGCGTGCATCCCGGGTGGATAACCGGCTCGGCCCCGGGGTTCCCGGAAAGTCGGGGCGGCGCCGTCAGCCGCGGCGGACCAGCTCCATGGTGCTCGCGAGCTCCTCCGCCGCGAGGCGCACGAGCAGGCTCGCGTGCGCGAGCGGCGCGGAGGCGTCGGCGGGATCGCCGTTGTCCTCGAAGTCGTGGAAGTACTGCACGACCCCCTCTGCCGCCGGCCCGAACAGGAGCCGCCGCAGGTCCTGGCCGATGCACTCCCGCCACAGGTACTCGTACGACGGGATGTAGATGAGCCTGCGCGCGTCCACGTACCCGAGCACCCGCGCGCCGAAGCGGTGACCGCTGGGCCGACCGCGCCGCTTGCGGCCCTTCCCCGTGAAGAACGAGGGATCGGTCTCGCCGTCGAGGATCTTGAGGCCCTGCCAGATCCCTTCGACGCTGTCGGCGGTCGCCTCCTCCTGCCCGGGGACGGGGATGCCGCCGTGCGGGTAGAACGGGGACAGCTTCACCCACGGCGGCCTCGCGCTGGACGAGACGTCGTGGACGATCGCGTCGGGCGGGAGCTTCGGCAGGTCGCGCCGCGGGACGAAGCGGAAGAGGCGCTGCGCGAGCGCCGCGCGCTTCGCCGGGTCCGCGGCCTCCGCCACGTCCACCGGCACGGAGAAGAGCGCGTAGGCGAGCGCCACCAGCTCCTCGGTCGCGTCCTCGATCGCCTGGAGCTCCTCCTCTGGGTACGGGTGCCGCCCGGGGTCCATGAACGTCGCCAGATCGACCATGGCGGCCGCGACGGACTTCGGCACCGCGGAGCGGAGCCGCCAGCGGTCGATCAGGCTCGCGAGCGCGCCGCGCAGCCGCTGCAGGCCTTCGCGATGCAGGCCCTCTCCGCGCCGGATCCGGACCGGCAAGCTGGCCGGACCGAACAGCTCCTCCTGCACTACCACGATCGCGTCGCTCTCGGTCACGACTCTCCCTGCTGCACCGCGTTCCGCAGGACCCCGATCCCGCTCACCTCGACCTCCACCACGTCGCCGGGCCGCAGCACGCCGACTCCCTCGGGCGTGCCGGTCGAGACGAGATCCCCGGGCAGGAGCGTCATCACGCTCGAGATGAACGCGATCAGCGCGTACGGGTCCACCACCATGTCGCGCGTCGAGCCGCGCTGGCGCTCCACGCCGTTCACCCGGCACACGACCGACACCTCGAGCGGGTCGAGGGCGGTCTCGATCACCGGGCCCACCGGGCAGAACGTGTCGAAGCTCTTCGACCGCGTGAAGTGCTTCTCCTCGCGCTGGATGTCACGCGCCGTGACGTCGTTCACGCACGTGAAGCCGAAGATCCCGCGCCGCGCCTCGGCCGGGGTGGCGGCCGTGAGGGCGCGGCCGATGACGGCCGCGAGCTCCGCCTCGTGGTGCACCTCCTTCGACGCGGCCGGACAGCGGATCGCCTCGAGCGGCCCCACGATGGCCGTCGGCGGCTTCAGGAACAGAAGCGGCGTCGGCGGCACCTCGCTCCCGAGCTCCTTCGCGTGCGCCTCGTAGTTCTTCCCGACGCAGACGATCTTGGACGGCTCGACCGGCGCGAGGAGCTGCACCTCGTCGAGCGGCACCGGCGCGCCCTCCGGGAGCCCGCCCGCCCAGGGCGCCGCGCCGAGCGGCCGGACCGCGTCCCCCTCGACGAGCCCGTAACGATCGGCGCCGTGGCGCCGGAACCGGCAGATCCTCATGGCTTCGTTCCCTCCAGCTGGGCGACGGCCCACACCGCGGCCGCCCGGATGCCCGCGTGCGGGCTCTCGAGGTGGGCGCGCACGGCCTCCAGGCAGCGCCGGTCGCGCTGGAGCCCGGCCTGCAGGATCCCGTTCCGGACGAGGCCGTCGTGGCGTGCGCGCGCGAGGGCGGTCCCGTGGTACCGGCGCCGGTACTCGGCCTCGGTCATCGTGACGAGCGGCAGGAGGTCGAGGCCGGACTGGCCGGGGAGCGGCACGAGCTCGGGGTCGGCGGAGGCGCCGAGGCCGTGGTTCCACGGGCAGCTCGTCTGGCAGTCGTCGCAGCCGAAGGCCCAGCGGCCCATGCGCCCCGCGACGTCGGCGGGGATCTCGCCGCGCCGCTCGATGGTCCAGAACGAGAGGCACCGGCGCGCGTCCACGAGCCCGGGCTCGGGGATCGCGCCGGTCGGGCACGCCGAGAGGCACGCGGTGCAGCTCCCGCAGCGCTCGGGGTGGGGCGCGTCGGGGATGAGCGCGCGATCGACGAGGACCGCGGCGAGGACCACCCAGCTCCCGTGCTCGGGCGTGATGAGGCAGCCGTTCTTGCCGACCCAGCCGAGCCCCGCGCGCTCCGCCCACGCCTTCTCCATCACGGGTCCGATGTCGCTCCCCGCCCAGAACCGCGCCCCGGGATCGAGCGCGGCGAGGTCGGCGAGCAACGGGCGCAGCTTCCGCTTCACCGCGCCGTGGTAGTCCCGCCCCCGCGCGTACCGCGCGACCTCGCCCTCCCCCGCCCGCGGCGGCGCGCCCTCGCCCGCGCCGTACGAGAGCGCGAGCGCGACGACGCTCTTCGCGCCCGGCAGCACCCGCCCCGGGTCGAGCCGCTCCGCGCGCTGCGTGCGGAGCCAGGCCATGTCCGCCTCGGCCCCGCGCTCCAGCATCCGGTCGAGCGGCCCCGGATCGAGCGGCTCGGCGCGCGCGATGCCGCACTTCGAGAACCCCGCCCGGAGGGCGGCGGCTTTCACGGAGGCGGCGTCGAGGGGCATGCGAACCGGTTTGTAGCAGGGCCGCGGCTCGCCCGCCCCCACCCGAGCCTGGGCCCCGGCGGCCGAAAACTGGCGATATCGATCCCCCGCCCTAGCATGGCTCGATATGGCGCGTCGGTTGGATCTGCGGGCGTGGGATGGGCTGCCGGGGACGGCGGCGCGGGGGCAGGGCTGGGCGCTGGTCCAGGGAGACTGCGTGGAGGCGCTGGAGAGCCTGCCTCCGCAATCCGTCGACGTGGCCTTCGCGGATCCGCCGTACCACCTCTCGAACGGCGGCACGACCTGCCAGAGCGGCCGGCGCGCGCGCGTGGACAAGGGCGCGTGGGACGCCTCGAACGGCGTCGCCGAGGACCACGCCTTCCAGGCGCGCTGGCTCCAGGCGGTCCGGCGCGCGCTCAAGCCGAGCGGCACGATCTGGGTCTCGGGCACGCAGCACGTCATCTTCTCGATCGGCTACGCGATGCAGGAGCTGGGCTTCCACCTCCTCAACACGGTCACCTGGTACAAGCCCAACGCCTCGCCCAACCTCGCCTGCCGGTTCTTCACGCACTCGACCGAGATCCTCCTGTGGGCGAGCCCGCAGAAGGCGCGGCCGCTGCCGCACCGGTTCAACTACCAGGAGATGAAGACGCGCAACGGCGGCAAGCAGATGCGCGACCTCTGGGAGATCGCGGAGCGCCCGGAGCCCGGCGGCGAGCAGGTGGTCTGGTCCATCCCGACCCCGGGTCCGCGCGAGAAGTCGCACGGCCGCCACCCCACGCAGAAGCCGCTCGCGCTCCTCGAGCGCGTGCTCGCCGCGAGCTCGGCGCCCGGCGACCTCGTGCTGGATCCGTTCTCCGGCTCGGGCACCACCGGCGTCGCCGCCCTCCGCGCGGGCTGCCGGTTCCTGGGCATGGAGCGCGACCCGGCGTACGTGGCGCTCGCCGCCCGCCGGCTCCGCGACGAGGAGCAGTGACGAGCGCCCGCCCGGGCTGCTCCTCCACGCGCCGATCGCTCTCCGGCGCTCACCGCGTTGCGCGAAGCGTGGACGGGAGCTGTCGGCGTCCGGCGCCGTCGCCAATGTGAAGCCATGAGCGCGCTCGCTGTCCTGACGGGCGCGTGGCTCGCGTCGGCCGCCGCTCCCGAGCCGTGCCACGTCATCACGCCCCGTGGTGTCCTGAGCTGCGATGCCTCGCCCGAGGAGATCCGCGAAGCGGCCTCGCCGCCGGCCGGCGAACGGGCGGACTCCACGCCCGATGCGCGACCGCCGAGCGAGGCGGCCCGGGGTTCCGCCGCCGGCCCGACGGAGCCCGATCCGGCGGCCGAGCCTGCGCGCGAGCGGCCGGAGGAAGCGCAGGAGCGGCGCGCCACCCCTGCGGAGGCCGCGCGCGTACGCGCCGAGGAGGAGCGGGCCCGCGCCGAGGAGGAGCGGGCCCGCGCGGAGGAGGAGCGTGCCGTCGCGGAGGCGCAGCGCGCGGCGACGATCGACGCGCTCGCGGCCATCCGTGAGGAGCTCGCCGCCGCCCGTGCGCGCGCCGAGAGCGAGGCCGCGGAGCGCCACTGGCGGCGTGAACAGCTGGGCAGAGCCGCCGCCGAGCTCCGCCAGGCCGTGGCCCTCCTCCGGACCGGCGAGATCGACGACGCGGCGCCCTCGCTCGATCGCGCCGCGCGCACCTTCGAGCAGACGGAGCAGCCCGGGGCCTCCGCCGCGATCGCCACTGCGCGCGCCGCGCTCGACCGCAGCAACTTCGCCGTCGCCCGCCTGGCGATCGCCCAGGCGGTGATCGCCGCCGAGCGAGCGGCGGCCGCGCAGTGACGGCGCCGGGCAGGCGGGCGCCGCCCCTGCTGGTGCTCCTCCCAGGTAGCGCCTGCGGTGCCTAGCTTCGGCAGGTGACCCCTTCCGCGGCAGCGGCGCTGATCCCCCTCATCGGGGTGGTCGCGTTCCTGCTCGCCACGCTGCTCTTCTTCACGGCGAGCTCGATCCTCTTCGGCCGGCCCCACACGCCCGACATCGAGAAGCGGGAGCGCACCTTCGTCGCGAAGTTCTTCCAGGAGTGGTGGATCTGGCTCTACCGCCCCGTCGAGCGGCTCTGCCTGCGCGCGGGCATCCCGCCCGACGCGATCACGATCGCGAGCACCTGCACCGCGGCCGTGGCGGCGGTCCTCATCGGGTCCGGGCGGCTCTCCCTGGGCGGATGGGTGTACCTGTTCGGCGCGAGCCTCGACTTCATCGACGGCCGGGTGGCGCGCGCGAGCGGCCGCACGACCCGCCGGGGCGCGTTCCTCGACTCGACCCTCGATCGCGTCGCGGAGCTGCTCGTGATGGGAGGGCTCGCCACCACCTTCCGGAACTCGCCGTTCCTGTTCGCCGCGCTCGCCGCGGCGGGCGCCTCGCTCCTCGTCTCCTACTCGCGCGCGCGGGGCGAGGCCCTCGGCGCCGGCGACGTCGCCCGGGTGGGCGGCATGCAGCGGCCGGAGCGGATCGTGGTGACCGGGGCCGCCTGTGCCCTCTCGCCGCTCGCGGACGCGGCGTACGGGGCCGGCGCGGGCCGCGCCCTGCTGGGCTGGGCGCTGGTGGTCCTGGCCGTGCTCACGACCGCGACCGCCGCCCGGCGGACCTTCGCCATCTACCGCGCCCTGCGCGCCGGCGACCCCGCCCCCGTCGCCCGCCCCGCGTTCCGGCTCGCGGACGTCTTCCGCCTCGACGTCTCGAGGCGCGGCAAGGCGGGCTGACGCCGCGCCCCCGGGTGCAGGCCGTCCCGGAGCTGGGCCGCCGCTCCGCCGCTCGATCGCGACCATCCCCGCGATTGCCGGCCCTCGGGCCGCATGGTAGGAGGGGAGCACCGTGAGAGGCCCGCCGCCGCGCCACCCCGACGAGCAGCGCGAGCAGCTCCCGCCCGTCGAGGGGTTCATCTCCGACGCCGCGGAGCTCGCCGAAGGCGTACGCGTCGTATACCCGAACCAGGGCGTCTGCACCGTGGTCGGCATCGAGGAGAAGGACATCTCCGGCCAGAAGCTCCAGCTCGTGCGGATGCGGCGCGAGGAGGACGGGGCCGCGGTGCTCGTGCCGCGGAACAAGGTCCCGGCCATCGGCCTGCGGAAGGTCGCGACCGGCGGCCAGATCGACGGCGTCTTCCACTACCTCGCCGCCCAGTTCGACGACCCGGAGCTCGACTGGAAGGTCCGCCACCGCGACAACGCCGACCGGCTCATCGCCGGTGGCGTCCTCGGGCTCGCGGAGGTGGTGAAGGGGCTCCACACGCTGTCGCGCCTGCGTCCCCTCCCCGCCAAGGAGCGCGAGCAGTACGACAATGCGCGGCACCTCCTCGTCCACGAGGTGGCCGTCTCGCTCGGCGTCTCGCCGGGCCTCGCCGAGGACTACATCGACTACGTCCTCATGCCGCCGCCGGGCGTGACGTTCGACGTCCCGCCCCCGCCGGCCCCCGTCTTGCTCCCGCCGCGGCCGCGCCGCCGCAAGCCCGCCGCCGAGGAGGAGGAGAACGTCCTCGGCGACCTCGGCCTGGGCGACCTCGGGATCGACCTCGACCTCGTCGCCGAGGGCGCCGAAGCGCCGGAGGCCGCAGGCGAGGGCGCGGCCGAGGGCGAAGGCGGCGACACGAAGGAAGGCGACGAGGGCGAGGGCGGCGCCGAGGCCGTGGCCGCAGCGCCTGCGGCGGACGAGGACGACGACGACGAGGCGGTCCCGCCCGCGCGGGCGGAGAAGGCGGAGAAGAAGGCGAAGGCGAAGCCCGAGAAGAAGGCGGCGGCCGCGAAGCCCCGGAAGGCCCCCGCCGAGAAGAAGCCCGCCAAGTCGGAGAAGGCCGAGAAGCCCGCCGAGAAGAAGCCGGCGAAGAGGTCCGCCGCCAAGGCCGCGCCCAAGCGCGGAGGGAAGAAGAAGTGATCCGCGTCGTCACGCTCGACGAGCTCGACCCCGCCGACCTGGCGTTCCTGACGCGCAGCCTGTACCGGGCCTTCGGGCTCGGCACCGAGTACGCCGGCGACCGCCCCATGCCCAGCGGCGCCGAGGGCAAGGACGGCCGCGTGGACGCGGTGGCGTTGCTGAGGGACGTCGCCCCCATCCGCACCTTCGCCGACGACAAGGTCCTCTACGTCGCCTCCGCGCCCCTCTCGCTCCCGTCCGGACCGCTGGGCGAGCCGCCGTGCTGGGGGTTCGCCGACTTCGGGAAGGAGCGCGCGCTCGTCTCCACCGCGCGCCTCCCGGCGCGCGGCGCAAGCGAGTCCTCGGTCGAGGCGTTCCAGCGCCGGCTGGCGCGCGAGGCCGTCCACGCCATCGGGCACCTCTGGGACCTCCACCACTGCGTGGACGCCCGCTGCGCGATGCATCCCTCCTGGTCGCCCCACCTCCCCGCCTCCCCGGAGATGGACCTCTGCCCCTTCTGCCGCGACAAGAGCGAGCGGAAGATCCGGCTCGCCAAGACCTGAGCCGGACGCGCGCCGCCCGGCTCCGCGCGGCGGTGGCGCCCCGGCTCGCGGCGGCGCGCGCGGTCGCCGGTCGCGCCTGGGCGCGGCGGCCCGCGGGCGGGCGGTTCGCGGCGGGCGTCTTCGCGGCCGCGGTCGTCCTCGCGGGCGGGATGGGCCTCGGGTTCCAGGCCGCGCTCCCGTCGCTCCTCCCCTCCCGGCTCGACTGGCGCGCGACGACCGCGCTCCTGGAGCGCGACGTGCGCCGCGGTGACGCGCTCGTCGTCTCGCCGGCGTGGGCGGAGCGGGTGCGGATGATCGCGCCCCGCGGGCTGCGCGTCCTCGCCTCGTCGCGCCCTGCCTCGGACGCGGCGCCGTTCGGCGCCGCCGCAACCGAGCTCGAGGGGGTGCGGCGGGTCTGGCTCGTGTCGCTCTCCGGCGCGCCGGGCTTCTCGTGGGCGCCGGAGCTCGAGCTCCTCGCCCGGTCCGCGGCGCCCGAGCCGCCGCTGCGCGTGGGCGAGCTCCAGATCACCCGCTTCGAGCTCTCCCACCCCGACCTCCCGCTCGCGACGCTCGGCGACGCGTTCGCCGGCGCGCGCGTCGAGCTGGGCGGCGCGCCCTGCGCTGCCGACGGGCCGCGGTTCCGCTGCGCCGCCTCCCGCAGCGAGGTCGAGGTCGAGAGCGCGGTGGTCGACGTCCAGGGGGTCCCGCGCCCGTGCCTGCTCGTGAAGGTCGCGGGCGAGGCGGCGCCGATCCGGATCACCTTCCCCGCCGTCCGCGTGGGCCGCTCGCTCCGCGGGAACGCGGGCCTCGCCGCGGCCCCCGAAGGCGACGCGGTCGGGTCGCTCCCGCTGACCATCGCGGTGCGGGTCGCCGGGGAGGAGGCCGCGGCGGTCCAGGTCGAGGGCGCGGGCTGGCCGACGTACCGCGTGGACACCGGCCGCTGGGCGGGCGAGCGGCACCCGGTCTCGCTCGAGTTGGTGGCCCCGGCGGATCGGGCGGTCTGCCTGCAGGCGGTGACGCTGCCGTGAGCCCCTCCTCCGCGAGCGCACCCGGCGTGGACACGGACGCGGGCCGCCGTGCGCGGCGCCCGTGGACGCCGCGCCGGATCGCGCTCGCCTGGGGCGCCGCCGCGTTCCTCGCCACCGCGGCCCTCTCGTCCGGCCCCGGGATCTCGCGCGAGGAGGCCTCGGTTCTCGCCGAGGCCGGCGCGGGGCCCGCGGGCGCGGGTCCGACCCGGCTCCGGCCGCCCCTCCCCGCCGCCCTCTCGCGCGTCACGGAGGCGGTCGCGGTGCGCGTCGGCCTCCCGCACCTCGTCGGTTATCGCCTCGCGCCGGCGCTCTGTACGGGACTCCTCGCCGCGCTGCTCGCCTTGCTCGCCGCCGCCGTCGCGGGCGCGCCCGCCGCGGTGATCGCCCCCGCCCTCGTCCTCTTCGCGCCGCGGCTGCTCCACCCGCTGCTGCAGGCGGGCCCCGCCGCTCCCGGGGCGGCCCTCGCGGTCGCGACCGTCTTCGCGTACCGGCGCGCCGTCCTCGCCCGGGCGCGCGCCGCGCGGCTCGCGGCCGCCGCGGCGGCCGGCGTCCTGTTCGGCCTCGCGCTCGCGGTCCAGCTCGAGGCGCTCGCGCTCCTCGCCGCCTTCGTGCTCCACGCGGGCTTCCTCGCCCTCCGGCGCTCGGTGCGCCCGGCCGACCCCGAGCCCGGTCCTGTGCCCGGGGAGGTCCCCACCGTCCGCCCCCACCCGCGCTCCGCGTGGACCGCGCTCGCCGCGATGCTGGTCCTCGGGCCGCTCCTCGCGGTCGCGCTCTGGCCGGGGCTCTGGGCAGACCCCGTGGGCCGGCTCCGGGACGCGCTCCTCGCGATCCCGGGCGACGCCCCCGCGGCGAGCCTCGGGGCGCCGCTCGCCGTCACCGTGCTCGCGCTCCCCGCCTCGCTCGTCGTGGCGTTCGCGGGCGGCCTCGCGCACGCGCTCGCCCGGCTCCTCGCGCGAACCACGGACGCGCGCGAGCGGCAGGACCGGCTGCTCCTCGTCGTCGCCGCCGTGGCGCCGCTCGCCGCCGCGCAGGCGGGCCTGGTTCCACGCGGTCCCGGACCGGGCCCGTGGCTCGCGTCGTTCCCGTTCCTCGCGGCGCTCGCCGCGCAGGCCGCCGTCGCGGCCGGCCGAGCCCTCTGGCCCGCGCACGCGCGCCCGATCCGGCTCGCGCTCGCCGCCGTCGCGATCGCGCCCGGACTCACGGGCGCGATCCACGCCTGGCCGGACCTCGGCGCGAGCTGGGGCGAGCTCGCGGGCGGGGCGCCGGGCGCCGCCTCTCGCGGGCTCCCGCGCCACCACGGCGAGGTCTCGCCGCTCCTCCTCCGCGAGATCGCCGCCCGGGCCCGGACCGGCGCCCGGGTCCGCTGGGCGGCGACGCCTCCCGCGGCGCTCGCCGTCCTCGCTGCAGACGGCCGGGTCCGCCCGGACCTCGCGCTCGCGGCCTCGCTCGACGAGTGCGACATCGCGGTCGTCCCCGTCTCCGGCGGCCCCCGGCAAGATGAGTTCCAGATCTGGGCCGCCCTCCGCACGCGGAGCCCGGTCGCCGGGGTCTTCCTCGACGAGGTCCCGCTGGCCTGGGTCTACGCCCGGCCGGGCGCCTGGCGCTGATCCGGCTGCTCCCGCCGGCTGACTCCGATCCCTTCACAGCCGCAGATCCTGCGCCTCGGGAGAGCACGCACCGAGAGCGTAACGCGCGTGACGCGGCCGTGCGGCGGGTGGAGAATGGCGCCATGAGCGCCGAACAGGCCGTCACCACACCGAAGGGCGGCGACAAGCGGCTCAAGATGCTCGACGCCGCCATGCGCAGGCAGCAGTTCCAGCCCGACGCGCTGCTGGAGGTGCTGCACGCGGCGCAGGAGCTGTACGGGTTCCTGGCGCCGGAGGTGCTCCTGCACATCGGACGGAGCCTGAAGGTTCCGCCCTCGCGCGTGTACGGCGTCGCGACCTTCTACAACCACTTCACGCTCAAGCCGAAGGGCGAGCACACGTGCACGGTGTGCATGGGCACCGCCTGCTACGTGAAGGGCGCCGGCGAGATCCACGAGGCGCTCCGCAAGGAGTTCCAGCTCGCGAAGGGCCAGACGACCACGGAGGACGGGAAGCTCTCCGTGGTGGTGGCCCGCTGCGTCGGCGCGTGCGGCATCGCCCCGGCCCTCGTCTACGATCACGAGATGGTCGGCGGCCTCACGCCCGAGAGCGCCGTCGCGCGCGCGCGGAGGTGGGGGCCATGACCGGGGAGTCGCTCGAGCAGATCGCGGCGCGACGCCAGGCGGCCCGCGAGGCGCAGCGCTGCCGCATCTCCGTGTGCAGCGGCCTCGGCTGCGAGTCGGTGGGGGGCGAGGCGGTCCTCTCCAGGATCCGCGAGCGGATGGAGGCGGAGGGGCTCGCCGGCGCGACCGAGGTCTACCCCACCGGCTGCCGCGGCCTGTGCCAGCGCGGGCCCATCGTCGAGGTGGAGTGGAAGGAGGGCGGCGCGGCCAGGAACCACCTGTACCTCGACGTGGACGCGGAAAGGGCCGACCGGATCGCGCTCGCGCACGCGCGCGAGGGCGGACCGCCCGCCGACCTCCCCTCGCACGCCGGCGATCCGTTCTTCACCCGCCAGACGAAGATCGTCCTCGCGAACGCGGGTGCGATCGACCCGGAGGAGATCGAGAGCTGCATCGCCGCGGGCGCCTACTCGGCGCTGGAGAAGGCGCTCACCGACATGACGCCGGCCGACGTGATCCAGGAGATCACGAGGAGCGGCCTGCGCGGGCGCGGCGGCGGCGGCTACCCCACGGGCCTCAAGTGGAGCACGGTCGCGAAGGAGCAGGGCGCGAGGAAGTTCGTGGTCTGCAACGGCGACGAGGGCGACCCCGGCGCGTTCATGGACCGGTCGGTGCTCGAGGGCGATCCGCACGAGGTGCTCGAGGGCATGGCGATCGCCGCCTACGCCGTCGGCGCCGAGCAGGGGTACGTCTACGTCCGCGCCGAGTACCCGCTCGCCATCAAGCGCCTCCGCGCGGCCATCAAGCAGGCGGAGCGGCAGAACCTCCTCGGCTCGCACATCCTCGACACCGCCTTCAACTTCCGCGTGGACGTGCGCACGGGCGCCGGCGCCTTCGTGTGCGGCGAGGAGACGGCGCTCATCGCGTCGATCGAGGGGAACCGCGGGACGCCGCGCCCGCGCCCGCCCTACCCGGCCACCTCGGGCCTCTGGGGCCACCCGACCCTCATCAACAACGTCGAGACCCTGGCCAACGTACCGGCGATCGTCCGGAACGGGAGCGCGTGGTTCGCCGGGATCGGCACGGAGAAGTCGAAGGGCACGAAGGTGTTCGCGCTCGCCGGGCAGATCAAGAACACCGGCCTCATCGAGGTGCCGATGGGGATCACCCTGCGCGAGATCATCTTCGAGATCGGCGGCGGCATCCCCGAGGGCCGGCGGTTCAAGGCGGCGCAGACGGGCGGGCCCTCCGGCGGGTGCATCCCGGCCCGGTTCCTGGACCTGCCGGTGGACTACGAGTCGCTGCAGCAGGTCGGCACGATCATGGGCTCCGGCGGGCTCATCGTCATGGACGAGAGCTCGTGCATGGTCGACGTCGCCAGGTTCTTCGTCGAGTTCTGCCGGGAGGAGTCGTGCGGGAAGTGCATCCCCTGCCGCTCCGGGACGGTGCAGATCCACTCCATCCTGGACCGGATCACGCGCGGCCGCGGCGAGCTCGCGGACCTCGACCGGCTCGGCGAGCTCGCGGACCTGCTCCGGAGCACGAGCCTCTGCGGCCTCGGCCAGACGGCGCCCAACCCCGTCGTCTCGACCATCCGCTACTTCCGCGAGGAGTACCTGGCGCACGTCGTCGAGAGGCGCTGCCCCGCGGGCGTGTGCACGATGTCCGCGGGCGCCGCCGCGGAGCGGTCGGCGCGGGCGCACGAGGGGGTGACGCCGTGACGGTCAAGACGCTCCAGATCGACGGCAAGCCGGTCTCGGCCGCCGACGGCCAGAGCCTGCTGGACGTCGCGCGCGAGCACGGCGTCGAGCTCCCCACGCTCTGTCACCTCGACGGCCTCGGCGACGTGGGCGCCTGCCGCCTCTGCCTCGTCGAGGTGAAGGGCTCGAGCAAGCTCCTCTCCGCGTGCACCACCGAGGCGGTCGAGGGCATGGAGGTCACGACCGACTCCGAGCGCCTCCGCCGCTACCGGCGCCAGATCGTCGAGCTGCTCTTCGCCGAGCGGAACCACGTGTGCGCCGTCTGCGTCGCGAACGGGAGCTGCGAGCTGCAGGACGTGGCGCGCACGGTCGGGATGGACCACGTGCGGTTCGAGTACCAGCACCCGCGGACGGAGCTCGAGGCGAGCCACCCGCGGTACGTGCTGGATCACGCGCGGTGCATCCTCTGCACCCGCTGCGTCCGCGTGTGCGACGAGATCGAGGGCGCGCACACGTGGGACGTCGCCGGCCGCGGGATCCTCTCCCGCGTGATCACCGACCTCGCCCAGCCCTGGGGGAAGAGCGACACGTGCACGAGCTGCGGCAAGTGCGTGAACGTCTGCCCGACAGGCGCGCTGTTCGAGAAGGAGAAGGCCGCGACGGGCGTCCGGAAGAACAAGGACTTCCTCACGTATATCAAGAACGCGCGGGAGAAGAAGCAATGGAGCAGGTGACGCGTCCGCGGGTGGCGACGGTCTGGCTCGGCGGCTGCTCCGGCTGCCACATGTCCTTCCTCGACATGGACGAGCGCCTGCTCGACCTCGCGAAGCAGATCGACCTCGTCTTCAGCCCCATCGCCGACCGCAAGGCGTTCCCCGAGGACGTGGACGTGACGCTCGTCGAGGGGGCGGTGGCGAACGAGGAGAACCTGCACGCCCTCCAGACGGTCCGGAAGAACACGCGGCTGCTCGTCGCGTTCGGCGACTGCGCCGTGACGGGCAACGTCACCGCCATCCGCAACGCGCTCGGCACCGCCCTCCCCGTCCTCGACCGTGCCTACCGCGACGCGCGCGACCTCCACCCGCGGCTCCCCGAGGAGCCGGGCATCCTGCCGAGGCTGCTCGATCGCGTCCTGCCGCTGCACCACGTCGTCAAGGTGGACGCGTTCCTCCCCGGCTGCCCGCCGGCCCCCGACCTCATCCACACCCTCCTCGTCGAGGCCCTCGCCGGCCGCGTCCCGTCGTTCGCGGGGAAGGCCATCTTCGGATAAGCCATGAGCGAGCGCATCGTCATCGATCCGGTCACGCGCATCGAGGGGCACGCCAAGATCACGATCCACCTCGACGACGCGGGCGCCGTGAAGGACGCCCGCTTCCACGTCGTCGAGTTCCGCGGGTTCGAGAAGTTCTGCGAGGGGCGGTCGTTCCGGGAGATGCCGGTGATCACCGCCCGCGTGTGCGGGATCTGCCCGGTCTCGCACCTCCTCGCCTCCGCCAAGGCGACCGACGCGCTCCTCGCGGTGGAGATCCCGGAGCCCGCCCGGAAGCTGCGCAAGCTCGTGAACCTCGGCCAGCTCGTGCAGTCCCACGCGCTCTCGTTCTTCCACCTCTCCTCGCCCGACTTCCTGCTGGGCTACGACGCCGATCCGGCGCGCCGGAACGTGCTCGCGCTCGCCGAGACGCACCCGGAGGTCGCGCGGGACGGCATCCGCCTGCGCAAGTGGGGCCAGCAGGTCATCGAGACCGTGGCCGGCAAGCGCATCCACCCGGCCTGGGCGACGCCCGGCGGCGTGGCCCGGCCGCTCACCGAGGACGGGCGCGATCGGATCCGGGCGGGCCTGCAGGACGCGCTCGAGATCGCCCAGCGGACGCTCGCCTGGTGGAAGCGCGTGCTCGTCGACCACCAGGAGGAGGCGCGCACCTTCGGCAACTTCCCGACCCTGTTCATGGGGATGGTCGACGAGGACGGCCTGCTCGATCACACCGACGGGAAGCTGCGCTTCGTCTCCGAGACCGGCGAGATCCTCCAGGACCAGCTCGACCCCGCCGACTACGAGCGGTGGATCGGGGAGGCGGTCGAGGCCGACTCGTACCTCAAGTCGCCCTACTACAGGCCGCTCGGCCATCCAGGCGGCATCTACCGCGTGGGCCCGCTCGCGCGCCTCAACGTCGCCACCCGCTGCGGCACGCCCCGCGCCGACGAGGAGCTCGCCGAGTTCCGGCAGCTCGGCCGCGGCGCCGTGCTGGCCTCGTTCCACTACCACTACGCCCGGCTCGTCGAGATCCTCTACGCGATCGAGAAGATCGCCCAGCTCCTCGGCGAGCCCGACCTCCTCTCGCCCGACGTGCAGGCGGTCGCGATGCGCAACCGCAACCGGGGCGTCGGCGCCTGCGAGGCGCCGCGCGGGACGCTCTTCCACGACTACGAGGTGAAGCCGGGCGGGACGCTCACGCGCGTGAACCTCCTCATCGCCACCGGCCAGAACAACCTGGCGATGAACCGCACCGTGGCGCAGATCGCCCGCCACTTCGTCGACGGCCGGAAGCTGCGCGAGGGGATGCTCAACCGCGTCGAGGCCGGCATCCGCGCCTTCGACCCCTGCCTCTCCTGCTCCACGCACGCGGCGGGGAAGATGCCGCTGCGCGTCGAGCTCGTGGACGCAGGCGGCGACGTGCTCGACGTCGCCGAGCGTTGACGCCGCGCCTGCCCGCTCCGCCCGGGACGCCCCGGAGGTGTCCGGGGCGTCACGCGAGCGGCGCCGCGCCGATCACGGGGGCATGACCCCGCGGTGGGCCCGCCGAGCGACGGCGCCAGCCCTCCCGGACTGCGAGGCGCCATGGCCGAGGCAGCACACGGATCCGCGCTGACCCGGATCGAGAAGCTCGTCGGGATCCTCATCGCAGCCCTCGGCGCGTGGAGCGCGTACCAGGCGTCTGCGGTGAAGGCCCAGGTGGATCGCCAATCCGTCCGCATCGCCGAGCTCCAGGCCGAGATCGCCCGCAGCGCCGAGGTGCGGGAGGATCGCAAGCTCAACCACGAGATCACCATCCGCATCTTCGACGAGGTGAAGGAGATCTACGCCGCGACCCTCCCCCCGGAGCAGATGCTCAACCGGCTCACGTCCGTGGCCGCCCTGCTGGAGGCGATCCCCGATCCCACGGTGCGGTCGCAGCTCGCCGCGGCGGTGAAGGCGGCCATCGACAGCCTCTCCAGCCCCGCGCGCCCCGCCACGACCCACGTGAAGGAGCAGGTCGCCGCCCTCAAGAGCCAGGTGGACGAGACGGTCTTCCGTGCCGAGGAGAAGGAGGCCGCGCAGGCGAACCTGCGCGCGCAGGTCGCCGCGCCGCCCCCGGCCGCGGGCGGAGCGAGCGCCTGGGCCGACTACGACGTCGATCTCTTCTGGTGCGAGGAGGCGACCAACCCGGAGGCCGCCCGCCGGGAGGCGGAGGCGGCCGCGAAGCTCCGCGCGCTGCACCCCGAGGGCGCAGGGCGGTGGCGCGTCCGGAAGCTCCCGGCGTCCGTGAACGCGCGGGCCGGGTACCGAATCGGCGGGTACGTCATGCACGTGACGGGGGACGACGAGCAGCGCGCCGCGGAGCAGCTCCAGGCGGCGCTGCGGAAGGACGGCGCCGCGGAGCCCGCGTTCGTGATCCGCCGGAGCTCCTATCCTTCGCCGCGGTACCTCTCGCTGTTCTTCTGCCCCGGCGCGCGCGGGTCCTGAGGACGGGGGACGCTGACGCCGAGCCCGCCGCGTGCTCTAATCGCGGGCGGCGATGGACCCACGCGACGGCGGCACCAGCGCGTACTCGATCTACGGCCTCGGCCGCTGGACCGGCGGACGGCCGATCATCTGGATCCGGACCGGGGCCGCCCTCGCCGCCCTCGGGTACGCGGTGGTCGTGACGTACAGCGTCGCGATCGGCATCGGCCCCTTCCACTCGCGCGTCCTGGAGGGGTTCGCGGCGGTGGTGTCGGCCGCCGCGTGGTGGCTCGCGCCGCGCCGCCCGACGGTCGCCGCGAGCCTCGTGATCGGGTCCATCGCGCTCGAGACCCTCCTGTCGCTCGTCACGGCGACGCACGTCGGCGCGCTCAGCTCGCTCCTCGTCGTCCTCGTGCTGGTGATGGCGAGCGGGCTGTTCCTCGGCGAGCGGGCCGTAGCCCCGGCCACGGCGGCCGGGGCGGTGCTCGTGCCGGTGGCCTTGAGCCTGTCCCAGCGCTACGGCGCCTGGCTCGAGCGCCTCCCGCCGTACGACGCGGCGCGCCTCCTCGTGTTCGAGGTCTGCGTCGTCGGGACCGGCTTCATGACCTGGCTCACGATCCGGACGTTCAACCGGGTCCTCGCGGCGGCCGAGGAGCGGCGCCGGCTGGAGCTCCACCTGCAGCACCTCCAGCGGCTGGAGATGATCGGGAGCCTCGCGAGCGGCTTCGCGCACGACCTCAAGAACGTGCTCTCGGTGGCCGGCGGCGTGGCGGGGGTGCTCGAGCGCCACCCGGATCCCGCCGTCCGCGACGCGGCGACGGATCTGGACCGCGCCTGCGCGAGCGGCGCGTCGGCCGTGCGCCACCTCCTGGACGTGGCCCGGCGGGAGGAGCCCGAGCGCGTGGTCCTCGACGTCGCCGACGGCGTCGGGCGCCTCCGGCGGATGGCGACCCGGCTCGTCGGGCCGAACCACGCCCTGGAGCTGCACGCGGCGGGCCCCGCGCCCGCGCTGCTCGATCCGCTCGAGCTCGAGCAGCTCGTCCTCAACCTCGTCGCCAACGCGCGGGACGCGACGCCGGATGGCGGGACCGTGTCCCTCGCCGTCCGGCCGCTCGACCGCAAGGAGGCCGCACAGCTCGGCTCGACGCTCGCCGCCGCGCAGCAGGTCCTCGTCGAGGTCCGGGACGACGGGCCCGGGGTGCCGCCCGAGCTCCAGGCGCGGATCTTCGAGCCGTGGTTCACGAGCAAGCCGCGGGGCCACGGGACCGGGCTGGGGCTCTCGACCGTCCGTGCCATCGCGACCGCGTCGGGCGGGGGCGTGGCCCTGTCGAGCGCCGCGGGCGCAGGCGCGGCGTTCCGGGTATTCCTGCCCGTGGAGCCGCAGGCCGCCGTCGACGGACGCCCGGGGCGGCCCGTCGAGCGCGTGGGGTAGGATGCGCGACGCGCGGGCCGCCCGCGCTCCCGTCTCTGGGTCGGCGCGGACCGGGAGGAGGCATCGTGCTGGAGCGATCCGGATCCGAGCTCGCGTGGCGGTTCGACGACGGCGTGGTTCGATTCCCCGTGGCGGAGTGGATCCGCCTTGGCGGTCGGGCGGCGGCGGTGACCGACGTCGCCGTCCGCGGCGCGGACGCCACGATCACGTACGAGAGCGGGCGGCTGGTGCTCGGGCTCACGCACCGGTTCGACCGCGAGGCCGGCGCGCTCGTGCAGGCGCTCGAGCTCACCGTGCACGCGGCCACACCGGACCTCCTCCTCGACGTGCGCGCGGTCCCCGTCCTCCCCGATCCCATCGACTGGCTCACGGTCCCCGGCGTCTTCTACGGCGACAACGACCTCACGAGCGACCACGCCGGATATCCGCGCGGGATGAAGCGGGACTGGTCCTCCCGCGCCGACGCCGCGGTCTGCCCTGGCGTCCACCTCGCCGGGGCGACGCGCGGCCACGCCGCCTTCCTCGAGCGCGATCGACCCGGGATCGAGGGATTCTCGCCGGGCGCCGAGGGGCACGCCGATCTGCTCGGCGTGGGGTGGGTTCACGGGCCGGCGAAGGCGCGGGCCGCCCGATTCACGTTCCCATGCCAGGAGGAGCCGCTGGCGTACCGGCGCCCCGAGGTGCTCCCGCCGGCGGTCACACCGCGCCTCGACGCGCCCGCCGGGGCGGTGATCCGGTTCTCGATCCTCCACTTCGTCACCCCGGGCGGCCGGGGCGGCTACCACCGGGCGGCGCGTGCCATGGCGCAGCGCGGGAGGCCCGCGGCCGTGGACGCCGGGCGGGCGCGGATCGCGGACACCGCCCGGCTCTTCGCCACGTGCCTCCGGGAGTCGCATTTCTGGCCGGGCGTGGGCTTCCAGCACCGGAACGATCTGCGCGAGGTTCACACGGGGTGGTGCGGTGGGTTTGCGGCCGTCGAGGCGGGGCTCGCGTACGGCGCGGCGGCGCCCGATCCCGAGCTCGCCCGGCAGGCGGAGGAGATGGCCGACTTCGTCTGCGCCACCGCCCGCTCGCCGCTCGGCTACTTCATGGCCGAGTTCCGCGAGGCCGAGGACGGCGCCCGGTGGCGGCCCTGCGTGTACTGGGGCAAGGCACACGGCGGATTGCACGTCCGCCACGCCGCCGAGGGCTCGTTCTTCCTCGCCCGCCTCCTCGGGCGCGAGGCCGCGGCCGGCCGGCCGCGCCCGGCCTGGCGCCAGGCGCTCTCCGCCAACCTCGAGGCCGCGCTGCGCGATCAGCGCGCGGACGGCGCCTTCCCGATCGAGCTCGATCCGGCCACGGGCGCGGTGCTCGACTGGGAGGGCGCGGCGCCGGGCGCCTGGATCGGCGCGCTCGCGCTCGGCGCCGGGCTCGCGCGCGAGGAGGGCGACGCCGCGCGCGCCGACCGGTGGCGCGCCGCCGCGGAGCGCGCGGCCGAGCACTACCTCGAGCACCACGTCCGCGCGGAGCGGTTCTTCGGCGGTCCGTACGACGCGCACCGCGTGCCCAACATGGAGGACCCGTACCTCCTCCTCAACGCATACGCCGAGCTCTACCGGCTCACCGGGACGCCCCGCTGGCTCGAGGCCACCGTCCTCTGCGCCGATCACCTCCTCGCCTGGCGCTACACCTACGACGTGGTCATGCCGCCCGGCACCATCTGCCGGGAGCAGGGCGTGTCGACCTGGGGGACGGCCCCCGCGTCGGCCCGGAACCGGCACGTACAGAACTGGGACACGGTCGCCGCGCTGGCGCTGGCCGATCTCTCGCAGTGGACCGGCGATCCCTGGTACCGGCAGGCGGCCATCGATCACCTCGTCCAGTCCTGCCAGCTCGTGGAGCGCGGGTCCGGCGCCCTCGGCATCCCGCTCGGCGGGCAGAGCGAGCAGTGGTACGCGACCGAGTTCCACTGGTTCGGGAGCTTCGGCGACTACGGCAAGGGGAACCTCTGGAAGGTCTCGGTGGTGCTGCCCAAGTCCGGGTTCCTCACGGCGGTGGCGCTGCTGGGGCCGTTCGAGTGAGCGGCCAGGATGGCTATCGCGGGAGGGTGAACGTGCACGTCAAGGGACTCGTGGCGGGGATGCTCGCGCTGTACGCCTCGGCGGCCGTCGCCGAGGACGCGCTGCTCTCGGCGGTGCGCGCGAAGCAGGTCGAGAAGGTGCGGCGGCTCCTGAAGAAGGGCGCCGACGTCCAGGCCCGGGACGAACTCGGTCAGACCGCCTTGCACCTCGCCGTCGAGAACGACGATGCCGACATGATCGAGGCCCTCGTGCGCGGCGGCGCGGTCGTCGACGCCCGGTCGGAGACGTTCGACTCGACGCCGCTCGCCGACGCCGTGGTCGGCAAGAAGCGGAGGGCGGTCGAGGCGCTGCTCCGGCATCGACCGGCGCTCGTCCAGGCGACCGAGGACCCCACCCTGCTCATCCTCGCGGCGGAGCGAGGAGACGGCGCGACGCTGAAGCTGCTCCTCGCGGCGGGGATGGACCCGACGAGATCCGTCACCCACAAGAGCGTGTCGAACGTGAACGCCCTGATGGCCGCCGCCGGAGAGGGAAACGCCGAGACGGTGAAGGTGCTGCTCGAGACGTCCGTGGACGTCAACCAGCGCGACACATATGGCGATCACTGCCTGAACTGGGCGGTCGGCTTCGGCAAGTTCCACGTCGTGCCCCTCCTGCTCGACGCTGCGCGCAAGGTGGAGCTCAACTTCGTCGGGTACGAGGGGCAGACCGCGCTCGACATGGCGATCGCCAAGAACCACGCGCCCACCATCGAGCTCCTCCGGCAGCGTGGGGCGAAGAGGGCTCGCGATCCGTGAGGCCGCCGGTGCGACATCGCGGCGTCAGCGCGTGACCATCCTCGCCTTCGCCCTCGGCAACCCCCTCCGCGGCGACGACGGCGCCGGGCCTGCGATCGCCGCGGGGCTCGCGACGCTCGTACCTGGCCTGGAGGTGATCGAGGCGGCGGCGCTCCTCCCCGAGCACGCCGATGAGGTCGCGGCCGCGGACGGCGTGCTCTTCCTCGACGCCGCCGCGGACGGACCGCCGGGCGAGGTCCTGTCCGCGCCCGTCCTGCCGCGCGCCGCGCGCGCCGCCCTGCTCCACGCGCTCCTGCCCGAGGAGCTCCTCGGCCTCGCCCGGGCGCTCCACGGGCGCGCGCCGCCCGCGGCGCTCGTCACGATCGCCGGCGCGGACTTCTCGTACCGTGAAGCGCTCTCGCCCGAGGTGGCGGCCGCCGTCCCGCTCGCGCGGACCCACGCCCTGGAGGCGGCCCGCGCGTTCGTCGCCCCGTGACGCGCAGCCGAGCGGGTCCGCCCCCGAGCGACCCCTCGCTGCGAGAGGTGCACCGCACCGCGGCCTCCAGAAGCGGATGTTCTCCCTCCGTATGGGTCCGAAGGCATCGGAGCACCCCCACCGGGCGTACGTGCCATGACGCCCCGGTGACACGGAGGGATTCAGCTTCGTCCATGCGCGCGCTACTCGTGCAGGGCTCGTCGGCGCCGACGTACTGGGGGTACCGCCACGCCCTGGAGTTCGTGGACAAGGACGCTCCGCACCCGCCGCTCGGGCTCGCCACGCTGGCCGCCCACCTGCCGGAGCCGTGGGAGCTCCAGATCCACGACCTCCACCTCGGCCCGCTCCCCGACGAGGCGCTCCGCTGGGCGGACGCCGTCCTGGTCTCGGGCATGCTCGTGCAGGCCGAGACGATGCGCGAGACCATCCGGCGGGCGCGCGCGCTCGGCAAGCCCACGGTCGCCGGCGGACCTGCGCCGACCACGAGCCCGGGCGACTTCGACGAGGCGAACTTCCTGTTCCAGGGGGAGGCCGAGGGCCGGCTCGACCGGCTCGTGGAGGCGCTCGAGCACCCCGGCCGCGCCACCGAGCGCGTGCTGTCACCGCCGGGCGACGCGCGCCCGTCGCTCGCCCTCGCGAAGGTGCCGCGGTTCGACCTGCTCCGGCTCGACCGATACGCGTCGCTGGCGGTCCAGGTCTCCCGCGGCTGCCCGTTCAACTGCGAGTTCTGCGACATCATCGAGATGTTCGGGCGCGTGCCGCGGGTGAAGTCGCCGGCGCAGGTGCTCGCCGAGCTGGACGCGCTCCGGCGGCTCGGCGCGCGCGGGCCGCTCTTCATCGTGGACGACAACTTCATCGGGAACCGCAAGGCCGCCGGCCGCCTCCTCCCGGAGATCGCCGCGTGGCAGCGCGCGCACGGCCACCCGTTCGACCTGTACACCGAGGCGACCCTCGACCTCGCCGGCGACGACAAGCTCGTCGCGTCGATGGTGGATGCCGGGTTCAGCTCGGTCTTCGTCGGCCTCGAGACGCCCGACCCGGAGACGCTCAAGGCGACGCAGAAGAAGCAGAATCTGAGGATGGATCCCGCCGAGGCCGTGCGGACGCTCACGCGCGCGGGCCTCGAGGTGTTCGCCGGGTTCATCGTCGGCTTCGACGGTGATGACGCCGGAGCGCTCGAGCGCCAGCGCGCGTTCGTCTCCTCGGTGCCCATCCCGCGGGCGATGGTCGGCATCCTCACCGCCCTGCCCGGCACGCAGCTCTGGCGCCGGCTCGAGCGCGAGGGCCGGCTGCGCGGGACCACCACCGGCGACCAGTTCGACCGGACCAACTTCGAGACCACGATGCCCGAGGAGGACCTCGTCCGCGGGTACCGCGACCTCATGGCCGCGCTGTTCGACGCCGACGCGTTCTTCCGGCGTTGCCAGCTCTCGCTCGAGATGACGCCCGTCCGGTCCGGGCCGCTCCGGCGCGGCTCGATCCGGATCCTGTTCCGCGCGCTGTGGCGCATCGGCCTCCGCGGCGAGCGGACCCGCCGGCGCTGGTTCTGGAAGCTGCTCGGGATCGCGCTCCGGCGCGGGCCCGCGTACGTCACCCGCGCGATCACGTACTCGATCGTCGGCGAGCACTTCGTCCGCTACACCGCCGAGGACGTGCTGCCGCGGCTCGACCGCCGCCTCGCCGAGATCCGCGCCGAGGCCGCGCGGGCGCGCTCGCACGCCCGCCGCGGCTGGGTCGCCGCGGGGCCCGGCGTGGACGAGGTCACGCCGCACGCCGCGACGCCTGCCGCGGGCGGCACCACGACCGAGGTGGGGATCGCGGCGGGGCCGCAGGCCTGATCCCGCTCGTGCTGAGCCTGTCGAAGCACGAGCGGAGAACGGGTCGAGGTCCGTTCGCGCGGAGCAAGGGGACCAGAGTCCGTTCGCCCTGAGCGTAGGGGCCGCGGAGCGGCCCCGGAGTCGAAGGGCGAACGAGCTTGGCTCGCTACGCCGCCGCAGTCCCCACCGCCCCCCGCACCACGTCCCGGAACGCCGCCATCGCGGGGTCGGCGTGCGTCCGCTCGTGCCAGCACAGCTTCATCGTGACCGCCTCCAGCGGGATGGCGGCCTTCACCGCGCGCACGCCCAGGTGCGGCCCGAGGACCTCGAGCACCGAGCGCGGAACCGTCGCCACGAGGTCCGTCGCCGCGACCACGGCCGCCGCCGCCGCGAACGTCGGGACGGTCACCGCCACCTCGCGCGCGAGGCCCGCGCGCGCCCACGCGAGGCCGGCCTGATCGCGGAGCCCCTTCCCCGGCGCCATCTCCACCGCCACGTGGCGCAGCCGCGCCAGCGCCGCCGGCGAGACGCTCGCGCGCGCCGAAGGGTGGCCCGCGCGGCAGACGAGGACCACGCGCTCCTCGTACAGCGGCTCGGCGTGGATGCCCGGGCCCTCCTCGGCGACGCCGATCACGACGTCCACCTCCGTCCCGGCGAGCCCGCCGAGCGAGACCAGCGCGTCGATGCCGACGGCCCGGAGGTGCGCGCGCGGCAGCTCGGCGCCGAGGCGCGCGGCGATCCGCGGCAGCCGCACGAGCTGGCCCGCGTCGGCGAGGGCGAGCGTGAACGTGCGCGTGCACGTCGCCGGATCGAAGGCGCCGCCCTGCACCGCCGCCTCCAGCTCGCGCAGGGCGCGGGCCAGCGCCGGCCCGAGCTCCGCCGCGCGCGGCGTCGGGACCACCCCGCGCCCCCGGCGGACGAGGAGCGGGTCGCCGAGGGCGGCGCGCAGCCGCGCGAGGGCGTTGCTCACCGCGGAGGGCGTGAGGTGGAGCCGCCGCGCCGCGCGCGCCACGCTGCGCTCGGCGAGGACGGTGTCGAGCACGAGGAGCAGGTTCAGGTCGAGGGCGGAGAGCTTCATGTCGGTGATGGTTCCGCTCACGATTCATCACTAGCCGTGAGCACGACTCGCCCGCATGGGAAAGCGCATGCGCTCGCCATCGTCGCTGTCGCCGTTCGCCGCCGCGGCCCTCCTCGCCTGCGCCGGTGCCGCCGGCTCCACGCCTCACCCGCCCCGGGAGGTCCCCATGCACGACGTCCCCGTCCTCGACTCTCACATGAGCTACCGCGAGCTCGGCCGCGGCCCCGCCGTGGTCTTCCTGCACGGGAACCCGACCTCGTCGCGCGTCTGGCGCGACGTGATCCCGGTGCTCGCCCCGCGCGCGCGCTGCCTCGCGCCCGACCTCATCGGCATGGGCCGCTCCGGGAAGCCCGACCTCGCGTACCGGTTCGCCGACCACGCGCGGTACCTCGACGCGTGGTTCGAGGCGCTCGGCCTGCGGGACGTCGTGCTCGTCGGCTACGACTGGGGCGGAGCGCTCGCGCTCGACTGGGCCGCGCGTCACCCCGACCGCGTGCGTGGCGTCGCCGTTTTCGAGACGTTCCTCCGCCCCATGCGCTGGAGCGACTGGCCTCCGCAGGGCGCCGAGTTCTTCCGCGCGCTGCGCACGCCCGGCGTCGGCGAGCGGATGGTCCTCGAGGAGAACGCCTTCCTCGCGCGCTCGCTCGAGAACGGCGTGAAGCGCGGGCTCTCGCCCGAGGAGCGGACCGCCTACGCCGCGCCCTACCCGGACCCCGCGTCGCGGCGGCCCGTCCTGCAGTGGCCACGCGAGATCCCCATCGACGGCGAGCCCGCGGACGTCGCCGCCGTGCTGACCCGCTCCGCCGCGTGGCTCGCGACCACCCGGACGCCGAAGCTCCTCCTCACGTTCGACGCGCCGAGCGTGCTCGGCTCCCCGGCCATCGTGGCGTGGGCGCGCGAGACCTTCGCCGGGCTCGAGATCGTCCAGCTCGGCCCCGCCGGGCACCACGCGCCGGAGGATCGGCCCGAGGAGATCGGCCGCGCGATCGCGGAGTGGCTCGAGCGGCGGGGCCTCGTCACCGACCCTTCGCGCTGAGCGGCGGGGCCGGCGCGGCGGTCAGGACGAAGGCGACGTCCTCCGTGAAGGCGGGGAGCGGCACGACCACGCGCCGCCCCTCCCGCGCGAGCGCGAGCGGAGGACCGAGCGCGGCGCCAGTCGTGGTGTCGTGGAAGACGACCTGCCAGCGCGCGGCGTCGCCGGGCACCGGGACCTCGCAGCTCACGCCCATCCGCACCTCGCAAGCCGGAGGCTGGACACCCTGCGGGGACCCGCAGGACCAGTCGGCGATCCAGCCCAGCACCGTCCGCTCGTCCCCGATCAGGTTGCACATCCACATGCCCTCGTCCGTGAGCGCGCGCATGCGGCTCATGTCGAGGCCGCCGAGGACCGCGAGCGCGCCGCGCTCGACCGCCGGGTAGCCCGTCACGAAGGACACGGAGGCATCGTCGCCGTTCTGCAGGACGGCGTAGCCGTCCTCCCACCAGAGCGCGCGGCCGTTCATGAAGCCGTTGGTGAGGGCCGCCCAGACGGCCTGGCGTGTGGCCATCGGGGCGTGGACGGAGGTGGTGGCGGTGGTGCCGTCGGGAGGGCGCCAGTCGAGCCCCGATTCGCCGAGCAGCAGCGGCCTCCCGAGGGGACGGAGCATCCT
>Ga0196976_1000361_pt1 | contig 29530 bp, 34 predicted proteins | sample S3v_513CmetaG_FD_148644 | JGI IMG/M metagenome (GOLD analysis project Ga0196976, IMG submission 148644) | Soil microbial communities from Anza Borrego desert, Southern California, United States - S3+v_5-13C | ecosystem: Environmental > Terrestrial > Soil > Desert | place: USA: California... | reverse complement strand
TCCGCGACTGGATGGGGATGTCCTTCGCGGTCAGCTTGCGCGGGTAGCCGCGGCCGTTCAGCTTCTCGTGGTGCGCGTACGCGATCTCGGCCACCGAGGAAAGGTCGCGCGTCCAGGGGATCTTCAGCAGGAAATTGAACGTGTGCGTGACGTGGCTCTCGATCTCCGAGCGCTCCGCCGCATCCAGGTTCCCCTTGCGGATCGACAGGATGCGTGCCTCCTCGGGGTCGACCAGCAGCCGCTTCTCGCCGCGGATGTCCTGGTACGTGCGCGAGGCCAGCGACTGCAGGAAGTGAAAGTCCCCTTCCGGCAGCACCGTCGGCTCGTTCGACTGCGCGATGAAGGCAAAGTCCTTCTGCAGTTTCAGGATCGCGTCCGCCGCCTCCGCGTCCGCGTGCGCCGCGAACTCGTCGAAGCCGTCCTTCCCGTGCTCGAGCAGGTAGTCGATCTTGCGGCGGGCGGCCTCGTTCTCCACCGACTTCATCACGTACTCGAAGCGCCCGCGGATGTTGTCGAGGTGCAGCGGATAGAGTTTCTTCTCCTTGACCAGCACCTGCTCGCGCACGCCGACTTTGCCGAAGTCGTGCAGCAGGGAGGCGTAACGGATCTCGCGGACCTGATCGGGCGAGAAGCGCACGTGCGCGAACTCTCCCGTATCGACGCGGTCGACGACGCGGGCCAGCTCCACGGTCAGGTCGGCCACGCGGAACGAGTGACCCGAGGTCGTCGGATCGCGCTGCTCGATGGCCGTGACCGCCGCCGTGACGAAGCCCTCGAACAGCCGCTCGATCGACTCGTACAGCAGGTTGTTCTCGACCGCGACCGCCGCCTGGCTGGCCAGCGCGCGCATGATGTCGGCCGTGTCCTGGTCGAAGGCGATGACCGCCCCGGGGACGTTGGCCGCCGTGAGCCGCGCCGGCGCGCCGCCGCGCCGCCGGTTGATGAGCTGCAGCACGCCGATGATCTCGCCGGCGTGATTGGTCATCGGAAAGACGAGGAGTGATTTCGTGAGGTAGCCGTTCTTTTCGTCGAACGAGCGGTTGATCTCGTACTCGGCGCCCGCGGGGAGGTTGTACGCGTCGTCGATGACCAGCGTCTCGCCGGTCATGGCCACGTAGCCGGCCAGGCTCTTGCGCGTGATCGGCAGGACCTTTTCCTCGAACGCCTCCACGTCGATCGAGTCGTTCTGGGCCAGCTTCCAGCGCAGAACCTGCCGGCCGCCGGCTTCGTCGAGGAGGTAGAGCGACCCCGCGTCCGCGCGCGAGAGCTCGCGGGCCTTGCTGAGGATCATGGTCAGCAGCACGGAGTGATCGCGGACCGTCGACAGGGCCCGGCCGACCTCGGCCACTTCCTGCAGCTCGCGCGTCCGCTCGCTGAGCTGCTTCTCGAGCTGGTCGGCGCGGTTCTTCTGGTACAGGAACTGGAACGCGCGCTTGATGGCACTCAGCAGCGCCGGCGTGGAGGGATCGGCCGGCAGGTGCAGGTAGATGCTGTCGTCGGCGAGCCACTGCGGCTGCTCTTCGAGCCCGACGCCGACCACCGCCGTGCGCGGATCGAGCTGCAGCGCCGCCCGCCGTCCGTTCAGGATGCCGCGGTCGACGAGCACGACGCGCAGGCCCGCGCCGTCCGGCGTGAGGAGCTGGTCGAGACTGTCCAGTCTGCTCGGTGCGATCGACTCACGAGTCAGTCCCTCGGCGTATCTGCCGATCGGGAACGACTCCGAGTGAAGCAACGTCAGCATCTGCATGTTTACTTGGTGATAACCCTCGACCTGCAACGGTCGTGCGAGTACGGTTCTTCCCCGCGATTATCGCACTTACAATCCGCTGGCCATGCTCATCCGTGCACTGCTGCTCGCCCTCACTCTGCCACTCCTCGCGCAGGAAACCGTCCAGCCCCATGCCCCCGACCGCCGCCCCGGCGAGGGCGAGGGACCGTTCAAGCGGCTCATCATCCGCGGTGCCACGGTCATCGACGGCTCGGGGGCGCCTCCCATCGGGCCAATGGACATCGTCATCGAGGGAAACAAGATCACGGAAGTCCGCGGCGTCGGCTTCCCGAAGGTGGCCATCGATCCGGAGCGCCGTCCCAAGGACGCGACGAAGGAGATCGACGGCTCGAAGATGTACGTCCTCCCCGGCTTCGTGGACATGCACGGCCATCCCGGCGGCACCGAGCAGGGGACGACCGCGGAGTACGTGTTCAAGCTCTGGCTCGCGCACGGCGTGACCACGGTGCGCGACCCGGGCGCGGGGAACGGGCTGCCGTGGACGGTGCACGAGCGCGACCGCAGCGCGAGGAACGAGATCGTGGCGCCGCGCATCGTGCCGTACGCCTTCACCGGCCGCTCGATGTGGGACGGCGGCGCCATCGACTCGCCGGAACAGGCGCGCAAGTTCGCGCAGTGGGTGGCCAGGAACGGCGGCGCGGGGCTGAAGATCATCGGCGGCGGCGGCGATGCCATCTACGACCCGGACGTCCTCGCGGCGCTGCTCGACGAGGCGAAGAAGCTCAAGCTCGGCACGACCACGCATCTGTCGCAGATGGGCGTGGCGCGGATGAACATCCTCCAGGCGGCGCGCCTCGGCCTGGACGGCATGGAGCACTGGTACGGCCTCCCCGAGTCCCTCTTCGCCGACCGCTCCATCCAGGACTATCCGCCGGGCTACAACTACCTCGACGAGCAGCACCGCTTCGGCGAGGCGGGACGCCTCTGGCGCCAGGCCGCCCCTCCCGGCAGCGCGAAGTGGAATGCGGTCCTGGACGAGCTGCTCGCCCTCGGCTTCAACCTCGATCCGACCCTCACCATCTATGAGGCCAGCCGCGACCTGATGCGCGCCATGCGCGCCGAATGGCACGACCGCTACACCCTGCCGTCGCTCTGGAAGTGGTACGAGCCGAGCCGCCAGGCGCACGGCTCGTACTGGTTCGACTGGACCACGCGCGACGAGATCGAGTGGAAGAACAACTACCGCCTCTGGATGGCCTTCCTCAACGAGTACAAGAACCGCGGCGGCCGCGTGACCACCGGCTCGGACTCGGGCTACATCTACAAGCTCTACGGCTTCGACTACATCCGCGAGCTGGAGCTGCTGCAGGAGGCGGGCTTCCATCCGCTGGAGGTGATCCGCGCGGCCACGTTCCACGGCGCCGAGGCGCTGGCCAGGCCGACGGGGAAGAAGGCGCAGTACGGCCTCGTGCGGGCGGGCATGCTGGCCGACCTGGTGCTGGTCGACGAGAACCCGCTGGCGAACCTGAAAGTGCTCTACGGCACGGGCGCCATCCGCGTGAACGACGAGACGGGAAAGATGGAGCGCGCCGGCGGCATCAAGTACGTGATCAAGGACGGGATCGTGTACGACGCCAAGCAGCTGCTGGCGGACGTGGAGAAGATCGTGGCCGCGGCGAAGAAGAAGCCATGACCCGCCTCCTGATGGCCGCTAGCGCGGTGCTGATGGCCGTGGCCGGTGTGGCCGGCTCGTTCCTGCCGCACGAGCTGCTGCGCGCCCTCGGCATCCCTCCGAGCGGCGTGCTGCCGGTGATGGTGCAGCTCACCGCCGCCCTCTACCTCGGCTTCGCCATGCTGAACTGGACGGCCAGGGACAGCCTCATCGGCGGCATCTACAACCGCCCCGTGGCCATCGGCAACCTCCTGCACTTCGTGAGCGGCGCCCTGGCGCTGCTCAAATACGCGACCTCCACCCGCCCACCCGTCCCCGTGATCGCCATGACGGTCGTATACACCGCCTTCGCCATCGCCTTCGGGCTGGTGCTGTTCACAAGCCCGGTAAAGCGCCAAACGTAGGGCGGGCTTCAGCCCGCCGTGCAAAGCGAACCCGTGGCTGTTGAAAGCCACTCAGTGGCTGTTGAAAGCCACTCAGTCGCTGTTGAAAGCCACCCAGTGGCTGTTGAAAGCCACTCAGTCGCTGTTGAAAGCCACTCAGTGGCTGTTGAAAGCCACTCAGTGGCTGTTGAAAGCCACCCGGTCGCTGTTGAAAGCCACCGAGTCGCTGTTGAAAGCCACTCAGTCGCCGGCTTCGCAGATATGCGGACCGCCGGCGTCCCCGCCGGCTGTCTGTGCGGGCGTCTCGCCCGCACCGTGGCGGCGGGACGCCGCCACACACAGCCGGCGGGACGCCGGCGGTCCGCTTCCCCGCCCATTGCCGATCGCGTCGCACGCTTTCAGCAGCTCCGGGAGCATGTCGGGAGGTATTTGCCCGCGCCCGCGCGAGAAGCCGCTGAACCGGACGACGAGCCCCATCGCCGCCGGCGTACAATCCCGTACATGAAGCACTTCGCCCAGCTGCTGGAGCTTCCGCCGGCGGAACGCCTGCAGCTCGTCGAGGCGCTCTGGGACAGCCTCACCGAGGTTCCTGAAGCAGTTCCCCTGAGCGATGACGTGCGCGAGGAGCTCGACCGGCGGCTCGCGGCCTACTACGCCGATCCATCTTCGGCGCGTCCGTGGGCCGAGATCAAAGCAGAGCTGTTCGGCACCGAGTGACGGCTGCAGCCCCGCCGCTCCCTCTGTCAACTGGTAATGATGACGATCTCGCCCTTGCGCACCTGGACGATCGCGGCAAGGATGCGGGGCACCAATGGGCGCAGGTCGGCGATTCGATTGCGAACGCGCATGATCAGCACGACACCCATTCCGATTGCGGCGAGATTCTGCTGATGACGCAAGGCTTTGTCGGCCGTGGCCAGTACTTCGAAGCCGGCATCGACCGCCGCGCGGAGCAGCACGCCATTTCGCAATCCGAGCCAGCGTTGCGAGCGAACGGTGGCCACGTCGTGCTCGCGCAATTCGGCCGCGAACGCGATGGGCAGTGACTCGTCAACGAGTACTTTCAACGCCGACGACTGCCTCTCGCGCCAACTCCAGCGCCGCCACTGCCTGCTCGCGGGTTACTGACGGAAACTGCTCGAGAAACTCATCGAGCGAGTCGCCGGCTTCGAGATAGTCAAAGAGGTTGTAGACCGGGACACGAGTTCCGACGAACACGAGCTCTCCGCCCATGATCTCCGGATCGCTGTGGACGATCTGCTCTTTCACCATCAGCGCCATTCTACGTTTTCACAACCGCGCCCGGCACCGCTCGATCAGCGTCGACAGCCCCCGCCCGTTTCCGATGGCATCGCGGGCTTTCAGCAGTTCCGGGAGCATGTCGGGGGAGGTAATCTCGTCGGCGGCTTCTTCGATCTCGCCGTCGGCGGACTCCACGGCCACGGCGATATAGGGGATGGCGCGGGCGTCGCGGCGGCGGGCCAGGCCGAGGGCGGCTTCGTGGGCCACGCAGCGGTCCTCGTCGCGGAGGCGTTCGGCCAGCGCGGCGCGGATGCGCGGCGTGTCGTGGTCCGAGAGGCTGCCCACCGCGAAGGTGGCCCGGTCGCGGACCGAGGTGTCGTTGTCCTTCATCAGCGCCAGGAGGACACGCTCGGCGCGCTCGTCGCCGATCAGGTCCTCCAATGCCGTGGCCACGGCCCAGCGCACGTTCGAGGCCTCGTGCGCCGCGGCGCGCATCAGCGCGTCGATCGTCCGCGCGTCCTGGCGCTGGCCGAGAGCGTGGACCACCGCCTCCACGACCGTGGCGTCGTGGTCGCCGAGCATGTCCAGCAGCGTCTGCATGGCCTCCTCGGAAAACGCGTTCAACTGGCCGAGGATGTCGGCGCCGGCGACGCGCTCCGTGGCGGCTTCGCTGCGGCAGAGTTGCACCGCGCGCTCGAACACTTCCCGCGTGCCGAGGGCATGCAGCTGCTGAATGGCACTCCAACGCGAGTCGTCGTCGGATTCCCGGACGACGACCGCGAACAGTTCGTCGACGGAATGCACGCTCCGATGCTACCTTACGTTTCGGCCATGCGATCAAGTCTGATGTGTGTCGTTCTCCTTCTTCTCGCCGGTTGTGGTGAGCTGAAGACTCCGACCGGCGCAGGCGGCCCGGGTGATCCGATCGATCCCTCCGCCACCTTCACCCGCGTCCAGAACGAGATCTTCACCCCCACCTGTGCCGTCATCGGCTGTCACGATCCCCTCGGGCAGCAGTCGCAGTTGATCCTCACCGCCAATCGCTCCTACGCCCAGACCGTCAACGTCCCCAGCGTGGAGCTCTCCGGCGTGGCGCGCATCCGCCCGAACGATCCCGACAACTCGTACCTCTACCGCAAGATCATCGGCGTGAACATCACCGGCGACCGCATGCCGCAGGGACAACCGCCGCTGAGTGACGCGCAGATCAAGCTCGTGCGCGACTGGATCCGCCGGGGAGCCCCGAATGACTAAGTGGTTGTGTGCATTGCTGGTGGCCCTGCCGCTCCTGGCGCAGGACGAAACGACGATGCCCCTCCGTCCCCTCCCCATGGGCGACGTGCTGCTCAACCTGCCGAGCAACCAGATCGCGCCGCACGGGCAGTGGGAGTGGAAGTTCACCCATCGCTTCAACGAGTCCATCGGCGACGGGAGCTTCAGCGACCAACTGCACTCGCTGTTCGGCCTCGACTCCGGCGCCGACGTGGTCTTCGGCGCGTCGTACGCCATCGGCCCGAACCTCCAACTCTCCGTCGTCCGCAGCAACACGAACGACACGTTCGAAGCCGCGGCCAAGTACGTCGTGCTGCGGCAGACCGCGGGGCGGCCGTTCAACCTGACGCTGCGCGGCGGCGCGGACATCCGCACCGAGCGCGAGCTCGAGGACCGCAACTCCCTCTTCGCGCAGGCCATCGTCTCGCGGCAGTTCGGGCGCAAGGGGGAGCTCTTCCTCCTGCCGACGTTCGCCACGCACGCGGGCCGCGCCGTCAGCAACGACGTCTCCGGCGCGCTCTTCGAGCACGCCTTCAACGTGCCGGTGGCGTTCGCCTGGATGCTCCGTCCCGGGCTCGCGGCCGTCGTCGAGCTGACCCCGCCGAACCAGGATCTGCCGGACGAGATGGGAGCCGACCTCGGCTGGGCCGTCGGCGTGAAGCGCAACATCGGCGGGCACTGGTTCGAGATCCTGCTGACGAACAGCCAGTCCACCCTCGTCGACCAGTACGTCACGTCGACGTTCCAGGGTACGCCGCTGGATTCAGGAGAGATCCACCTCGGGTTCAACATCGAGCGGCGGTTCGGCAGACGGCGGCAGTAGTCGTTGCTGGTTGCTGGTTCGTGGCGGTGCCTGGGTTTCAGGCCCGGCACCGCAACGAACCAGCAACACAGCAACCAGCAACCGTTCATGGCAGCCCGGTTGCACTTCGAACCGGCATGCGCTGCCCCGAGTGCAAGGCGTTGAACGAAGCAGGCACAGCGGCCTGTACGAACTGCGGACTCCTCCTCCTGAACGTCGCCCCGAAAAAGCGGCGGGCCGAGGACTACGCGGTCCAGCGCCGGCGGGCCAGCGACCAGGACGAGGCCAAGTGCCGCTTCTGCGGCGGCGGGATCAAGCCGGACGCGGTGCGCTGCAAGCACTGCTCGGAGATCCTCGATGAAGACTTTTACCGCGAGCGGGCGCAGCGCCTGCGCTCCCGCGTGAATTACGCGAGCTGGGTGGCCTACCTGTTCGGCCTCGGCGCGCTGCTGGTGTTCCGTCCGGTGGGCGTCGTCTCGATCGCGGCGGGGCTGCTGCTGTCGATCGCGTACTACGCGATCCCGGTCGAGCCGCCCGCGTCGAAGAACGCCAAGAAGACGCCGCTGCTGACGCTCCTCAAGCGCCAGTTGAAGATGGAGCGCGTGGCCATTCCGCTGCCGGCGTTCCGGCACCGGCGGCTGATCTTCGTCGGCACGCCGCTCGTCGCCGCGCTGATCGGCTACTCCGCGAACGTGCTGCTGCTGCAGCAGCCGGTGAACGACATCGTCAACGAGAACGCGGCCCTGCGCGGCATGAAGGTCTCGGCGCATTATCAATACTGGGTCGTCCCCGGCGTGGTGGTGTACGACCTGGAGGAGCTGAGCTTCCGCCAGACGCCGATCGACGTGCACACGGCCTTCCTGGAGTTCGCGAAGAAGCTGAAGGCGAAGCGCTACTCGCGCGTGGACCTCTCCTACCGCGGCACGACGAAGTTCTCGATCGACGGGGCCTCGTTCGCCCGCCTCGGCGAGGAGTACTCGAAGCGCAACTTCGACTACGTGCTCTACTCGTTCCCGCGCCTCTTCCGCGCGGCCGAGGGGACGGCCCCGCTGCCGCCCGGGACGACCGAGCGCGACCAGCTGCTCGAGTTCCACCGCCGCTGGTACGGGCAGGACCAGCTCACCAGCACGGTCAAGAACGCGTTCGTGCCGTAAAGCGGTTGCTGGTTGCTGGTTGCTGGTTCAAGGCGGCTTCCGGTTCACCTGAACGTGCCTTGAACCAGCAACCAGCAACACAGCAACCGTTCAGAGCAGCCCCTCCTCGGTCAGCTCCCGCGTGAGCTGTGCGGCGCTCACGAACTGGAACGAGCGGATGCCGACCGTGCGAGCGGCGAGCACGTTCTCCAGCAGGTCGTCGATGAAGACCACGTGCTGCGGCAGGGCGCCGATCACTTCCAGCGCGCGGCGGAAGATCTCCGGGTCGGGCTTGGCCACGCGGAATCGGTGGGAGAAGATGAAGCGGTCGTCCTTGCGGAAGAGGGCCGAGAACTTGCGCGGGATGACCTCCGCGTGCACCTCGTTCGAGTTCGAGAGAAAGGCCACGCGGTACTTTTCGCGGATCTGCTCGAGCAGCGCCTCGGCGCCGGGGACCGGTCCGTCGAAGAAATCGCTCCAGATGCTGTGCAGGTCGAGCGACGAGCCGCGATAGCCCGCCTTGTCGTAGAGAAAGTCGTAGAGCTCGCGGAACGTCACCGCGCCGCGCTCCATGTCGCGATACCCGCCCGGCTGCTCGAGGATGTCGATCAGCTCATCGCGCCCGACGGACGCGTTGCGGCAGATGCTGGCGATGACCCGCTCGTAGGCGAGCTTGATCATGCAGTTGCCGAGGTCGATGAGGAACCAGGTGATCATGTTGTCGGTGATCGGTTGTCGGTTGTCTGCGCCGTTCCACCTGGGCGATGCGGCCCAGACAACCGACAACTGACAACCGAGAACAACTACATGCGGAACACCCCGAACCGCGGCCCCGCGATCTCCGCGTTATAAGAAATGGACAGTCCCAGCCCGAGGTACGCGCGCGTGTCGGCGGGATCGATCACCCCGTCGTCCCAGAGGCGCGCGGTCGAATAGTAGGGGCTCCCCTCCTCCTCATACTTGGCCAGCACGGGATCGGCGATGCTGCGCTCTTCCGCGGCGCTCAGCTCTTTCCCCTCGCGGGCGAGCTGGTCGCGCTTGACCGTGGTCAGCACGCCCGCGGCCTGCTCGCCGCCCATCACCGAGATGCGGGCGTTCGGCCACATCCAGAGGAAGCGCGGCGAGTAGGCGCGGCCGCACATGCCGTAGTTGCCGGCGCCGAAGGAGCCGCCGATGATCACGGTGAACTTCGGCACCGTGGAGTTGGCCACCGCGTGCACCATCTTCGCGCCGTCCTTGGCGATGCCTCCCCGCTCGTACTGCTTGCCCACCATGAAGCCGGTGATGTTCTGCAGGAAGACCAGCGGGATGCGGCGCTGGTTGCACAGCTCGATGAAGTGCGTCGCCTTCAGCGCCGACTCCGAGAAGAGCACGCCGTTGTTCGCCAGGATGCCGACCTTGTAGCCGAAGACCCGCGCGAAGCCGGTGACGAGGGTCGTGGCGTAGCGCTCCTTGAACTCGTGGAACTTCGAGCCGTCGACGATGCGCATGATCACCTCGCGCACGTCGTAGGGCTTGCGCAGGTCGCGCGGGATGACGCCGTACAGCTCCTTCGCGTCGTACAGCGGCTCCTCGGGCTCGATCCGCTCCGGCGGCTCCTGTTTCTCCAGCCGCAGGTTCTCGACGATGTTCCGCACGAGCGTGATGGCGTGGTCGTCATCCTCGGCGAAGTGATCGGCCACGCCGCTGATGCGCGTGTGCACGTCCGCCCCCCCCAGTTCCTCGGCCGTCACTTCCTCGCCCGTGGCGGCCTTCACCAGCGGCGGCCCGCCGAGGAAGATCGTGCCGGTGCCTTTGACGATCACCGCCTCGTCCGACATGGCCGGCACGTACGCGCCGCCGGCCGTGCACGAGCCCATCACCGCCGAGATCTGCGGGATCTCCGCGGCCGACATCACGGCCTGGTTGTAGAAGATGCGCCCGAAGTGCTCGCGGTCGGGAAAGACCTCGGCCTGCAGCGGCAGGAACGCGCCACCGGAGTCGACGAGGTAGATGCACGGGAGGTGGTTCTGCATCGCCACCTCCTGCGCGCGCAGGTGCTTCTTCACGGTGATGGGGAGATACGTGCCGCCGTTGACCGTGGCGTCGTTGGCGATGATCAGGCACTCCCGCCCGTGCACGCGCCCGACGCCCGTGACGATCCCCGCCGCCGGCGCCTCTTTCTCGTACATGCCGTTGGCGGCCAGCGGCGAGAGCTCGAGGAAGGGCGTGTTCGGATCGAGCAGCGCCGCGATGCGCTCCCGCACCGGGACCTTCCCCTGCTCGCGATGACGGGCCAGATACTTCTCCCCGCCCCCCTGCCTGGCCTTCTCCAGGCGCGCCTTCAGCTCGTCCACGAGCGACTGCAGCCGCTCCGCGTTGCCTTTGAAATCGTCCGAGTCCGGATCGAGATGGGTCTCCAGTGCTTCCATGCGGGGCGGAGTCTATCGCGGCTCCTGCCGCCACAGGCCGCCTCTATGCGGGCAACGGCTCCAGTTCGACGATCCTCGCCTCGCGGATCTCGGACGGGACCGCGGAAGGCTCGCCGCCGGCCAGCAGCACCGTGATCGGAATTCCCAGCGCGTGAGCCATCCCGAGCTCGTAGTGAACCCACGGCGACTCGGGTGCCTGCTTCGTCCAGACCACCACGAAAGAGTCGGCCGACTCGATTCGCTCTTTGATGACGTCCCGAACGTCCCGATGAGACGATGCCCAGACGAAGGGGTCCTGAATCTCCCCCGGTTCATCGTGCTGCTCGAGCCACCTCCGCAGCGCATCGCTCGCGTCCGGCTGATCTTTCATGCTGTACGAGACGAAGATCCGTTTCATGCCGAGGCTCCTTTCGCGAGCTGCGTCCGCAGGCCCGATTCGATGCTTCTCCAGTCCACCGCGGGCGTGCACTGCGACTGCCGCACGAACGGCGGAACGCCCCGTTCCACCCGCATCAGTTCGTCGTAGGTCACATGATGCAGCAAAATGAATGTCGGCAGATCGAACGCGTCCGCGTAAGCCAGCTCCATCCATTGTGCGGCACCGGCATCGATCGTAAACGGCGATAACAGAAAAATCACAGCAACCGAGGCACGCACGGTCTCTTTCAAACTGTGTGACACATTGGCCTCGTCACGGCTCTGGTCGCGTTTGAAGGTCCACACAATTACGTTGCCCGGCCCGAGCCGCGTCTCCAGACACTCCTGAAGCAGCGAAGCCTCGAACTCGTTCTCCCCGGAGTAGGACAGGAAGATCCGAAGCGGGTCCATCACCACTTCATCGTACCTCGGCGTGCCAGGAGCAACAGTTCTTCGCGCGACAATTCACTGACGGACCACTGTTTGACCATTCTGAGGTCGAGCGTCTCCAGGCGCGCCAGCTCCTCTTCGTGCTCGTCCGCGACGCGGTCGACGAGGCCCAGTTCCAGCGCCTCGGGAGCGGACAGCACGCGGTTGGCGAGGAAGAGCTGGTTTGCGGCGCGGCGGGGCAGCACGCTCCGCCAGCGCGACGTCCCGCCGAAGCCGGTGACGATGCCGAGGCGGGCGCCGGGGTGGGCGAAGCGGGAGCGCGGCGTGGCGAAGCGGAGGTCGAAGGCCAGGACGAGATCGAGCGCGCCGCCGAAGCAGTCGCCGTCGATCAGGGCCACGGTGAGGGCGGGCAGCCGCTCGATCTCCGCGAAGAGCTCCTGGCCGAGGCGGGCGAACTCCCAGGCGTCCCAGGGAGTGAAGTGCTGCATCTCGGCCATGTCCGCGCCGGCGGCGAAGAGGCCCGGGCGGCCGGAACGGAAGACGAAGAGTGAGACCCCGGGGGGCGGCAGCGCGGCGCCGATGCGCCGCAGCGCGGCGGAGGAGAGCAGGTTCATCCCGCCGTCGTCGAAGATCAAGTCTGTGCGCGGCATCTGGAGTGCGGCAGCGCCAGCTGCCGCTTTCAATGCGACAGCCGCAGCTGCCGCGGGCGGGCGGAGGCTGGCGCCTCCGCATGGAGAGCGGCAGCTGGCGCTGCCGCACTCCAGACGCTAGCGCGCGACGGCGTTGCGGATGGCCTCCACCGCGGCCGAGGTCGGCGTGCCGGGGAGGAAGATCTCGCGGATGCCGATGGCCTTCATTCTGGCGATGTCCTGCTCCGGGATGATCCCGCCGGCCACCACCGCGATCTCCTCCGCGTCCTGTTCCTTGAGCAGGCGCATGATCTCCGGGAAGAGCACGTTGTGCGCGCCGGAGAGGATCGACAGCCCGATCACGTCCACGTCTTCCTGCACCGCCGCGGCCACGATCTGTTCCGGCGTCTGGCGCAGCCCCGTGTAAATCACTTCCATGCCCGCGTCGCGCAGCGCGCGCGCGATGATCTTCGCGCCGCGGTCGTGGCCGTCCAGGCCCGGCTTGGCGATCAGCACGCGGATCTTGCGTTCACTCATTCCTCTGCTCTCCTCGGAAGATGGAGAGGATCACGATGTCGTGATAGGTCCCCTCGCGGTAGAACTCCTGGCGCAGCCGCCCCTCCTGCACGAACCCCTGCGCCTCCAGGACGTGCTTCGCGCGCTCGTTGTACTCGAAAACGTCGATGCGCAGCTTGCGCAGATTCATCTCGTCGAAGGCGAAGCGCACCAGCGTGCGGATGGCATCGCTGCCGAAGCCGCGGTTCCAGGCGCTCGGCTCGCCGATGAAAAGGCCGAACCTGGCCGTGCGCGACACCCACTCGATGTCGTGGAGCGAGGCGTTGCCGATGTGCGTGCGGTCGTCTTTGCGCTCGATGGCGAAGTGGCGCTCCGAATCCGAGACGCTCACGTGCATGGCCCGGTCCAGCCACTCGATCTCGTTCTGGAACGCGATCGGGTAACGCGACTTGAGCGTGCGCACGATGCTCGGGTCGTTCATCCAGCGGTAGCAGCGCTCCGCGTCGTCGCGCTCGAAGGCGCGCAGGATCACGTGCTCCCCCGCGATCATGAAGCGGCGGCGGGAAGGCTCTCTCGACTCGGGCGCGAACGTCCGTTCCGTGCGGTCGGCCATGCGGCGCGGATTATATGGCTGCATCCCGCTACCGATCGTTCACCCATGGCCCCGCGTGCGGACCCGTATACTCCGGCGCCATGCGCATCGCCACGCTGCTCGCCCTCCTCGTCACGCTGACCGCCGCCGCACAGGAGCGCGGTGTCTATGTCGAAGACATCGACCGCACCGCCAACGCCTGCACGAACTTTTTCGACTACGCCAACGGCGCGTGGCGCAAGGCCAACCCTATCCCTTCCTCGCAGACCCGCTGGAGCCGGCGCTGGGCCTCGGGAGAGCTGGCCAAGGATCAGTTGAAGGTGATCCTCGAAGAGATCTCGCAGCGGCGCGACTGGCCGCAGGGCTCCGTCAACCAGCAGATCGGCGACTTCTACGGCTCCTGCATGGACGTGCAGCGCATCAACGCCCTCGGCATCAAGCCGGTCCAGCCCCTCCTCGACCGCATCGCCGGCATCGACAGCCGCGCCGAGCTGCAGACCGTCCTCGGCGAGCTGCACGAGCTGCAGGTGGCCGTCCCCTTCGGCATCACCGCCACGCCGGATACGCGCAACCCCTCGCAGGTCATCGCCCAGGTCTTCGCCACGGGCCTCGGCCTCGGCGACCGCGATTACTACCTCAAGCCGGACGCCCGCTTCGTCGAGGCGCGCGAGAAATACCTCGAGCACGTGCAGAAGATGTTCGTCCTGGCCGGCTCTTCGAAGGCCGCCGCCAAGCGCGACGCCGACGCGGTCTTCGACTTCGAGACGCGCCTGGCCAGATGGCACCTCGACAACGTGCAGCGCCGCAACCCGCGCATGCGCGAGCACAAGCACTACCTGGCCACGCTGCAGGCCATGACCCCGCACTTCGACTGGAAGCGCTACCTGGCCGCGGCCAACGTCACGGCCGAGGAGCTCAACATCGACCAGCCGCTCTTCATGCAGGCGGTCGACCGCGAGATGGCCACCACGCCGCTCAGCGTCTGGCGCACGTACCTGCGCTGGCACACCCTGCGGGCGGTGGCGCCGTACCTCAGCGATCCGTTCGCCGAGCAGGACTTCGAGTTCTACAGCCGCTACCTCGGCGGCGCGAAGGAGATGAAGCCGCGCTGGACGCGCTGCGTGGAGTTCGGGGACGCGTTCCTCGGCGAGGCCCTCGGCCAGCGTTACGTCGAGCGCCACTTCACCGCCGAGGCCAAGACCCGCATGCAGGAGATGGTGCAGAACCTCCTGGCCGCCATGGGCGACACCATCCGCGGCCTCGACTGGATGGGGCCGCAGACCAAGCAGCAGGCGCTGGAGAAGCTGTCCACCTTCAACCCGAAGGTCGGCTATCCCGATAAGTGGACCGACTACAGCTCCATCCCCATCACCCGCAACGACTTCGTCCGGAACGTCATCAACGCCACGAAGTTCTCGACCGCGGACGACCGCGGGCAGATCGGCAAGCCGCTCGACCGCGGCCGCTGGGGAATGACGCCGCCGACGTCGAACGCCTATTACAGCCCGCTCCTCAACGAGATCGTCTTCCCCGCCGGCATCCTGCAGCCTCCCGCGTTCGACGTGAACGCCACGGACGCGGTGAACTACGGCGCCATCGGCGTGGTCATCGGACACGAGATCAGCCACGGCTTCGATGACCAGGGCTCGCAGTTCGACGCGCAGGGACGGCTGCGCAACTGGTGGACGGCCGAGGACCTGGCGCGCTTCCGCGAGAAGGGGCAGTGCGTCGTCGACCAGTTCGAGGGTTACTTCGTGGAGCCCGGCATCCATCACAACGGCAAGCTGGTCCTCGGCGAGTCGATCGGCGACCTGGCCGGCGCGAAGATCGCGTACCTCGGCCTGCAGAAGGCGCATCAGAAGCGTCCCGGCAAGACCATCGACGGCTTCACGCCCGATCAGCAGTTCTTCATCGCCTGGGGCCAGTTCCGCGGCGACGAGATCCGCCCCGAGGCGCAGCGGACCATGGTCCAGCGCGGCCCGCACCCGACCGGCAAGTACCGCGTCATCGGCCCGCTCTCGAACATGCCGGAGTTCGCGAAGGCGTTCGGATGTGCCGCGGGGTCGGAGATGGTGCGCGCCAACCGTTGTGAGGTCTGGTAAGCCTGTCATCCTGAGTCCCGCAGAGGGCGAAGGACCCCCTGTCTACGGAGCGGGCAGCGGGTTCCAGCAGGGGATCCCTCGCCCTCTGCGGGGCTCAGGATGACAGTTTGGTGAGCAGCCACGCCTCCACCGCCGCCGTGTCGTTGATGTCCCCCTCGTACATCACGTGCGGGACATACGGCTCGTTGTGCCCGCGCAGGCGGTCGCGGTAGACCTTCACCGGCAGCCCGAGGCGTTCCACGCCGCTGGGCAGGTCGACGGGACGCACTTCCATGTACACCGAGTCGGCGGACGTCGGTAGGCCCACGTGCGTGGCGTTCGGCAGCAGGCGCACGAAGTCGGCGAAGTCGAGACAGGCGCTCGCGCAGCGGCGGTCGGTCAGCAGGATGACCTTGCCGCGATAGAGCGGCTCCGCCGCCGGCGGCTTCGCCGGCTCGACGGGGGAACGCCGCCACAACGGGCGCCCTTCCGCCGCCGCGCCGTTCCCGCGCACGCGATCATCGGTCCCTGCGCGTATGGCCAGAGGTCCTGCTCGACGAACGTCTTCGCGCCGCGGCCGTCGCATTCGAGGAGCTCCGCGCCGACGGACGGCAGCGTGGTGTCTTTCTCGGCCGCCGTCGCGGCCACGACGTAGCGGTCGTCGCGCAGGCGCACGATGAAGCGCGGCCACCACAGCTCGCGCGGGTCGAGCATCACGCCGGCATTCAGGTGTCCGTCGCGGAAGCCGGCGCCGTAGAGCTCGAGCGCCGAGGCGTAGCCGCTGAACGTGCGCGCCTCGCGCGCCTTCGCCAGCGCCTGCTCGTAGCCCTCGTCGAGCCACTTCCGGAACCCGGGATTGAGCGGATCGACGGGACCGGATGGTTCTCGAGGATGGCCGTGCGCATGGCCGCGAGGTCGCGCACGGCCAGCTCGCCCCACGCGTGCAGGCCGACAGTGGCGACGCGCACCCCCTCGCGCTGCTTGGCGGCGCGGTCGACGAGGCGGCGCAGTTCCTCGAGCGGCTGCGGATCGTCGTCGACCTGCAGGCGCATGACGACGTCGTTGTTCAGCCACACGCCGCCGTTCTTCTTGACGATGAGGATCGCGGCGGACTGCATCCCCCGCTTGTCGCCGCCCGCGGCCTGCGCGGCGTCGAGCGCGGCCAGGAGGCGGTACGAGAGATGCCCCTTCGTGTTCTCGAAGGCCTTCACCATCTCCTCGACCACGGCCGGTCCGGCCAGGATGTTCCCCTGCGCCGTGCAGAACTTCCCGCCCTTGTGTCCCGCCCACTCCGTGGCCTTCGGGCCGGTGTACGCCGCGTGGTTGCCGCGCGCGTCCATGATCGCGAACTGCCGCCCTTGCTTGGTCCAGTCCTGCGGGCGCGGATCGGGATCGTTCGCGTGAATGCGCTTCACCGCCTCGGACGGCGAGATCCCTTTGCGCAGCAGCTCCAGCCCCTGCGGCCCGTACGAAACGTCGATGATCGCCTGCGTGGCCACCGCGCCGACCCCCGCCTCCGCCCACAGCACGCCGTTGCCGACGGCGAAGACGCGCGACTGCACGGCGCCGCCGACTTCGCCCGTCTCGGGGTCGTAGCCGAGGATGGAGAAGGTGGCGTGCGCGCTGGTGGCGAGGAGGAGCAGCACGAGGGCGAAGGCGTTCCGCATGCCGGCAATGGTACGCGGCCTCACGGGAACGGTTAGCATCTCGCGCATGAAGCGACTGCTCGCGCTTTTCCTCCTCACCCTCCCCCTCCTCGCCGACGACGTGGCGAAGCTGCACGACCTCTTCGAACGCGAATGGGAAGTGCGCCTGCGGGAAGACCCGATGCGCGCGACCTCCGTCGGGCGCCACGAGTACAACGACCGTCTCCCCTCCGACACCCCCGCCGACCTGAAGCGCCGGGAGAGTCTCGCCCGCGGCTTCCTCGCCGAACTGAAAGCGATCGACCGCGCCAGGCTGCCGCCGGCCGAGGCCATCAATTACGACATCTTCCGCGCGCAGCTCGAGGAGTCGATCGCCGGCTACGAGCTCGGCGACTACCAGATGCCGTTCAACGCCGACTCCGGCTTCCACAGCTCGTTCTCCCGCCTGGCGGAGGAAGTGCCGCTGAAGACGGCCAGGGACTACGACAACTACATCGCTCGCCTGCGCGCGTGGCCGCGTTTCGTGAACGAGCAGGTCGCACACATGCGCGCGGGGCTGAAGCGCGGCTTCAGCGTGCCGCGGGCGACGCTGGAGGGGTATGACACCACCATCAGCGCGCACGTGGTCGACGATCCGGCGAAGAGCGTGTTCTGGGAGCCGTTCGAGCAGTTCCCCTCCTCCGTGCCGCCCTCGGAGCACGAGCGCCTGCGGCGCGAGGGACGGGCGGCGGTGCTGGAGGCGGTGCGCGGCTATCGCGCCTTTCTCGACTTCTTCCGGAAGGAGTACCTCCCCGGCGCGCGCACGACGCTGGCCGCGCACGAGCTGCCGGACGGCCGCGCGTACTACGCGCAGAAAATCCGCGAGTTCACCACCCTCGACCTGACGGCCGAGGAGATCCATCAGCGCGGGCTGGCCGAGGTCGCGCGCATCGACGCCGAGATGCGCGCGGTGATCAAGCAGGCCGGCTTCGCAGGCGACTTCGCCGCCTTCCTGCAGTTCCTGCGCAGCGATCCGCGCTTCTACGCGAAGACGCCGGAGGAGCTGCTCATGCGCGCCTCGCACATCGCCAAGCGCATCGATGGCAAGCTGCCGTCGCTCTTCCGGACGCTGCCGCGGCTGCCGTACACCGTCGAGCCGGTGCCGGCCGACATCGCCCCGAAATACACCACCGGCCGCTACGTCGGCGCGCCGCAGGGAAGCACGCGGCCGGGCATCTACTGGGTCAACACGTACAAGCTCGAGGCGCGGCCGCTGTACAACCTCGAGGCGCTGACGCTGCACGAGGCCGTCCCCGGCCATCACCTCCAGATCGCCCTCAGCCGCGAGCTCGAGGGGCTGCCGAACTTCCGCCGCTTCTCGTACATCTCCGCTTTCGGCGAAGGGTGGGGGCTCTACTCCGAGTGGCTCGGCCTGGAGGCCGGCTTCTATACCGATCCCTACTCGAACTTCGGCCGCCTCACCTACGAGATGTGGCGCGCCTGCCGCCTCGTCGTCGACACCGGCATTCACGCCAAGGGGTGGACGCGCCAGCAGGCCATCGACTACATGGCCACGCGCACCGCGCTGCCGATCCACGAGGTGACGACGGAAGTGGACCGCTACATCTCCTGGCCCGGCCAGGCGCTGGCATACAAGCTGGGCGAGATGAAGATCCGCGAGCTGCGCCGCCGCGCCGAGGCCGCCCTCGGCACGCGCTTCGACGTGCGCGAGTTCCACGACGTCGTGCTGGGCAGCGGCGCCGTGCCGCTGAAGGTGCTGGAGGGGAATGTGGACGCCTGGATCGCAAACGCAGGACGGGCTGCAGCCCGTCCAGGGTCGGGCTGAAGCCCGTCCTACGTCAGCGACACCAGCTCCAGGTTCATGATCTCCCGCTCCAGGAACTCTCCCGCGATCCTGCGGAACCGTTCCTCGGCGTCGGTGACGAGGAAGTGGTGCTCGGGGTTGGGGACGCCGGTGGTCCTGCCGCCGAGGGCCTCCTTCACCACCTGCGCCGTCGTCTCGGCGCTGTCAACGATCTGCACCGCGCCGCCGACCACCTGCTCGATCGTGCCGCGCAGGATCGGGTAGTGCGTGCAGCCCAGGACCAGCGTATCGATGCCGGCATCGATCAGCGGCTCGAGGTAGATCTCCGCCACTTCCCGCGCCACGTGCGTGTTCGCCCATCCCTCTTCCGCGAGCGGCACGAAGAGCGGCGCCGCGGACTCGATCACCTTGATCTTCGGATCGATGGCATGGATGGCGTTCGTGTACGCCTTCGCCCGGACGGTCCCCTCGGTGGCGATGACGCCGACCACTCCCGAGGTACGGTCCACCGCCGCGCGCGCCCCCGGCTCCACCACGCCGATCACCGGGATGGAGAGCTGCTCCTTCAGCACCGGCAGCGCCGCGGCCGTGGCGGTGTTGCAGGCCACGACCAGCATCTTCACGTTGCGGCTCATGAGATGGCGTGCCGCCTCGAGCGAGTAGCGCACCACCGTCGCGGGCGACTTCGTGCCGTACGGCACGCGCGCCGAATCGCCGAGGTAGATCAGACGCTCGCGCGGGAGGGCGCGGGCGATCTCGCGGAAAACCGTCAGCCCGCCGACGCCCGAGTCGAAGACGCCGATCGCGCCGTGGCGGTCCTCAGAGCTGGTCAGGCCCATCACCTCCGGTGAAGCCCGCGCCTGCCTCGCGCTTGATGTTGTACTGCTCGATCTTCTTGTACAGGTTCGAGCGCGGCGTATCGATGGCCTCGGAGGTCTTCGAGACGTTCCACCCGTGCTCGCGCAGCTTGGCGATGATGAACGCCTTCTCCGCCTCGTCCTTGAACTCCTGCAGCGTGGAGAGGCGCATGGCCGAGCTGATGATGTCCGTCGAGGTGCGGAAGAACTCCGCCGGCAGGTCGGTGACGTCGATCTTGTCGGACGGCACCATGATCACCAGCCGCTCGATCATGTTCCGCAGCTCGCGCACGTTGCCGCGCCACGGACCGTCACTCAGCGCCTTCAGGGCCGCCGGCGTGAAGCCTTTGGCGTGATAGTTGTGCTCCTCGGAGAAGAGCCGGGCGAAGTGCTCGGCCAGGACGGCGATGTCTTCGCGCCGCTCGCGGAGCGGCGGCGTGCGGATGGGGATCACGTTCAGGCGGTAATAGAGGTCCTCGCGGAAGCGGCCGTTGCGGATCTCTTCCTCGAGGTTCTTGTTCGTCGCGGCGATGACGCGCACGTCGACCTTCACCACCGTCGCCGAGCCGACCGGCTCGACCTCCCCTTCCTGCAGCACGCGCAGCACCTTGGCCTGCGCGCCGGGGGACATGTCGCCGATCTCGTCGAGGAAGATCGTCCCCTCGTCCGCGGCCACGAACTTGCCGACCTGGTCACGCACCGCGCCGGTGAACGACCCTTTCTTGTGTCCGAAGAGCTCCGACTCGATCAGCTCGTTCGGGATGGCCGCGCAGTTGACCTGGATGAAGGGGCGATTGGCGCGGGACGACCGGCGATGGATCTCGCGGGCCACGAGCTCCTTGCCCGTGCCCGACTCGCCGGTGATCAGCACCGTGGCCTTGGTCGGCGCGGCGCGCTCGATCTGCGACTTGAGGTCGTTCATCAACTGCGTCTTGCCGACGAGCTGATACTCCTTCTCCTGCTTCTCCTTGAGTCCCGTGTTCTCTTCTTCGAGGGAGCGCTGGCGGACGGCGTTGCGGACCGTGAGCAGCAGTTTGTCCCGGTTCAGCGGCTTCTCGAGGAAGTCGAACGCGCCGCGCTTCGTGCACTCCACGGCCGTGTGGACGTCGCCGTGCCCGGAGACCATGACCACGGGGGAGGAGATGCGCTGCTCCCGGAGATTCTCCAGGACCTCGATGCCGTCGAGGACGGGCATCTTGATGTCGAGGAGGATCGCGTCGTACGGGACCTTCCCCGCCTTGTCGAGCCCCTCCTGCCCGGACCGCGCCTCGTCGATCTTGTAGCCCTCGTACTCGAGGGTCATCCGGATCGCCTCGCGGATCCCCGTCTCGTCGTCGATCACCAGAACTCGATACGGCATCAAAGCCTCACTTCGTGCATGAGTCCGGCCAGCCGGGCCGGCACGCGCGGATTCTAAGCAGACCGCTGTCAGGACGCCAACGAAAGCCCAGCGGACCGCCGGCGTCCCGCCGGCTGTCTGTGGCGGCGTCCCGCCGCCACTGTGCGGGCGAGACGCCCGCACAGACAGCCGGCGAGGACGCCGGCGGTCCACTGGGGCTCCGCGGCCTGCTTACGCTGGGGACCGAGGTATCCTCATCTACGATGAGCTCGCAAAAGAAAGCCGCTGATCCGTTCGATCTCGACCTCGAGCGCGACATGCCGCTGACCGCCGGCGATCTCGAAGCTCTGGCGCGTGCACGCGATCTGCGGCCGCTGACGCCGGAGCAGTATGAAGAGTGGGCAAGCCTGATCGAGCGGCATCACGGAAAGCGTCCCCGCCGGCACGACACCACGTAAACGTAGGGCGGGCTTCAGCCCGCCTCCCCCGTGGTCGGGCGGCGGTTTCGCGAGTGCCGGCGGGCTGAAGCCCGCCCTACGTTTTGACCCACAGCCCCTCATCGGCCCCCGCACCATCGACCTGACTTTCGAGCCGCTCCGGCAGCCGGGCCGGGAAGAGCGATTCTAGCGGGCCGAGGTATCCTCGGAGACGATGCAGTTCGATGAGGTGCTGCGGACGTTCGCGGAGTATTTCGAGCGCGAGCAAATCCGCTACGCGGTCGCTGGAGGGCTGGCGATTCATGCGTGGGGCCGCTCCCGTACGACCCACGATATCGACTTCGTCGTAGACGGCGCGGTGCAGCGGAACGTGGTCGCATTCAGCGAATCGATCGGCTATCGCACGCTTCGAGCATCTCATCGCCATGAAGGTGCAGGCGATCAAGAACGCGCCGCGCCGCGTCTCGATCGACGTGCCAGACATCGAATATCTGCTCGGGCTGCCGGGTGTTGACCGGATCGCGGTGCGGGACTACTTTGAGCGTGCAGGGTTGTTGCGAATTTACGATGTCCTCGAAAAAGACCTCTGACGTCGACTTCGAGCGCGACATGCCGCTCACCGCGGAGGATTTGGAGGCGCTCGCCCGCGCCCGCAAGTTACCGCCGCTGACCACGGAGGCGTACCTCGACTGGCTGACGCTGATGTGGCGTCCGGACGGCGAACGACGCCTCAACACGGACGCCGACGAGCCCTTCACGCTGTAAACGTAGGGCGGGCTTCAGCCCGCCGGCACTCGCGAAACCGTCCCCCGACCACGGGGAGGCGGGCTGAAGCCCGCCCTACGTTTTGACCCACAGCCCCTCGTACGACGTCACGAGCCCCTCCGCATCCACCTCCATTCGGGCGGTGAAGCCGTCGCTCGCGTACTCCCAGGTTCGCTCCGCCACCCGGCGGTAGGTCTGCGCCAGCGGCTCGAGGGTCATCTCGGGGAAGCGGAGCCAGGCGACAGTGAGTGAGGCGCTTTCGCCGATGGCGAGGCCGAGGCGGCGGATCGGGAGGGTGTTGGTCGAGGGGCTGAAGTTGAGGTCCACGTCGACGCAGCCGGGGAGCGGCTCGAAGGTCAGGTCGATGGTGCGGGGGCCGATGAAGCCGGTCACGCGGGCGAACCGGGTTCGCCACCCCTCGTCGCAGACGACGCGGTAGGTCAGCGCCGAGGGTGGGTCGGTCAGGACGGCGGCCCCTTCCAGGGTCTCTCCGACGATGCGGCAGGCTTCGTGGCCGCGGGTGTCAAGACGGCGCCAGACAATCATCAAAGCCACTGTAGCGCTATGATCCGCCGCGCATGCAAGTCGACATCGTCCGCGACCTGAAGTTCTCGAAGATCGACCACCTGTTCGTGCTCCTGGCCGAGGGCACAGCCGACGTTCCCGACGCGGTGCAGAAAATCGTCAAGGACGCGAAGTTCGAGGGGCGTTCCGACGAGACGCTCACCGTCCTCGCCGGCGAGCCGCGCAAGGTCACGCTGATCGGCCTCGGCAAGCCGGACGCGATCACGCATCGCAACGTCCGCGCCGCCGTCACCACCGCCGGACGCACCGCCAAGAAGCACCGCGACGCGAAGATCGCGCTGCTCTTCCCCTACACCCTCCCCCGCATGGACGACGACGGCACGGCCATGGCCATCGCCGACGCGCTCGCGCAGAGCGACTACAAGTACGACCCGTACATCACGGTCAAGAAGGACCAGAAGCGCATCCCCATCCACGGCACGCTCATCGCCCCGAAGGCCGACGCGAAGAAGCTCAGCCCCCAGGCGCAAGCGATGGCCGCGGCGGTGCAGACGGTGCGCGACCTCGGCAACATGCCGTCGAACATTCTCACGCCGACCGAGCTCGCCAACCGCGCCGAGGAAGTGTGCAAGCGCGTGGGCATCAAGTGCACCGTCTACGGCAAGCGCGAGATCGCCCGGATGAAGATGGGCGGCCTCATCGCCGTCAACCGCGGCTCGGCCGAGGAGCCGCGCTTTGTGGTCATGGAGTACACGCCGCGCAAGGCCAAAAAGCATGTGGCCCTGGTCGGCAAAGGCATCACCTTCGACTCCGGCGGCATCTCCATCAAGCCCGCCGAGAAGATGGAGGAGATGAAGTTCGACATGTGCGGCGCGGCGGCGGTGGTCGGCCTGATGGAGGCCATCGCCACGCTGGAGCTGCCGGTCAAGGTGACGGGCATCTTCGCGGCGACGGAGAACCTCCCCAGCGGCAGCGCCTACAAGCCGGGCGAGATCATCACCATGATGAACGGCAAGACGGTGGAGGTCGTCAACACGGACGCCGAGGGGCGGATGATCCTCGCCGACGCCCTCCACTACGCCTCGGGGCTGAAGCCCGATCACATCATCGACTACGCCACCCTCACCGGCGCCTGCGTGGTGGCTCTCGGCAGCGACGCGGCGGGACTTTTCACCAACAATGACGAGCTGGCGCAGAAGTTGATTGAGTCTGGGGAGCGCGTCGGTGAACGCCTCTGGAGACTTCCTGCCTGGGACGAGTACAAGGATCTGATCCGCAGCGAATGGGCGGACATGAAGAATTCGGGCGGCCGCTGGGGTGGAGCGATCACGGCCGCGGTCTTTTTGAAGGAGTTCGTCGATTGTCCGTCATGGGCGCATCTGGACATAGCAGGGACGGCTTACGCCGAGAGCGAGAACGCGCGCGAGGCGCGCGGGGCGAACGGAGCGGGCGTCCGCGTCACGGTCGAGTTTCTGCGCTCGCTCTAGCGCTGCTCTTCGCCATCGCCTGCGGCGGCTCCGCGAAGAAGGCGGCCCCGCCGCCGCGTGCGGCGGAGCCGGAAGTCGACTACACGATCATCGACTCCCCGAGCCTGCAGTTCCTCCCCCGCGCCCAGGAAGCACAGGGATGGCGTCTCGAGGAAGACCCGATCGTCGTCCCCGGCGAGCGCCTCGGCACGTACCTCGGCGCGGACGGGCAGCACTTCACCCGCTACGAGATCGTGGACATGACGGCCGGCAAGTACATCGCCCAGGACGGCCGCGGCTTCGCCACGGTGGAGATCTTCCGCTTCCCTGACTTCGTGAAGGCATTCGGCGCGTACTCGATGCGCAAGGAGGCGGCCCGCCGCTTCCTCCCGATCGAGAACGAGGCCTACGTGAGCAAGTTCGCCGTGCACCTCTGGCGCGGGCCGTTCTACGTGCGCGTGACCGGCGGCGCGCAGAACGCGTTCCAGGCGCTGACCGGCCTGGCCTCGTTCGTGGCCGAGCGCATGCCGCCCGCGCCGTCGAAGCCGGCCGTGTTCAATTTCTTCCCCACTGACGTGCGCGTGCCGAACAGCGAGCGCTACTCCGCCGACGAGGGCTTCGGCCAGCGCATCCTCGGCAATTCGTTCCAGGCGAAGTTCAACGCCGGCGGCGACGTGCACGAGGGGCTGATCATCCCCTCCGCCAACCGCGCCGCCGCGACGAAGATCCTCAACGCCTACAAGGACCTCTACCTCCGCAACGGGAAGCTGCTCGACCCGATCTCGAACCTCGGCGAGGACAATTTCACGGCCGAGGACAAGTTCCTCGGGCGCGCGGTCGCGTTCCGCATCGACCGCTTCGTGATCGCCTTCAACGGCTACAAGGACCGCCAGAAGCTCGTCGACCTGGCCGTGGCCACCGACGCGCGCATGCTCGGCTCGATCCGCAAGCAGCTCGTGGCCGCCGACGAGGCGCGCGAACAGGCCGCACAGCCGCCGCGCGAGAACCCAAACGATCGCCGGCCGCCGTGGCAACGGGGGCAGTAGGGGGGAATTGAAAATTGAAAATTGAAAATTGAAAACGGGGCCTGCGCCAGTCCGCACTTTTTCAATTTTCAATTTTCAATTTTCAATTTCCTATCGTTCCCAGAGCCCTGACTTGCCGCCGCTCTTGCGCACGAGCTGCAGCCCGTCGATGACGATCCCCTTCTCCGCGCTCTTGCACATGTCGTAGATCGTCAGGGCGGCGACGGCGCAGGCGGTCATGGCTTCCATCTCCACGCCGGTCTTGGCTTCGCAGCGGACGATGGAGCGCACTTCGATCGTGCCGGAGTCGGGGTCGAGGTCGAAGGTGATGTCGACGGAGTCGAGGCCGATGGGGTGTGCGAGCGGGATGAGCGTGGGGGTCTGCTTCGCGGCCAGGACGCCGGCGACTTTGGCGGTGGTGAGGACGTCGCCTTTCGGGAGGGCGCGGCCGGCGAGCTTCTTCAGCGTCTCCGGCGACATGCGCACGGTGGCGGCGGCGACGGCCTCGCGCTGCGTGACCTTCTTGGCCCCGACGTGCACCATGGAGATGCCGCCGGTCTCATCGAGATGCGAGAAATCTTTGGGCACGTTCCCACTCCTCAGGCGTGTTGACGTTCAGCAGCGGCTCGCCGCGAAAGCGGGCGCGCAACTCGGACTCGGGGATCATCTCCTGTCCGCCGAGGGTGCGCAAATCGTAGCGGTGCGCGGCGATGCGCTCCGCGATGCGCGGCAGCAGCGCGGCATCCCAGACGGCGCAGAGTGGCTGCGGCTCGCCGTTCCAGACGGGCATCCCTCCCCGCCCGGCGAGGTAGCGCAGCACGTCCGCGGTGATGAGCGGATAGTCGACGGCGAGGAGGAACGCCTTGCCGTTCGCGTCGCGGAGCGCGCGGGCCACGCCGAAGATCGCGGCCTCGTCCTCGTGCGGCTCTTCGAAGATGGTGCGGATGTTCGTGGATGCGGCGCCGGCCCGATGCACGGCGAGCACGTCGTCGAAGACCGGCCGTGCCGCGGCCACGACGTGCTCGAGGAACAGCTCCACTTTGGAGGAGCCCATCCGCCGCGATCGCCCGCCCACGAGCACGTACGCGTTCACACGAGAGACGTTATCGCATCGGCGAAGCGTTCCGCGCTGGCCTCGTCGAGGAACAGCGACGGCTCGGTGGCCTCGAATTCTCATGACAAGCGTCCCCGCGGGGGGCCTTCGAGTGCAATCGGCTAATCCGAGTTGCGGCGCCTTGGCGATGGTCAAATCGTTTGATAAATTCGGCTTGGTTAAAGCAGCTTATGACGATTCAGGAGATAGCTACCCTGCTCGCGTCACTCGCTACTGTTGCGGGGACGATTTTCGTCGCACTGCAGGTGCGCCAGATGAACGAGAGCATCTCCTTAGCACGCCTGCAGAGTCAACACGCGCTCTGCTTGGAAATCTGGAAGCAATATAATGATGTGTTTAGCGAGCGCCAGCAGCTACTTCAAAACCCCATACGCCTAGCCGAAATCGTTAGTCGATGCCCAACCATAGAGGACATCGTAACGAGCGAGGACTATCTGCGTCTTAAACGGGTCGCTGGTGTGTACGTACTCGCCGGCGCGCTCGTGGAATCCGGAGCTATTGCACCGGATGTTATCTTTCAGTACATCAGCGTACCTCGGCGTATGTGGAACGATCACCAACCGCTCGTACGATACCTTCGTGATCATTACTACCCAAACCTATGGGATCACTGGGAACGACTTGTAACCCATGCTGAGAATACATGGACCACTACTGGCCTGCGGGTGACCGGTAAACGCGAAGCCATGTCTCCCCGACACCGGTAAAACAGAATGGGTACGACTCACTAATGATCACATTAACGCCCGTCGCCCGCATTGGCTCTATGAGGTTTGCGCCTGTTTGGCTGAACATGACAATGTGCGATCCCGAAGACTTTGCAGCGGCAATTACGTCGTCGTAGGTTTCGGTAGCGATGACCATTCCTGTCACTACGGCAACGTCGGATTGCTCAACAAGCCGGAGAGTCTCGTTAGCAGAATTTATTACGACCCCATGAAATCGCCGGCCAACGACCGCTGGATTCGCGTCAGCCGCCCTGACGCGAATCCCATCAATGCGAAGCAGCCCGCGGATTACGCTGTCGAGCGCGCCGATAACGACTACATTGACGGGATGTGACGAGCCGCACTGCCGTGCTACAACACGTCTAACTTCCCCAACGATGATGTCACTCCTTACAGCGAGGCGTTCCGCCCCGCTACCGAGAAGCTTTGTCTCATCATCTGGAGTCGGAAGCAGCCTAGCGGCAACGGCATCAAGAGCAGCGATTTGATAGGACAGCGGAAAATCAAGAAGGCCTAATGCGTCACGACCTATACAGTCGTGATCAAGCAGCGATGGGCCTACAACCTCCTGATGACACGATCCTATCCCCTCACATTCAATAAGAACGAACTCCCGAAGCACAGGGCTATCCGACGCAACGCGCGTATGTGCATACTGCCAGCCTAGGGCGTATTCGACCTTCCACACGGCACGTACCAACCGCGCAGATTCCAAGGTCCGTGCGGCAAGATAGGCGCGGCACTCACCAATGAATGATCGAGCGGACATTCGGCGGGTGCGATGATACCGCCTTCGGTCAGCTAACGTTCGCTAGGATGACGACAGGTTGACTGCGGCACGACCTCGCGCCGGACAGCTAGACCAGCATGCCGTAGTCGAGTGGCATCGTGCTGCTGCGCCGTCGCGAAAGCTGCAGTTTCACGACGGCCAAGCGAAAACCGACGACATTGTTCGCCAAACTCCCGCAAATACGACCTTGTGAGTGCTGCGTGACAGAAACGTTTAAGCGACCTCCGGAGCAAATGCAGGCAGTTCGCGCCACGTAATGAGGGCGATCAGCACCCGCACGCCACCGGCGCGGCCGCGCCGCCGTGGACCGGGAGCCCGTCCCTCTTCCACCAGTCGATGCCGCCGATCATCTCCTTCACACGATAGCCGAGGCGGGAGAGCTTCACCGCGGCTTTCGTGGAGGCGTTGCAGCCGATGCCGTCGCAGTACGTGACCAGGACGGCCTCCTTCGGGAACGGCACGCTCTCCGCCGTGATGGTGCGGTGCGGGAGGTTGATCGCGCCGGGGATGTGTCCCGCCGCGAAGGCCTCGGGCGTCCGCGCGTCGACGATCACGTACGCGCCGGGATCGGCCCAGAGGTCGGCGGCGTCGATCTCCCATTCCAGCCGCTGTTCGAAATGTGCGAGTGCTGCGTTGATGCTGTCCATGCCGCAAATATGCGTCCGCGATGGACTCCGTGCGGATACCATTTCCCGCATGACGAGGAGACCAATTCACCGGCAGCTCTTCGCCGAGCTGCGTGCCTCCATCGCCGGCGGCACGCTGCGCGGCGGGACGCGCCTCCCCTCGACGCGCGACTTCGCGCAGCAGCGCGGCGTCTCGCGTAAGACCGCCGAGGAGGCATATGCGCAGCTCGAGGCGGAGGGATACGTCGAGCGGCGCGTGGGGTCGGGGACGTACGTGTGCGAACTGCCGCTGCCGGCACGAAGGAAAGCGCGGCTGGAAGGACGGCGCACGCTCTCCGCGCGCGGACGAACCTCGGGCAAGTCGATGGCCTGCGTCGAGCCGCTGGAGATCCGCGCCTTCGCCGCCGGGCTGCCGGCGCTCGATCACTTTCCGCTGGCCACGTGGCAGAGGCTCGTCTCGTCGCACGCGCGGCGGCTCGACACGAGCGCCCTCGTCTACGGCGACCCGGCCGGCGATCCCGCGCTGCGCGAGGCGGTGGCGGCGTACCTCGGCAGCGCGCGCGGCGTCCATTGCGACGCCTCGCAGGTCGTCATCGTCAGCAGCTCGCAGGAGGCGCTGCACCTCCTCGCCCACCTGCTCCTCGATCCCGGCGACGCGGCCTGGCTCGAGGAGCCGGGCTATTACGGCGCGCGTGCGGCCCTGACCTCCGCCGGCGCACGCATCGTCCCCGTGCCGGTCGACGGCGACGGGCTGGACGTGGCCGCCGGAGTAGCGCTCGCGCCGCAGGCGCGCGTCGCGTACGTCACGCCGTCCAACCACTACCCGCTCGGCTGCTCGATGTCGCTCGATCGGCGTCTGGAGCTGCTGGCGTGGGCGCGGCGCGGCGACGCCTGGATCATCGAGGACGACTACGACGGCGAGTTCCGCTACGACGGCCGCCCGCTGACGGCCATCCAGGGACTCGACAGCGCCGGACGCGTGATCTACGTCGGCACGTTCACCAAGTCGCTCTACCCGGCGCTGCGCCTCGCCTACGCCGTGCTGCCGCAGGACCTGGTGGCCTCGTTCGTCGCCGCGCGCACGCAGGTGGACGGCCACCCGCCGCCGTTCCTGCAGCGTGTGACCGCGGACTTTTTGT
>Ga0196976_1000359_pt1 | contig 29632 bp, 26 predicted proteins | sample S3v_513CmetaG_FD_148644 | JGI IMG/M metagenome (GOLD analysis project Ga0196976, IMG submission 148644) | Soil microbial communities from Anza Borrego desert, Southern California, United States - S3+v_5-13C | ecosystem: Environmental > Terrestrial > Soil > Desert | place: USA: California... | reverse complement strand
GCGTCCGCACCCTGCAGCGACGCGGAGGGTGCGTTATGAGTGGAAGCTCATGAAGGAAGCACGCACCGAGACGATCGCCGGACAGCCTCCCCCCACGCCCGCCGGCCAGACCGAGGGCATCGGCCACTTCGCGCGCTTCGGCGTCACCGAGGCGATGATCGCGCGGACGCTCGAGGCCGCGCTCGCACGCGGCGGCGACCACGCCGACCTCTTCTTCCAGCACCGCGTCGGCTCGGACCTCGGGCTCGAGGACGGCGCGGTCAACCGTGCGTACGCCTCGGTCGAGCTGGGCGTCGGCGTACGGGTCGTGAAGGGGGATCAGACCGGGTACGGCTACACCGAGGACCTGACCCTGCCGGCGCTGCTCGAGTGCGCCCGCACCGCCGCGGCGGTGGCCGACGGGGCCTCGCGCCCGGCGCCGGGCCGCTTCCACGTGCGCCCCGCCCCCGCCGATCGCTACCCGCTCCGGCGCGCCTGGGAGGAGGTGCGGCCGGAGGAGAAGCTGCCCCTCGTCGCCGGGGTCAACGAGCGCACCTTCGCGGCCGATCCACGCATCCGCAAGGTGAACGTCTTCCTCCGCGACGAGTCGGGGACGGTCCTGATCGCCGACTCGTCCGGCCGGATCGTCGAGGACCGCCAGCCGATGACCCTGCTCTACCTCTCGGTGCTCGCCGAGCAGGGCGGCCGCCGCGAGCAGAACGGCTACAACGTGGCCGGGCGGGCGGGGTTCGAGTTCTACACGCCCGAGCGGCTCGACCGCGTGGTCCGCGAGGCGGTGGAGCGGACCACCGTGCTCTTCGACGCCGGGCCGCCGCCCGCGGGCGAGATGCCGGTGGTGCTCGCCGCCGGATCGTCCGGGATCCTCCTCCACGAGGCGATCGGGCACGGCATGGAGGCGGACTTCAACCGCAAGGGCATCTCGATCTACGCCGACCGGATCGGCAAGCCGATCGCGAAGCCCTTCGTGAACATCGTGGACGACGCCGCCAACCCGGGCGCGCGCGGCGCGATCAACGTGGACGACGAGGGCAACGAGGCCGGCACCACGCACCTCGTGGTGAACGGCGTCCTCACGACCTACCTCCACGACGCGATCTCCGCCCGGCACTACCGCGTCACGCCCACCGGCAACGGCCGCCGCGAGAGCTACCGGCACGCGCCGCTGCCGCGCATGCGGTCGACGTACATGCTGCCGGGCCCACACAAGAAGGACGAGATCATCCGCTCCGTGAAGCGGGGCATCTACTGCGTCAACTTCTCGAACGGCCAGGTCAACATCGGCGCCGGCGACTTCACCTTCTACGTGAAGAACGGCTGGCTCATCGAGGACGGCAAGCTCACCCGGCCGGTGAAGGACGTGAACATCATCGGCAACGGCCCCAAGGCGCTCGAGCAGGTCGACATGGTCTCGGACGACCTCGCCATCGACGAGGGCGGCTGGACCTGCGGGAAGGACGGCCAGAGCGTGCCGGTCTCCCAGGGGCTCCCCACCGTGCGGGTCGCGTCCATGACGGTCGGTGGTCGCGGGACCTGACCCCCGTGAACGAGCCCGCGCCCGCGCCCGAGCCCGAGGACCACGCCGCTCCCCCATCGCGGTGAACGCGCCCGCCCCGAGGACCCCCATGCCCCCCTCCCTCCTCGACATCTCCCGCGAGACCGCCCAGCTCGCGCTCCGCCACGGCGCGAGCGAGGCCGCGGCCGGCGCCTACCGCGCCCGCCACGTCGAGGTCGCCTGGCGCGACGGCAAGCTCGAGAAGGTCACCGAGGCGACGACCCGTGGCCTCGGGCTCGACCTCTACGTCGAGGGCCGCTACGCGTCGGTCTCGACGAGCGATCTCCGCCCGGAGGCGCTCGAGCGGTTCGTCGCCGACGCCGTCGCGCTGGCGCGGACGCTCGCGCCGGATCCGCACCGGCGCCTCCCGGACCCCGAGCTCTACCGCGGCGCGACGGACGTCGACCTCGAGCTCGAGGATCCGACCGCGGGCGCGCTCGACGCCGGCACGCGCCGCGACATGGCTCGCGTCGCGGAGGAGGCGGCCCGCGCCGTGCCCGGGAGCGGCGCGATCCTGTCGGTCACGACGGGCGTCTCCGACTCCCAGGGGGAATCGGCGGTCTTCCACACCAACGGCTTCGAGGGCGGGCGACGCTCGACCGACTTCTGGATCTCCGCCGAGGTGACGGTGAAGGACCCGGACGGCCGGCGGCCGGAGGAGTACGCCTCGTCGGGCGCCCGCCACCGCGTCGACGTCGAGCCGCCGGAGGTGGTCGGCCGGAGGGCGGCGGAGCGGGCGCTCGCGCGGGTCGGGGCGGTGAAGGGCGCGTCGGGGCTCGTCACGCTGGTCGTGGACGCGCGCGCCGCCGGGCGGCTCGTCGGCGCGCTGTTCGGGCCGCTCTCGGCGGCGTCGCTTCAGCAAAAGCGCTCGTTCCTGGAGGGCAAGCGCGGCGCCCGGGTGGGCAGCCCGCGGCTCGACGTCCGCGACGAGCCGCACGTGAAGCGCGGGCTCGGCTCCCGCCGCCACGACGGCGAGGGGATCGCGGCGCGGCCGTTCCCCGTCTTCGAGGAGGGCGTGCTCCGGGCGTACTACGTGGACACGTACTACGGCCGGAAGCTGGGCATGGACCCGACCACCGCCCGGTCCTCGAACCTCGCCTGGCGGCTCGGCGACCGCTCGCCCGGCGAGCTGCTGGCCGACGCCGGGGAGGGCATCCTCGTGACGGGGTTCCTCGGCGGGAACTCCAACTCCACCACGGGTGACTTCTCGCTCGGTGTGCGTGGGTTCCGGATCCACGGCGGCCGGCTCGCCGAGCCGATCGGCGAGATGAACGTCTCCGGGAACCACCTCGAGCTCTGGCAGCGCCTCGCCGCGGTCGGCAACGACCCGTACCGCTACTCCGCGCTCCGGACGCCGACGCTGGTGTTCGAGGGCGTCCAGATCGCCGGGACCTGAGCGCGCCGACGCGGGCCCCGTGGACCTGCGCCTGCCCCCTCGACCGGTTTGCCGCCGGCGCCGGGCAGCCCTATTCCTTTGGGGTGGTGATCGTGCTCGTCGTCGACGATGAGAGTGACATCCGCCAGGCGCTCGCGGAGGTGCTCACGTTCGAGGGCTACGAGGTGGTGGACGCCCGCGACGGCCAGGAGGCGCTCGACAAGGCCCGGAAGTACCGGCCCGAGCTGGTGCTCCTCGACCTCATGATGCCCCGGATGAACGGCTGGGAGTTCCGGCGCGTGCAGAAGGGCGACCGGGCGCTCGCGCGCATCCCCGTCGTGGTCCTCTCCGCGTTCGCGAACGACGGCCGGATGGACGCCGAAGGGTACATCGAGAAGCCGTTCGATCTCGACCAGCTCGTCAGCGCGGTCCGCCGCTTCGCCCGTCCGGCGGCGCAGCCCTCTGCCTGAACCCGCCGAGCTGACGCACGGCGAGGACCCCCGCCGGCCCGCGGCCGTCGGCGAGCTCCCCGGCGCGCCGCGCGGCGTCGTCCACCATCCCGAGCACGCGCGCGGCGACCGCGGGCTCGACTCCGAGCGCGTCGCACGCGGAGGAGAGGACGACGCGGGCGAGCCTCCACTCTCCGGCGAAGAGCTCGAGCGCGCGCGGCGCGGGCAGGAGCCGCACCACCCCCGACGTCGCCGCCCACGGATCCTGGGGCGCCCCGTCCACGAACAGCGCCTCGCTCACCCGCTCGAGAAACTCCTCGATCACGCCGTCCAGCGCGCCCGGGAAGACGCCCATACCCGCGGCGAGGCGCGAGGCGCGCCACACGCGCGCGAGGTCGCCGGCCGCGGCGCGGAGCGCCTCTCCGGCGCGGCGCGCGTCGAGCGTCACGCGGCTCCCCCCGGCCGGGCGCCGGCCGCGGCCTCGGCGAGCACCCAGGTGAACGCCTCGCCGAGCTCCCGCTCGAGCCCGTCGAGCGCCTCGCCGAAGAGGTGGGTGGCATCGGCGACGGACGCGACGCGCCGCGGACCGCTCGAGCCCGCGAGGAGCTCCCGGACCTCCGCCGGCGAGCCGAACTCGTCCCCCTGCGCCTGCACGACCGCGAGCGGCTGGCGCACGTCGCGCACCCGCTCCGGGCGGCGCAGGGCGTCGAGCTCGGCGGACCGGAGGGCGAGCCCGGCGAGCACGAGCCCGGCGACGTCCGGCGCGTCCGCGCACTCCGCGGCGACCCAGGCGCCGAACGAGAAGCCGCACGCGAGCAGCGGCCGCGCCGGGTCGAGCGCGCGGAGGTGCGCGAGCGCGGCGCGCGCGTCGGCGACCTCGCCGGGTCCGCCCGCATACTCGCCCGCGCTCCGGCCCACCCCACGGAAGTTGAACCGCAGCGTCGTGGCGCCGGCCGCCCGGGCCGCGCGCGCGAGCCGGTACGTGGCGTGGTTGTGCATGGTGCCGCCGAAGCGCGGGTGCGGGTGGCAGACGAGCGCGGCGAAGCGAGCGCCGGGCACCTCCTCGAGGAGGCCCTCGATCCGTCCCGCGGGTCCCTTCAGGTCCACTTGCGGCAAACAGGATACCCCCGCGTGGCGTGGCTCCCCCCGACCGCCGGGAGGGCGCCCTCATAACAGAAGAGGTCGCCGCACGTCTTGCGGGTTTTTGCTACGGTACGAGGCCATGGAGGGGTCCTTTCTGGAGCTCGCGCTGGTCGCCGCCGCCCTGGTCGTGCTCGGGGTCGTGCGCGGGGTGGCCGCGGCCCTCGAGGCCTCCCTCGTGGCCGTCGGGGTGCCGCGCGCGCGCGAGCTGGCCGAGGTGCCGGGCGCGCCGCGGGCGGCGCGGGCGCTCGCCGCCCTCGCCGCCGATCCGGAGGGGACCGCGTTCACGGTCCGTTTCATCGCGGTGTTCGCGTTCCTCACGATGGGCGGGGTCGCGGGCGCGGCCGCGGTCCGGTTCTGGCCCGAGGTGCCCGCACCGATGGCGGTCGGGGCGGCGGCCGCGGTCGTCGCCGGCGTGCTGGTGCTCCCGGCGGGGCCGCTCGGCAGGAGCCTGGGGGCCGCGCACGGAGAGGGGGTGGCGCTCGCGCTCGCGCGCCCGTTCCGGTCCTTGAGCCGCTTCCTCCGCCCGGTGCGAGCGCTCGTCGCCGTGGTCACGCTGGGCCGGGGCCGCTTCGCGCTGCCGCGCCCGCCGCTCGACGAGATGGAGCGGGCGCTCGAGGAGTACGCGCGGGCGCACGGCGGCGGCGGCGGGACGAGCGAGCTCATCCACCGCGTCTTCGAGTTCCGCGAGAAGGTGGCGCGCGACGTGATGGTGCCCCGGACCGAGGTGGTCGGCGTCGAGATCGGCACGCCCGTGCCGGAGATCATCCGCCTCCTCGCCGAGGAGGGGCACTCGCGCATGCCGGTGTACCGGGACGATCTCGACCACATCGTCGGCGTGCTGCACGCGCGCGACCTCGTCCCCCTCCTCGTCCACCCGGAGCTGATCGTGCTCGCCGACCTGCTCCGGCCCGCGCACTTCGTGCCGTGGTCGAAGCGGATCGAGCAGCTCCTGCGCGAGATGCAGCGGCGCAAGCTGCACATGGCCTTCGTGGTGGACGAGTTCGGCGGCGTGATGGGGCTCTGCACCATCGAGGACGTGCTGGAGCAGATCGTCGGCGAGATCCAGGACGAGTTCGAGGAGGACGAGGACGAGGGCGGCCTCGTCGAGGGGCACGCCGACGGGACGTTCACCGCGCAGGGCGCGGCGCCGATCTCGGAGCTCAACCGCGTCACCGGCGCGGCGGTGCCGGAGGACGAGGGGTTCGAGACGGTGGGCGGGTTCATCAACTCGCTGGCCGGCGCCATCCCGGCGCGCGGGGATCGGTTCTTCTGGGGCGACTGGGTGTTCACGGTCGCCGACGCCGACCCGCGGCGCGTGACGCGCGTGCGGGCGGCGCGCGTGAAGCGCGGGTGACGGCATGCTCCCGACGCTCCTCGGCGAGAAGGTGAGGATGCGGCCGCTGGTCGTCCCGGACGCGCCGCGGCTCGTGGCGCTGCTCTCGGATCCCGCGGTGACGCGGAACCTCCGGCTCCGCGCGCCCGTGACCCTCGCCGCCGAGCGCGAGTTCATCGCCGCGCTCCCGCACGCGACCGACCAGCTCGTGCTCGGCATCACCGCGCGCGAGGACGGCCGCCTCCTCGGCGTCGGCGGCCTCCACCAGCTCACCGACCCCGCGCGGCAGGCGGAGCTCGGGCTGTTCCTGGGCCCCGCCGACGAGTGGGGGAAGGGGTTCGGCACCGAGGTGACCCAGCTCCTGTGCGCGCACGGCTTCGACACGCTCAAGCTCAACCGGATCTGGCTCCACGTCTTCGCCGACAACGAGCGCGCCCTCCGCGCGTACGCGCGGATCGGCTTCCAGCGCGAGGGCGTGCTCCGCGAGGCCGCGGTGCGCGGGGGAGATCACGTCGACGTGATCTCGATGGGGCTCCTCCGCCGCGAGTGGGTGGGGCGGAGGGTGGAGGGGGGGCGGTGAGCCGCGACGCGTGATGCGTCCTTCCTGGAGCGGGCTCCCAACCGGTTGGGAGTTTCGCGACTGGGTCTCGCTCGGTTCGCCCGGGCGAACTCGCCTCGTCAGCGCGCCGCCGATCCGCCGCCCAGGAGCAGGGCGCGCACGGTCGGGGTCCGCAGCACCAGCCCCGCCCACACGATCACCCCCAGGTAGACCGGGAACAGGACGTGCGAGAGGAGCGGATTCCCGACCCGGAGCTGCGCGGCCACGGCGCCGCCGAGGTAGCCGGTGAGGAGGATCGCGCCGAGGACGCTCGTCCGCGGGACGACGTACAGGACGGTGCAGGCGAGGAGCAGGACGCCGATGGTCACGACGGACGCCTCGGGGAAGCCGAGCGCGGTCGTCCCGGCGACGGACGCGGATACCCGGGCGATCTTCGTGACGGCGTCGAACAGGAAGAACAGCACCGCGAGCCCGCTCAGCACCCGCCCCACCCAGCTCCTGGAACCTCCGGTCATACCCCGCTCCTTTCGTCCAGATGGACCCGCGGAGCGTAAGGTCCTCATCGCCCGGCCCCGCTCCCTCTTGGGCCGCACGCAGCCGTCGCATACGCCGGACGCGCGGTTGTCAAACATTTGCCAGGCGGATCCCGGCACCGTATGCTGCGGTATCGGCGCAAGATCCCGGGATCAGAGCGGGATCCTTGCCAGGGCGGTTCGGGCGGCTCCTGCCTCGACCCTGCGTCTGGGGAGGGCGGGCGGGAGCGGCACAGGGCGACGGCGGGTGAATGGGCGACGGGACGTTGGGCGTCGGTGAGGCGGCGGTCGCGGTCGATCCGGAGGGCATCCTCCGGAGCGCGCTGGAGAAGATCGTCTTCTTCGAGTGCCGCGTCTCGCAGCTCGAGTCGGAGCTCGCCGCCGCGCGGACCACCGCGGAGCGCGCGCGGGCCGAGGCGATCGACGCGCGCCGGCGCGAGACCGAGCTCGCCCAGGCCCTCGCGGCCGAGCGCGGCGCGCACGGCGACGCGGAGGCGCGGGCGGACGACCTGGGCGAGCGCGTCCGGCTGCTCGAGGGCGAGCGCGAGCGGCTCCTGTCCGGGCTCGTGGAGCGCGCGCGGGTCGGCGGCGCGCCGGGCGGGGACGGCGCGCCGGGGCCGGAGGAGGGCGGGGCGGACCTCGCCGGGTTCATCGCCGAGCTGCGCGGCGAGATCCAGGCGCTGCGCGCGTGGAAGGCCGCGGCCGAGGCGGCCGGGATCCGCGGGCCGGCCGACGCGGTGCCCGCGGCGCGCGGCGGCCGCGCCGCCGAGTCGGTGCCGGCGCTCGCCGAGCGGTTCCGGGCCGAGGGGCGCGTCGGCCTCTCCGGGCGCGACGCGGACCGGCTCAAGGACCTGCTCCCGACGCGGGCCGACCGCGTCCTCTACGAACGCTCCATGGACGACCTCGCCGCGCCCGACGCGCGGGTGCGCGCGCGCGCGGTCCGCGCCCTGGAGGCGCTCGGCGCCCGCGCGGCGGCGCCGCTCCTCGCGGCGGCGGTGGGGCGCGAGGCCGACGAGACGGTCAAGGCGGCGATCCTCGGCGCCCTCGGGCGGTTCCAGGAGCCGTTCGCGGCCGACCTCTGCACGCGCGCGCTCGAGGACGCGCGGCCGGCGGTGCGGGTCGCCGCGCTGGAGGCGCTCGCGCGCGTCGCGTCGGGCGATGCCGAGCCGCGCATCGCCCAGGCCCTGGCGGATCCCAGCCCGCTCGTCCGCCGGCGCGCGGCGCTCCTCCTCGGCTTCACCGGGGGTGACCGCGCCGAGGCGGCGCTCTCGGTGGCGCTCGGGGATCCCGACCGCGGCGTCGCGCGCGCCGCGGCCGCCGCGCTCTCCGGCCGCCCCACCGCCCGGGCCCAGGGCGCGCTGGCACGGGCGCTCGAGCACCCCGACGAGAACGTCCGGCGCGCCGCGGCGGCGTCCCTCGCGCGCGTCGCGGGCGAGCCGGTCTCGGCCGAGGGGCCCGCGCCCGAGCTCCGCGCCACGTCCCGCCGGATCGCCGCGCGGCTCGCGGCGATGGACGGGGCCGAGCTGCGGGAGGCGGTGCTGGCGGGGGCGAACGCCGCGGGTCCGGCGGCTCCCGTCGTCGCTCGCCCTTCGACAAGCTCAGGGCGAGCGGACACTCGACCGCCGCTCGGGCTCAGAATCTCGACGGCAGTCGCCGCTCGTCCTTCGACAAGCTCAGGACGAGCGGATGCTCGGCCTGCCACCGTCGCCCGCGCCGCCGCCGCGGTCATGGTCCAGGAGGCCGTCCCCCAGCCCGCCGCTCCGGGCCTCGAGGCCGCCATCCTCTCCGAGGTCCGGATGGCCCTGCGCGGCGTGGCCCCGGCCGACCTCGCGGCCGCGGTCGGCGCGACGCCGGACGCGGTCGCCGCCGCCCTCGAGACCCTCCGCGCCCGCGGCACGCTGGTGCAGCGCGGCTCACGCTGGTTCACCGCCTAGGAACGACCGATGGACACCGTCCGATACACGACCAAGCGCCTCGCCGAGGTGGTCTCCGCGACCGAGAGGCAGGTGCTGAACGTCCTGGGCAAGAAGGCCGAGTACGGCCCCGAGGATCTGCCGGTGCTGCGCGAGAAGCTGAAGCGCGCCCCCGAGCCGTTCCCGCCGCGCACGCAGCTCTTCCTCAACTTCAAGGGCGGCACCGGCAAGACGAGCGTCTCGTCGTCGTACGCCTACCGGCTCGCCGAGCGCGGCTACCGCGTCCTCATGATCGACCTCGACAGCCAAGGGCACGCCACGAAGTGCCTCGGCCAGGAGGGCTCGTCCTTCGCGCACACGCTCCTCGACGTGCTCATCCGCAAGAAGCCCGTCGCCGAGGTGACGGTGGCGACGCGGATGCCGAACCTCGCGCTCGTCCCCGCGAACCTCTCGATGAGCACCATCGACCTCGCGCTCATGCCGCTCGCCGGGCGCGAGTACCGGCTCCGGAACGCGCTCAAGGAGGTCGAGGGGCAGTACGACTTCATCGTGATGGACGCGCCGCCGTCGTTCGGGCTCCTCAACCTGAACGCGCTCATGGCGGCCAGCGATCTCGTCATCCCGGTGCTGGCGGACTTCCTCTCCTACGACGGGCTGCGGCTCCTCTTCGAGACGATCCAGGGGCTCGAGCAGGACCTCGCGCACCAGCTCGAGAACATCTTCATCGTCGTGAACGCGTACAACCAGACGTTCAAGATCGCCCGCGAGGCGCTCGACGCCCTCAGGACGCACTACTCCGAGTACCTGCTCGACTCCGTCGTCCGGCAGTGCACGAAGTTCGCGCAGGCGTCGAGCGAGGGGTGCCCGATCTTCGGCTACGACCCCGACTCCAAGGGCGCCAACGACATCGAGGACATGCAGCTCGAGATCCTCGGACGGATCCGCAAGGCGGCGCGCGCCGCCGGCGCGGCGGGAGCCTAGGACATGCGCAAGGCCTTCGAGACCAACGTCCCGCGGTTGAAGCCGCGCCTGCGGACCGCGACCCCTGCGCAGGCGGAGCTCGCGCCGAGCGCGGCCGCGGAGGTGGAGGAGAGCGCGGCGGTGGTGGCGCCTGCCCCGGTGCCGGTCGTGGCGGACGTGGCGCGGGAGCCCGCCGGCGCTCCGGTGCCCGCGCCGGTGACCCGGAGCGAGAGACCGGGCTCGGGCTCGGGCTCGAGCACGGGAGTCGCCGAGGCGCGTACGACGAAGTCGGGCGACGTGACGGACCGCCGCGATCGCCTGGAGAAGATCAAGCGTCGCGTCGCCGAGGCCGCCCGGCCGGCGCCGCGCGTCGAGCCGGTCCCCGCGGATCCTGCGCGCGCGGCCGAGAGCGTGCTCGCGCTCGTGGGCGAGCTCGAGGCGGAGCTCGCGCGGAGCCGCGAGCGCGAGGAGGCGCTCCGGAGCGATCTCGACGGCGCCCGCGGGGAGCTGGCGCGCGCGGCGAGCGAGGCGCGCGGGGCCACCGAGCGGCTCGCCGCGGCGGAGGGGGAGCTCGCCGAGAAGCGCGGGGTGCTCGCCGAGCTGCTCGCCGAGATGGAGGCGCTGGAGCAGGAGCGGGACGAGTCGGTCCGTCGCGCCCAGGCGCTCGCGGCCATCGACGAGGAGCGCGCGAAGCTGCTCGAGGACCTGTCGCGCCGCGCCGAGGAGGAGGCGCGCCTGCGCTCGGATCGCGAGGCCGAGGTGGAGCGGCTGGGCGAGGAGCTGCGCAACTCGGCCGCGGACGGCGCGCGGCTCCGGACCGCCGTGGGCGAGCTCGCCCGCGAGCGCGATCAGCTCGCCGCCGAGCTCGATCGCACCCGGACGGAGCGCGACGAGCTCGGGGCCGCCAAGCGGGCCCTCGAGCAGGTGCACGCGGCGCTCGCGCAGGCGCGCGCCAAGCTGGGCTGATCCCGGGTCCGCGTGCGGCGTCGCGCCGGACCCGTTCCCGGGGAACCTCCAGGGAACCGCTTGCGGCGCCTGGCGGAGGGCTGGATCATCTGCTGACCCTCGCCCGGAGGCCCCATGACCCGCTCGAAGAAGCTCTTCCTCGCGTCGGCCGCGCTGTTCCTCGCCGTGTGCGTCGCGGGGGCGATCGCGGCGGCCCTCTTCGTGCGCCAGAGCGTCCGCGCCACGCCGGTCCTCGTCCGGAACCTGCCCGCCCCGCCGCCCGACGTGAACAGCTTCGTCGTCACGAGCCCGCTGGGCGTGCGGGTGTTCCTCGACGTGGTCTCGGTTCCGAACGACCTCCAGGAGGCGCTCGACGATCCGCGGAGCCTGTTCGTCGTCACGCACCGTCACCCGGATCACCTGGCCTACACCCTCGCGCACCGCTTCCAGGGGAAGCGCCTCATCGCCGAGGAGGGGCGGCTCGAGAGCGGCGACGTGAGGGTCGAGGTGGTGAAGTCCTCGCACCTCGACGACCAGCTCGACGGTACGAACCACATCGTGGTGTTGGAGGTGGCCGGCGTGCGCATCGCGCACTTCGGCGACTGCGGCCAGGAGCGGCTCACCCCCGAGCAGCTCGCCCGCATCGGCCGGGTGGACTTGATGGTGGGCCAGTTCGAGAACCTGTACGCCGAGGCCGACGTCCTGAACCGCAAGGGGTTCAAGGTCCTCGCGCAGGTGTCGCCGACGCTGGTCGTCCCCACGCACATCGTCGGCGCCGAGGCGGTGAAGCTCCTCGCGGAGGGAGGGCGCGCCGTCGAGCAGACGGAGAAGTCCGTGCTCGCGCTCACGCCCGCCGTCCTGGCGAAGGGGAAGCGCGCCCTGTTCATGGGCGGGAACCTTCCGCTCGCGAAGCAGGCCGGCGTGCCCGCCAGCGAGGACCTCTAGCCGTCCCTCACGTCCCCGGCGGCGCGGCCGGCGGGGACGCCGCGCCGGCGCCCTGGGCCTCGTGCTTGTAGTGCAGGTGGACCGGCGCCTGCTTCGCCTTCCGCATGCGCATGTTGAGCAGCTCGACCACGAGGGAGAACGCCATCGCGAAGTAGATGTAGCCCTTCTCGATGTGCTTCCCGAACGACTCGGCGACGAGCATCACGCCGATGAGGATGAGGAAGGAGAGGGCCAGCATCTTCATCGTCGGGTGGCGCTCGACGAACGTGCCGATCCGGTTCGCGAACACGAGCATCACCGCGACGGCGATGATCATCGCGGCGACCATGACGGCGAGGTGACGGGCCATCCCGACCGCGGTGATCACCGAGTCGAGCGAGAAGACGATGTCGAGGATGCCGATCTGGATGATCACCGCCCAGAACACGCCCGCCGCGCGGGGCGCGCGATCGGTCGCGTGCTCCACCTCGAGCTTGTCGTGGATCTCGTGCGTCGCCTTGCCGATGAGGAAGAGGCCGCCGACGAGCAGGATGAGGTCGCGCCCGGAGATGGCGTGACCCAGGACCGAGAAGAGCGGCTCCGTGAGGCGCATCACCCACGAGATCGCGAAGAGGAGCGCGAGCCGGGTGAGGAGCGCGAACGCGAGGCCGAGCTTGCGCGCGAGGGGCTGCTGCGGGACCGGAAGGCGCCCGGCGAGGATCGTGAGGAAGACGACGTTGTCGATCCCGAGCACGATCTCCATGGCGGAGAGCGTGCCCAGCGCGACCCAGGTGTCCGGCTGCGAGAGGAGCTCGAGCATGGCGCGTTTCTTTGCCCGACTCCGCGGCGTCTGTCGAGGGAACGGCGCCCACCTGGTCGGAGCCGAGCGCCGCGCGAGCCGTCCCCTTCCGGGGGTGGCGCGCCGCGCACACAGCGAGTTTCCCCCACAGGAGAACCTCGGATCGTGACCTCCTGCACTCCGGGTCTATGATGCCGGTGCAACCGAGCGTTGGGGGGTCACATGGCCGCATGCGAGCGCATCCAGCGTTGCCCGCTGTTCCAGCAGTTCTCGATCAAGGCCGCGCTGCGCGTCTGGGTCGCCCAGTACTGCGAGAGCGACTTCGGCCGTTGCGAGCGGCTCAAGCTCGCGCTCCACGGGCACCCGGTGCCGCGGAACATGCTGCCCAACGGGCGCATGCTGCAGGTCGCGCTCGAGGAGGCGGAGGTGACGGACCTGCTCTGACGCGCTACTTCGCCGCCGCCCGCCCGAGCCGCGCCACCTTGCCCTCGCGGAGCTGCTCCAGCGCGTCGAAGGCGGCGTACTTGTACGCGTCGCCGAGGGTCGGGTAGTTGAACACCGCCTCGACGAAGTAGTGCAGGTCGCCCTGGTGGCTCATCACCGCCTGCCCGAGGTGCACGAGCTCGGAGGCGTGCGGGCCGATGCAGTGCACGCCGAGGATGCGCCCCTCCTTGGCGTCGGCCAGGAGCTTCAGGAACCCGACCGCCTCGCCGATCAGGTTCGCGCGGGCGTTGTTCTCGAGCGACGCCTTCCCCACCACGTAGTCGCGCCCCTTCGCCCGCAGCGACTCCTCGGTCTCGCCGATCGAGGAGATCTCGGGGATGGTGTAGATGCCCACCGGGAGGAGGTTCGAGAGGCGGTGCCGGCCCTCGCCGAACGCGTGCTGCATCGCGACCCGGCCCTGCTCCATGGACGTCGAGGCGAGCCCGGGGAAGCCGACCAGGTCGCCGGCCGCGTAGATGTGCGGGACCGCGGTCTGGAAGTGCTCGTTCACGTCGAGCAGACCCTTGTCCGTGGCCTTGAGGCCGGCCGCCGGGAGGTTCAGGCTCTCGACGGTGCCCACCCGCCCGGCGGCGACGAGCACCTTCTCGGCCACGAGCCGCGCGCCGTCGGAGAGCGTGACCAGCACGTCGCGCTCTCCGGGCTCGAGCTTCACCGCCCGGGTCCGCTGCCACATCTCGATCCCCGCCATGGCGAACAGGTCCTGCATGGCGAGCGAGAGCTCGGCGTCGAGCCAGGGGAGGAGCCGCTCCTTCGAGTCGATGATCGAGACGTTGACGCCGAGGCCGGCGAAGATCGACGCGTACTCGCACCCCGCCACGCCGCCGCCGAGGATCGCGAGCGAGCGGGGGATGCGGTCGAGGAGGAGGATGGAGTCCGAGTCGTAGATGCGGACGTGATCGAACGCGTACTGCGGCGGGTGGAAGGGGCGGGTGCCCGTCGCGAGGAGCACCACCTCGGCGTGGAGGTCCTGGGACCCGCCCTCCGGCCCCTCGACGCGGACCGTGTGCGGGTCCACGAAGCTCGCCACCCCGCGGAACTGCTCGACCCCGGCGCGGTGCAGCGCGTTGCGGATGCGGGAGTGCTCGCGCCCGGTCACGAGCCCGCGGCGGCCCATCAGCTCGGGGACGGTGACCTGGCCGGAGAGGCGCAGCTCGATGCCGTGGGCGCCACGGCTCCGGGCCTGCTGGATGCCCAGCGCAGTTTCGCGCAGGGCCTTGGAGGGGATGGTGCCGGTGTTGGCCGCCGCGCCCCCGGGCACGGCCTCCTTCTCGACGAGCGCGACCTTCTTGCCCAGCCATCCGGCCTGGACGGCGCCGTTCTCGCCGGCCGGCCCGGACCCGATCACGACGACGTCGTAGCTCAGCATCGGCGCACCCCCGCGACGCAGGGGCATAATGCGGTCCAGGGCGGAATTCGATATAAGTTCCGACCCCTATGCGGTTCTCCAAGTACCACGGCCTCGGCAACGACTACCTCGTGATGGACCCGAAGGAGCTCGGCCGCGAGCTCACGCCGCGCGAGGTCCGGCTCATCTGCCACCGGAACTACGGCGCCGGCTCGGACGGCATCCTGTGGGGCCCCCTGCCTGCGGAGGGCGCCGACTTCCGGGTGCGCATCTACAACCCCGACGCGAGCGAGGCCGAGAAGAGCGGGAACGGCCTGCGCATCTTCTCGCGGTACCTCTACGACCGCGGGCTCGTCCGGAGCGACCCGTTCACGATCCAGACCGCCGGCGGCCTCGTCCGCTCGCGGGTCCACCCCGGCGGGAAGATGGTCGAGGTGGAGATGGGGAAGGTGTCGTTCGACGGCGCGAAGATCCCCGTCGCCGGCGGCGCGCGCGAGGTGCTGAACGAGTCGATGACCGTGGGCGGGCGGACGTTCTCCTTCTCCGCCGCCACCATCGGCAACCCGCACTGCGTGCTGCCGCTGCCCGAGATCTCCGAGGCGCTGGCCCGCGAGTTCGGCCCGCTCATCGAGCGCGAGCCGCGGTTCCCGAACCGGACCAACGTGCAGTTCCTGAAGGTCCTCGACCGCAGGAACATCCAGATCGAGATCTGGGAGCGCGGCGCCGGCTACACGCTCGCGTCCGGCAGCTCCAGCAGCGCGGCGGCGGCGGTGGCGCACCGGCTCGGGCTCTGCGATCGGGAGATCACCGTCCACATGCCGGGCGGCACGCTCGCGATCACGATCGGCGAGGGGTTCCAGATCGACATGACCGGCCCCGTCGCCCGGGTGGGCGAGGGGACCGTCGATCCCGAGGCGTTCGAGGCGTTCCCGGAGCGATAGGAGAAAGCTCGAGATGGCACGCATCAACCAGCACTACGACAAGCTCGCGGCAGGGTACCTGTTCCCGGAGATCGCCCGGCGCGCCAAGGCGTTCGCCGAGGCGAACCCCGGCGTGCAGCTCCTCCGGCTCGGCATCGGCGACACGACGCTGCCGCTCGGCCCCACGGTGGTCGAGGGGCTCGTCGCCGGCGCGCGGAAGCTCGGCGACCCGGCCACGTACACCGGCTACGGGGACTACGAGGGCGAGAAGTGGATGCGCGAGGCGATCGCCGCCGAGTACCGGGAGCACGGCGTCTCGCTCGACCTCTCCGAGATCTTCGTCTCCGACGGCGCGAAGTCCGACTCCTCCAACCTCCAGTCGATCTTCTCCGCCGACGCGGTGATCGCCATCCAGGATCCCGCGTACCCGGTCTACGTCGACTCCAACGTGATGGCGGGGCGGACCGGCACCTGGGACCCGGACCGGCAGCAGTACCGGGGCATCGTCTACATGCCCTGCAACGAGAAGAACGGGTTCATCCCGGAGGTCCCCAAGGAGAAGGTGGACCTCGTCTATCTCTGCAGCCCCAACAACCCGACCGGCGCCGTGGCGACCCACGCGCAGCTCGCCGCCTTCGTCGCGTACGCGCAGCAGCACAAGGCCGTCATCCTCTTCGACGCCGCCTACGCGACCTTCATCCGCGAGCCCGGGCTCCCGCACTCGATCTACGAGGTGCCCGGCGCGAAGAGCTGCGCGATCGAGCTCAACAGCTTCTCCAAGTCGGCCGGCTTCACCGGCGTGCGGCTCGGCTGGGCGGTCGTGCCGAAGGAGCTCGTCGCCGAGGACTGCCCGCCCGGGAAGCTCAACGCCATGTGGTACCGGCGGCAGAGCACGTTCTTCAACGGCCCGTCCAACGTGGTCCAGGCCGGCGGCGTCGCCGCGCTCTCGCCGAAGGGCCGCGCGGAGTGCAAGGCGGTCGTCGACGAGTACCTCGGCAACGCGCGCATCATCCGCGAGGGGCTCACGAAGGCGGGGCTCGGCTGCCACGGCGGGACCAACGCGCCGTACGTCTGGGCGAAGACGCCCGGCGGGATGTCGTCGTGGGACTTCTTCGACCTCCTCCTCCGCGAGGCGAACGTCGTGACCACGCCCGGCTCCGGCTTCGGCCCGAGCGGTGAGGGGTACATCCGGCTCTCCGCCTTCGGGAAGCGGAAGGACACCGAGCAGGCGGTCGCGCGGATCCAGACCGCGCTCAGCAAGAGGTGAACACGATGACCCCCCTCGCACCGTTCGGGCGCGTGACGCCCAGGCACGTCGTGGACTCGGCGGCCCTCGCCGGCACGCCCCACTACCTCTACGACGAGGCGCTCGTCGTCGAGCGCTGCCGCGAGGTGCTGGCGATGCCCAGCGCCTTCGGCCTCTCGGCCGGCTACGCGATGAAGGCCAACTCGACCCGGGCGATCCTGGAGATCGTCGCCGGGGAGGGGATGGGCATCGACGCGAGCTCGCTCAACGAGGCACGCCGGGCGCGGCGGGCGGGCATCCCCGCCGACCGGATCATGCTCACGACGCAGGAGGTGCCGGAGGGGCAGGACCGGCGCGACCTCGAGGCGATGATGCTCGAGGGGATGAAGTACAACGCCTGCTCGCTCCGCCAGCTCGAGCTCGTCGCGCCGTTCGCGAAGGCGAAGCGGATCGCCATCTCCGTGCGCGTGAACCCCGGCGTCGGCTCCGGCGAGAGCGTCACCCGGAACACCGGCGACAAGTACTCCTCGTTCGGCGTGCACCAGAACGACCTCCCGCGGCTCACCGCGGCGGCGCGCGAGGCGGGCGTCACGATCGGCGCCGTGCACGTGCACATCGGCTCGGGGGGCGACCCCGCGGCGTGGGCCGAGAACGTGGACCGGATGCTCGGCATCGTGGAGCGCTGGTTCCCGGACGCGACCGCGCTCAACCTCGGCGGCGGCTTCAAGGAGGCCCGCATGCCGGACGAGAAGCCGGCCGACGTGGCGGCGCTCGGGGCGCACGCGAAGACCCGCTTCGAGGCGTTCGCGGAGCGCACCGGGCGGCGGCTCCGGACGATCGTCGAGCCGGGCACGTACGTCGTGGCGAACTCCGGCTACCTCGTCACCCGCGTCATCGATCGCAAGTCCTCGGGGCCGGACGGCTTCGACTTCGTCGTCGCGGACGGCGGGATGGAGGCCAACACGCGGCCGCTGCTCTACGGCTCGCGCCACCCGTTCTACGTGGTCGCGCGGGACGGCGCGCTCCGCTCCGCGGAGTGGGACCTCTCCGGCGACGGCCTCGCGCCGCGCGTCGTCGCGGGCCGCTGCTGCGAGAGCGGGGACTCGCAGAGCCTGGACGAGCACGGGCACGTGGTGCCGCGGCGGATGGCCGATCCGGCGGTGGGCGATCTGCTCGTCGTCGGCGGCGCGGGCGCGTACTGCGCGGCGATGTCGCCGTTCAACTACAACTCGCACCTCCAGGCGCCGGAGGTCCTCCTCTGCGCCGACGGCGCGCTCCGCGTCGTCCGCAAGCCGCAGACGCTCGAGCAGATCACGGCCAACGAGCTGAGCCGCCGCGGTTAAACGGACGCTTGCTCCTCCGGGTCGAGGGCCGGGCCCCCGCGCGGGCGCGCGGTGCTCGCTTGCGCCGCCGCGCGCCGCCGTTATTACGCATCGACGTACTTCGATACGTCGATGCCTCCGAACCCCAGAGACATGGCCCGCGTGGCCCGCGCCCTCGGCGACCCGACCCGGGTCCGGCTCGTGCGCCTCATCGCGAAGGGCGAGATCTCCTGCCAGGAGCTGACCCGGCGCATCGGGCTCGCCCAGGCGACCGTCTCCCACCACCTCAAGATCCTCTCCCAGGCCGGTCTCGTGGTCGCGCGCAAGGAGGGATCGTTCCACTGGTACCGGCCCGTGCCGGCGGCGTTCGCCGCGCACGGCGCCGCCGTCGCGCGCCTCGCGCCCCTCCCGGTCCAGAAACCTCCGCGCCTCCGGAGCATCGACGGAGGGCGGCGGTGACGCCGAGCTACTTCCAGCGCAAGCAGCATTGAAAGGAGCCACACGATGAAGCGCCTCGCAGTCGTCCTGAGCCTGAGCCTCGCCCCCCTGGCCGCCCTGGCCGAGCCCACCACCTGGGCGATCGACACCTCGCACACCCAGTCGATGTTCACCGTCCGCCACCTCGTGGTCTCGAACGTGCGCGGCCAGTTCGACAAGACCACCGGGACGGTCACGCTGGACGACAAGGACGTGACGAAGTCGTCCGTCGAGGCGACCATCGACGCGAAGACCATCAACACCCGCGACGCCAAGCGCGACGAGCACCTGCGCGCCGCGGACTTCTTCGACGTCGCCAACCACCCGACCATCACCTTCAAGTCCACCAAGGTCGAGAAGGCCGGCGAGGACAAGCTCAAGGTGAGCGGCAACCTGACGATGCGCGGGGTCACCAAGCCGGTCGTACTCGAGGTCGAGCTCCCGGCCGCCGTCGTGAAGGACCCCTGGGGCAACACGCGGAAGGGGTTCGTCGCGACCACGAAGGTGAACCGGCAGGACTACGGGCTCAAGTGGAACAAGGCCGTCGAGGCCGGTCCGGTCGTCGGCGACGAGATCAAGATCGAGATCGAGGGCGAGCTCATCCAGCAGGCGCCGAAGACCTCGAGCGCCAAGTAGCCTCTCCGTCGGCTTCCTCCGAGCCCGGGTCCGGCCACGCCGGATCCGGGCTCGCGCGTACGGGCTGGGCTCGGCGTCGAAGCCGCGCCGGGTCACCGCCGGAGCGCGCGCCGCCGTATGATGGCGGCATGGAAGAGACCCTCGGCCGGTTCCCGCTCACGCTCACGATCCCTGTCCTCTGGGGCGACATGGACGCGAACCTGCACGTGAACAACGTCGTCTACGCGCGCTGGATCGAGTCGGCGCGGGTCGCGTACTTCGAGCGGATCGGGATGCCGGTGCCGCCGGGCAAGGACGGCGTCGGCCCGATCGTCGCGCGCCTCTGCGTGAACTACCTCCGCGCCCTCACGTACCCGGACACGGTCCGCGTGTCCGCGACGGTCCGCGCCATCGGCCGGACCTCCATGACGCTCGACTACCGGATCCGGAGCGCCGCCCAGGACGCGGACGTCGCCACGGCGGAGGACGTGGTCGTGGTGTTCGACTACCGGGACGGGCGGAAGGTCCCGGTGGGCGAGGAGCTCCGCGCGAAGGTCTTCGCGCTGGAGGCGCAGGGCGCGGGGTGAGCGGACCGGCGACGGGCGCCCGGCGACGCGGCGCGCCGCTCCTACTTACCCACCTTCGCGGCCCCGTCCGGGCGGGCGGGCGCCGGCACTCCGGCGAACGCCTGGTGGACCGCCGCATCGACGGATCCCGGGGGATGCCCGTCGAGGTGGAAGACGGCCGTGACGTCCTGAACCACGCGGGGCGGGACGCGCACTGCGGGGTCGTCGGCGGCCGGCGCGGCGGTATCCTGGTCCTTCCACCAGACTGCCTGGAAACGGCTCGCGGCCTCGAGAAACCGTTCCCCGAGCCGTAGCGGCTTGACGGCGAGGAGGTCGTCAATGCATGCGTGCGTGAAGCACTTGTCCGCGCAGGCGCAGACGAGCAGTTCCTGCGGGTGGGCCGCGGCGCACGCCTCGCACGGATCGCACGCCAGGCCGACGCCGTCATGGTCGTTGTCGGTCTGGTCCGGATCCGCCCGGAGCGGGCACACGTCTCGGACATCCGCGATCCCGTCTTGATCGTCATCCGGATCTCTCTCGTCGCACGTGCCGTCCAGATCGTTGTCGAGCACGCAGCCCGCGAGCGTCCAGGTCGTGGAACGCAACCCGCCGTGCAGCGCGAATCGGATCTGACGCTGCTCGGGCGCGTACGGGATCGTGAATCGGTGACGATAGGACGTGCCGTCTGCGGAGGGGGCGCCATTCACGCATCGCCTCTGTAGGTCCTTGAGGACGGTCCCGTTCACGCCGGTGAGGGTGAACGCACACTGCACATCCGGGAAGCGGCTCGCGAAGGAGCCGTCGATCTCGACGGAGACCTCCACTGGCTGGCTTACGCTGAGGTTTCTCACCGCACCTCCCGCTGGCGCGGCGCTCACCAGCACGCGCGTGTGCGGCGGCGCGAGTCCGAGGGCCTCGCCCGAGCTGGTGACCAGCGCGAGCGGCATCGGCGGGAACAGCTTCCAGGTCAGAAGGCCGTAGAAGTTGAGCTCGGGCGGATCGGCCGACGGCGAGCTGAACGTCTGGGAGAAGGTCGCGAGATACAGCGCCGCCATCGAGGGGAATCCGGGCTGCGGTGCGAGCGGAAGACGCCAGGTCCACGGGGTCTCACACCCGTCGTCCGAGTACGACCAGAGCGACCAGCCCTTCGCTCCGACGAGCCACAGCCCGAAGGCCGTGTCGTCCTCTGCGGCGTCGAATGACCAGCGATGCCGGAGCGTGCTCCAGTGGAGCGACGATGCGTTCGCCAGATCGTAGAGGTCCGCGTCGACGTCGTAGCTGTAGACCGTGGTGTAGTGCGCGTTGTCCCCCCAGGCCAGCAGCAGGACGACCGGCGTTCCGCGCGCGAGCATGTAGTGGAGCTGGCCGCGCTCGCCGCCGCCCTTCTGGTTGCAGTATCCGCGGTCACCGCGGAACTCGCTCCGACCGAGCACGCGCCCGAAGTCGTCCGGGTCGGTGTAGTCGATGCCCGCCTTCGTCTCCATCAGGTTGGCGAGCCGGCGCTGGATCTCCCACGTCGTCGTGGCGAGCTGACCATTGTCTCGCCGGACAGGGACGTTGAACCAGGCGAGGAGGCTCTGTCCTGCCGGCGGGCCGCAGCACTTGTCGCAGTAGCGGTTGCAGTAGTCCGGGTACACGGTCGATGCGCCCGAGCCCCCGCACCCCGATTCGGCGGAGGCGGGCGGAAACCCGCGCAGGAAGATCGACTGCGACGGCGTGGTGAGGTGGTACCGGCGGGCGTCGGAGTACGTCCTCTCGAGGACGAGCTTGCTCCCTGCGATGCCGGCGTGAGGGTTCGGCGCGTTTGCCTGGGGGCTCGGCAGCGGCAGCACGGGCGCCCCGGGAGACACGGTTGCGGGCCGTTCCGCGGGTCGACCACGGATCGAGAACGCCGCGCTGGCGTACCCGTCGCGGATGGCGGCGACCGTGTGCTTACGGTGGGCCGCATAGAACGCCGGGAACGAGGGGAGGCCTTCCGGACGGACGCTCGCGACGAGTTGCTGGAACCGCCTCCTGGATGCCGGCGTGAGGCCCGCGTACCACCGCTCGAGGGTGAGCTGGGCGGCGTAGGTCTCGCGAACCGCCGCGCGGAGCTGGAGGGGGTCCAGCGGCTCTTCCGGCGAGAGCTTCTGCCGCCGCGCACGCTCCATCCCCGAGAGCATCTGCTCGCGCAGGGCGCGCGCAGCGGGGGTCGACGTGAGCCGCACGGTCATCGCTCCCGTCTCCGGCTGCGCAGCGACCGGCACGGGAATCGCCGGGAGGATGGCGAACAGGAAGAGGACGGCGCGCATCGGCACAGTCGCTCGAGCAAGAATGAGGGTAGGCGCGGGCATCGAGGAACTCCTGGATGCGTGAGGTTCCGGATCGACGCAAGCGACGGGGGCGAATCACAGCGGATTCGTGGGGTGGACAAGTGGTGAAATTCGGAGTGCCCCGCACGGCCTGCGTGGCCCGGCGTAGCCGATTCGACCGGGAGACCGCCGCCGGTGTTCGAGCTGCGGGCGCGCATCATGACGACCTTTCGAGGGCGCACGAATCGCCCCACCCATGTTCCTCGCGAGGCGCCGCAGAGAGCAGCGCGGTCGGTTCATGGGCGCGCGCACCGCGTCCTCGCTATTCGACGCGGGTCCGAAGGAGGGACGGCCGTGGGCAAGCTCCGCGTCAACTGCTTCGCGATCTCACTCGACGGATACGGCGCCGGTCCTCGTCAGGACCGGCAGAACCCGCTCGGCGTCGGGGGCATGGGGCTCCACGGCTGGATCCTCCCGACGCGCACGTTCGCCGCGACGCACGGCGGAACGGGTGGCACGACGGGCGTGGACGACGACTTCGCCCGGCGCGGGATGGACGGCCTCGGCGCGTGGATCCTGGGCCGGAACATGTTCGGCCCGATCCGCGGGCCGTGGCCCGACGAGGAATGGAAGGGCTGGTGGGGCGAGGAGCCGCCGTACCACGTCCCCGTGTTCGTCCTCACCCACCATCCGCGGGCGCCCATCGAGATGGCGGGCGGGACGACGTTCCACTTCGTCACCGGCGGGATCGAGGAGGCGCTGCGGCGCGCGAAGGACGCCGCGGGGGCGAGGGACGTGCGCCTCGGCGGCGGCGTGGAGACGATCCGCCAGTACCTCCGCGCGGGGCTCGTGGACGAGCTGCACCTCGCGATCTCTCCCGTGCTACTCGGCTCGGGCGAGCACCTCACGTCCGGGCTGGACCTGCTCGCGCTCGGGTACCGCGTCATGGAGCACGTGCCGTCGCAGGCGGCCACGCACGTCGTGCTCGCGCGCGGGGCGGGGTGAGGTGGCCGGTAACCGCCCGGTGTCCTCGTCCCCGGGCGCCGCGCCCCCGGGGACCCTCGATCTCATGCGCGACTCGCCCGGTCTGCGCTGCTAGCTTGAGCTGACCTCGAAGCGCAGGAGGAGCTCATGGGCGACGTACACGCAGGGCGTCTCGTCCTCCGCACGTTGCTCGTCGCCGCGGTCCTGCTCGCGGCCGGCTGCACCTCGAACGGCGAGCCGCCCGGCGACGGGCCGTATCCTCCGCCCGACGGGCTCCTCGATCCCCACGTCCAGAACGATGCGCTGGGGCGGGGCGTCAACTTCGGGAACCTCCTCGACGCGCCGAACGAGGGGGACTGGTCGGGCGGGCTCGTCATCCAGGAGTCGCACTTCGCGCTCGCCGCCGCGGCCGGCTTCGACTCGGTCCGGCTCCCGGTGAAGTTCTCCGGTCACGCGCGCGCCGGCGCGCCGTACACGATCGACGCCGCCTTCCTGGATCGCGTCGCGCAGGTGGTGGGCTGGGGCGTCGCGCACGACCTCCGGGTCGTCATCACCATGCACCACTACGACGAGATCCACCGGGATCCCCGGGCGCATCGGCGGCGCTTCGCGGCGCTCTGGACGCAGATCGCCACCCGGTTCCGGGACGCGCCGGACGGCGTGTACTACGAGCTCCTGAACGAGCCGAACGGCGCGCTCACGGACGCGGTCTGGAACGACGTCCTGGAGGACGCGCTCCGAGCCATCCGCGCCGTCGACCCGCACCACACCGTCGTCGTCGGATGCAATGACTGGGGCAATCCGTCCGGCCTCGACGGGCTCGTCGTCCCCGCGGAGGAGACGAACGCGATCGTCACGTTCCACTACTACGCCCCGTCCCTCTTCACGTTCCAGGGCAAGGAGTGGATGGGCCCGGACTGGGCCACGACCGGCATCACCTGGCCCGGGCCGCCCCCGGCGCCGGTCGCGCTCGCGACGGGCGTCGGCGCGTGGGTGCGGGACTGGATCCGCGCGTACAACGAGACGCCGGGCGATTCGAACCCCGCCAGCGAGGCCATGGTGCAGCGCGAGCTCCGCGGCGCCGCCGCCTGGGGCGAATCGCACGGCCGGCCGCTCTGGATGAGCGAGTTCACCGCGCAGAACGGCGCGGACCTCGCCTCGCGGGCCCGGTGGATCTCGGCGGTCCGGCGCGAGCTCGAGGCGCAGGGGATCCCCTGGTCCTTCTGGACCCTGTGCTCCGACGCCGGCACGAGGCTCCACGAGTCGTGCGAGGGTGCGTGGACACCGGAGCTCGCGGCCGCGCTCGGGCTCGCCGATCCGGAGTAGGCGCGCGCGCCCGCGGCGGCCGAACCGCGGACGGAGGGCCGCGTCGCGTCCCGCCGCGCACATCGATCGGCGCATAGGCGGCGCGCCACGCGGGGCACGCCTCTTGCTCGAAGAGCCGCCATGGACGACGTCTCCAGCGGTGCCCCGGCCGCGCCCGATCGCCCCCGCGAGCGCCTGCTCGCCGCCGGCCCGCGCGCCCTCTCGGACGCCGAGCTCCTCGCGCTCGTGCTCGGCACCGGCACCGCCCGGGTCTCGGCGCGCGAGGTGGCGCTGTCGCTCGTGCAGGAGATCCCCGTGCAGGAGCTGGCCTGGGCGCCGCCCGACGCCATCGCCGCCTGGCCCGGCATCGGCCCGGCGCGCGCCGCGGCCATCGCGGCCGCGTTCGAGCTCGGGCGCCGGGGAGCGTGGGCCCCGCCGCGCCGGGGCGAGCGGCTCCTCGATCCCGGGCGTGTCCACGAGCTCATGCGCCACGTCGCATGGGCAGAGCGGGAGTCCTTCCACGTGGTCCTGCTCGACGTCCGCGGGCGGCTCCTCCGCGCGGTGCAGATCGCCGAGGGCTCGCTCACGCAATGTCCGGTCTCGCCGCGCGACGCGCTCCGGCCGGCGGTGCGGGAAGGAGCGCACGGGGTCGTGTTCGTGCACAACCACCCGAGCGGCGACCCGAGCCCCAGCCCCGACGACGCGGACCTCACCGACCGGCTCCGGGCCGCGTGCGAGGTCGTCGGCGTGCTCGCCCGCGATCACGTGATCGTGGCCACGGGCGGTTACTACAGCTTCGTCGAGGCGGGGCGGTGGAGGCGGTGAGGCCGATCACGGATCGCGCTCGGGCCGACGGTGACCGGGAGCCGCGCCCGGTGACCGGGGCACGCGAGCCGGCCTCGAGGCCCCGCGCTCGAGCACGTTCTTTGCGGTCCGTTGAATGCGCCGCGGAGGAGCCAGGTCGCGCATGAGGAGACGCCAGGCCGCCCACCCGGGCGGCGCGTACTCCGTGAAGGAGCGACGACATGAGATCCACCTCGAACGGCTTCCTCCGCCTCCTGCTGCTCGGAGCCTCGCCGCTGATCGCGTGCGCCGCGACCCATGCCACGCCGGGCGCGAGCCCTCCCGAGCGCCGCTTCGTCGTCGGGCCGGACCTCCAGGACCTCGACATGCGGATGGAGACCGTGGTCGTCGACTCGAAGCCGCTCGGCTCTCGCGTGCAGGTCGACGTGAGCTGGATCCCGGGCACCGAGAAGACGGCGGGCCTCCCCGTCGTCTACCTCACGGACGGTCACTGGCGGCGCGTCGACCACAAGTACGTCCACTACCTGGCCGCCCGCGGGGTGATCCCGCCGGTGATCGTCGCGGGCATCGGGTATCCCGAGGGCACCGACGTGCAGCGAGCCCGCACGAAGGACCTCGTGGACGCTCCGGACCCGTTCCTCCAGGCGATCCTCGCGGAGGTCATCCCCTGGGTGGAGCGCCGGTTCCCATGCGACCCCAAGCAGCGAGTCCTCTTCGGCTCCTCGATGGGCGGGTACTTCTCGCTGTACACGCTCCGGCGGAGCGCACTCGCCGGGGAGCGCTGGTTCTTCGGGTACGTCGCGTCGAGCACCTACCGGGCCGACGCAGCCCTATCGATCCGCGAGCTGAGGGCGCGGAAGGTCCCGGCCCGGCTCTACCTCACCTACGGTGGCCTCGAGCGCCGCAGCGGGTTCGACGTGATCGCTCGCCCGAACACGCAGCTCTTCCACGCGCTGGATTCCGCGGGCGTCCCGGAGCTCGAGTACGTGCACCACGTCTACCCCGATGCCGATCACTACACCACCACCCGGCCGACGCTGGTGGACGGACTCCGGCTCATCCTGGGCACGGGCGAGGCGCGCGGGATCGGGTTCACCGACCTCTCGCTCGAGTCCGTGCGGTACGACTTCCGCGCGGCGGGGCAGGTGTACGACTGGGAAGCGGCTGGTGCGCTCCGCGCGATCGCGCCCGCGGACGACGGCGCCCCCCGGCTCGACGCCATGTCCGGCAGCTTGCGGGTGGCCGCCGACTTCGCAGTCGGGTCCGGCCGGCTCAGCACGACGTTCGACCACTTCGAGGACCTCGCCGGCAACGAGCTCGTGTTCCACGTCTTCGTCCCCGAGAGCCTGGCGAAGCTCGGGTACGAGGCCCGGTCCCTCCTCTACTCGACCTACCAGTGGAAGGAGGACGTCGGCGACCGGGTCCGGATCGACCAGGCGGGTTGGAACCGGCTGGCGTTCAGGCTCGCGGGCGAGGGCCGCCGGGGCGACCCCGCGCTGGCCCGGGCGGTGGGCGTCGTCATCGAGCGCCCGGAGGGCGCTCCAGCCTGGAAGGGCGAGCTCTACCTCGACGGCATCTCGTGGTGACCGCTGCCGCCGCGGCCGGGCCGGAGCTCGTGCCGCGCACGACCAGGGGAGCTCAGAGCACCTTCGCCTCGGCCTCCGCCGCCGAGAGGTCCGGCACCTCGGCGCCGCCGTCGTGCGCCACGCTCCCGGCGCCTTCCTCGCCGGCCCGCTCCGCCGGCCGGACGAGCGGGACGAGCCGGTTGAGCGCGGCCTCCATCCCGTCCCGCACCTTCGCCTGGAGCTGCAGGTGAGAGATCTGCGTGAGATCCTGGACGAGGACGACGGACCGCTGGCCGAGCGGGCTCCGGTAGAAGCGCAGGAGCTGCTTCAGCTCGGCGGGCGTGTACTCGCGGCCGAGGATGCGCGCCTGGTACCCGACGAGCTCCTCGTACGGCGCCAGCTTCTCGTACTCCTCGCGGAGGCGGTCGGCGAACTCGGGGGCGAGCTCGTACTGTCCCTGGGCGCTCACCACGAGCCGCTCGGTCACCTCGGCCGACGCGGCGCGCACGAGCTTCTCCCACCGCTCGCGCGAGAACACGGCGCGCGCGACCTGGAGCTGGAGCGGGTCGCGCGCCTTGGCGGGACGGGCCGAGGCCCGCGCCGGAGCCCGCCCGGCGCGCGGCGCCGGGGGCGCCGCCTGGGTGAGCGACGGGAGCAGCGCGACGGCGGCGACGGCCAGGGCGGGGAGCTTCATCGACGGCGACCTCCACCCGCATGCGTAAGCAGCCAGGCGCGAGAGCGAAGCGCTCCCGCCGGTGGTCTACCCGAACAAGCGAGTGGACGCGGGACCCGCCCCGTCCATGACCAGCGAGGTGCGTGCCCGCCGCGCGCGGTGCCCCCGCACCGCGCTCGCGAGGTGCGCCTACTGCTTGAGCGACGCGCGGAAGGCGCGCGCCTCGGCGGCGTTGGGCCCGCGACCCGCGGCCTTCACGGCGCGCTCGGCGAGCGCCTTCGCCGCCGTACGGTCGCCCTGCGCGAGCGCCGCGCGCCCGGCGGCGAGGAGCAGCGACGGCTTCCCCGGGGCGCGCGCCAGGCCACGGTCGGCGGCCCGGCGGGCCTCCCTGGGCTGGCCCTCGGCGAGCCATGCGGCGGAGAGGAGGCACAGGGCGTCGAGGTCGGCGGGGCGCGCGAGCAGCACCGCGTCGAGCTCCGCGCGGGCGAGCGCCGGGTGGCCGGTGGCGAGCCGCGAGGCCCCGAGCGCGTAGCGGACGCGCAGGTCGGAGGGATCGGCCGCGAGCGCCTTCTGGAGCTCGACCACCGCGAGGTCGTGCGCGCCGCGGGCCTGGAGCGCCATCCCGAGGGCGGCGTGCCCCTCGGGCGCCGAGGGCTCCCGCTCCGTCGCCGTCCGCCAGGCGCGCTCCGCCTCCTCGGCGCGGCCGAGCCGGGCGAGCACCTCGCCGAGCGCGACCCACGTGAGCGGCGGCGGGTTCCGGGCGCCGGCGAGGTTCTCGAGGACGCCGAGCGCCTCCTCCGCGCGGCCGAGCTTCATGCGCGTGAGCGCGTACCAGACGGCGGCCTCGGGCGGCATGTGGCCGGACGGCGCCGTGCGCGCGAGCTCGCGCTGGGCCTCGGCGTACTGGCCGAGCCGGTACCGGGCGATGCCCCGCTGGATCCAGATGGCCTTGCCGTCGGCGTTCCCGGTGGCGGCGAGCGCCTCGGCGTACCTGCCCCGGCCGATGCGGGCGCGCGCGAGGAGCACGCGCGACGCAGGGTCGCCGGGCTGCAGCGCCACCGCGCGCGCGGCCGCCGCCTCGGCGCGGTCGTACGCGCGCGCGGCGAGGTGGAGCTCGGCGGCCGTCGCGGCCAGCGACGCGTGCTCGCCGAGCTTGGACGAGGCGCGGGAGAGGCGCGTGCTCGCCGCGGACGGATCGCCGGAGGCGAAGAGCACACGCGCGACCGCGACCTCGTACCGGACGCGGAGGGCGGGCGGGATCGCCGTGGCGGGGCTCGCCTCGAGCGCCTCGAGGTAGGCGCGGGAGCGGGCGAGGTCCTCGCCGAGCGCGAGGCGCGCCTCGGCGGTGCCGATGACCGAGCGCGGGTGGCTCGCCTGGGCCGGGAGCGCGAGGCCGTAGAAGTGCAGCGCGCCCTTGTGGTTCCCCGCGCCGAGCTCGAGGTCGCCGAGGTCCGCGAGCGCGCGCAGCGAGGGCGGCTGGGCCTCCGCCGCGCGCTCGAACCGGGCGCGCGCGGCCGCCTTGTCGCGCCTCAGGAGGATGCGGCCGGCGAGCGCGTGGACGAGCGGCGCCGCCGATTCCTTCTCGGAGGCGGCGAGCACCGCCGCCTCGGCCGCGAGCCGCTCGGCCGCCGTCCTCGCGAGCAGGTACGCCGCCGCGGCGCCGCCCTCGCCCGCGTCGTCGCGCCGGGCGAGCGCCGCCGCGCGCGCGCGGGCGCCCTCGTCGCCGTGCTCGGCCGCGAGGAGCGCCTCGACCTGGGCGGCGAGGGAGGTGAGCTCCGGGGTCGAGCCGCTCTTCCGGACCTCGTCGAGGATCTGCGCGGCCTCGCGCAGCGCGCCGACGGTGTCGCGCGCCAGCCCGGCGCGCGCCGCGGCGGCCGCCCGCCCGACGGCCTCGCCGCGCCCCTGCTCGCGCAGGTGCAGGAAGAGCCCGGCGCCGGCGGCGGCCGCGACGACCAGCAGGGCGGCGGCGAGCGCGCGGCCGTGGCGCCGGAGGAGCGACGGCGCCGGCTCGCCCGTGGTGAGGCGCTCGCGGACCTCCTGCGCGTAGCGGGCCGTGATCCGCTCCGCCTCGTCGTCGTCGGGCGGCGGCGGGACGGGCGCGGGCGCCGGGGCCGAGATACCGGGCTGCGTGGCCCCGGGGATCATGGCCAGCAGCGAGCGCGGGATCTCGTCGCGATGGAGCGCGGGCGCCAGCGGCGGCGGGACGACGCGGCCGGGGGCGAGCGGTGGTGGGCCCGACACAGGTGCGGGCGCGGCCGGCGCAGCCGGCGCCGGCGTGGGGGCCGAGGCCGCGGCGGGGCGGGCCTTGGCCGGCCCGAGGACGGGCGCGGGCCCGTTCCCGAGCGCGGGGGTCCTGGTCTGGCCCGCCGCGGCGGCGATCGCAGGCGAGGGGACCGGCGTCGCTGCGCCGTTCGCCTGGACCTTCTGCTTCGCCTGCTCGAGCCAGCTCCGCAGCCGGTCGTCGGCGGGCTGGAGCGCGAGCGCGCGGGTGAGGACCGGGACGGCGGCGCGGTAGAGCCCCTTCGTGAAC
>Ga0196976_1000358_pt1 | contig 29660 bp, 18 predicted proteins | sample S3v_513CmetaG_FD_148644 | JGI IMG/M metagenome (GOLD analysis project Ga0196976, IMG submission 148644) | Soil microbial communities from Anza Borrego desert, Southern California, United States - S3+v_5-13C | ecosystem: Environmental > Terrestrial > Soil > Desert | place: USA: California... | reverse complement strand
GAGAAAGAGTGCCGCAAGCTGGGCGGTAAAGGCCTTCGTGGAAGCGATTGCGACTTCCGGCCCCGCATGCGTATAGATGACGCCATCCGCCTCGCGCGCAATCGTGGAGCCGACTACGTTCGGGATCGCCAGCGTCTTCGATCCGCGTGCCCGGGCCTCGCGCAATGCGCCGATGGTGTCGGCTGTTTCGCCTGATTGCGTGATCAGGATCGTGAGTTCCGTTGGGCCGGTGCGGGGATCCCTGTATTCGTATTCGCTGGCGTGATCGACTTCGATGTTGTCGATACCGGCAAGCTCACGCAGCATGACTTGTCCTGCGAGCCCGGCGTGACGGCTGGTACCGCTGGCAACGATGTTGATCTTCGTAAGACGCTTAAACTCTTCGGGTTTTATCTGAATGTCCTTCAGTACCGCGCGGCCATCGGCGATACGATCCAAGACGGTGTCTCGAACAGCGCGTGGATTCTCGAAGGTTTCTTTCAACATCCAGTGGGCAAAGGCGCCCTTGTCAGGTTTCATCTGAGTCTTTTGCATTCTCTAGTCCGGCACTATCCATTAATTCAATCCCGCGCCGCGGGACACGGTTCTCAAAACATTGCCAGTTGGCGAAAGTACAACGAGGTCGGCAGGCGAACCCGGTTCCAACTTGCCGCAGTTCAGGCCCACCACCGCGGCTGGATTCCTCGTGACAAGCGGAAGTGCGTCGTGCAGCTCCCATCCTGTGAAGGCCATGACGTTACGAACAGCCGCGTCCAGCGTCAGGACACTGCCCGCCAGTTTGCCCTCCGAGAGCGCGACGCCATCCTTGACTTCCACCGCGAAGGACCCGAGCTGATATGTGCCATCCGGCATGCCGGTCGCACTCATCGCGTCCGTTACGAGCACAGCGCGGTCCACTCCCTTACAGCGCAGGAACATGCTGAGCGCGGCGGGAGCCACGTGAATGCCGTCTGCAATGATCTCGGCGTAAGTATGTGCAGACGAGAGGACCGCACCGATGATTCCAGGTTCGCGATGATCGAACGCACGCATCGCGTTGAAGGTGTGCGTTGCGTGACGCGCGCCCGCGCGAATCGCCCGCAGTGCAGTCTCGCTTTCCGCGTTGGAGTGGCCGATGCTGACGCAAACTCCTCGGCGAACAGCCTCTTCGACCAACTCGATTGCGCCGGGCACTTCCGGCGCGACGGTCATCAGCTTGATCTGTCCGCGAGCAGCCTGCCACATACGGTCGAACAACTCGATCGACGGCGGTTGAATGTGCTCTGGGGGATGGACTCCACGCTTCTGATGGCTGATGAACGGTCCTTCCAGGTGAATACCCGCAGGCCGCGCGCGAAGTGTGCCCTCCGTCGATTGCGCCGCAGTTTCCACAGCAGTAGCGAGCCGCTCTAGTGCCCTGAGCGTGGTGTCGAGTGGAGCCGTGACGGTGGTTGGCAGGTATGTGGTGACGCCCGTCTTCGCGAGATGACGTTCAATGAGACCTAACGCCGCCTCATCGGCTTCCATCACGTCATGACCTGCGCCCCCGTGGATGTGAATATCGACGAACCCGGGCGCGATAACAGCGTCGGGAAACTCGCGGAGTTCGAAACCCCCCGGAATTTCCAACTCGGAACGACGCCCAAGCTTAACGATGATTCCGTCTTCTATCAGGATCAGCGGGTTTGGTGTGCATGCACCCGAGGTAACGCACACGGACGCTGTAAGGGCAATCTTCACAGTGTGGCTCGACAAAACGGAGTAAGCAGATATTCTAGCGGTCGCTCTCCGGCTGCGGAAGTCTTCATATCACGCGCAACCGTGATGCACTCTTTCCGTTACCGCTGTTCGTCTTTGCGATTGACAACAGCAACTCTGCTTAGGAGAATTTCTTGCTTTCCCAAAAACAGTTCGAAGCACACAGCTCCGAACAGAAACGAATAGGAATGCAAGCAGTATTTTGCGTGGAGGCAATATGCGCGTAAAAAACGGCTGGGCTGTTGTCCTTGTGCTGCTCATCGCAGTGCTGGGCACCGTAGCCTTCGCCCAGGAAATCACCGGCACCCTTGTGGGCACGGTGAAGGATGCTAGCGGCGCCGTTATCCGCAATGCGACGGTAACAGTCAAGAACATGGATACGAACGTGGTTGTTCGCACGGTCACGACAACTGACAACGGCGAATACGTAGCCACGCTCCTGCCCATCGGGCGTTACTCGGTCACCGTGGAAGCGTCCGGGTTCAAGACGATCACACAGAGCAAGATCGACTTGAACGTGAACGAAAAACTTACATTCAACTTCGCCATGCAGATTGGCGGAAGCCATGAACAGATCACCGTCGAGGCGAACCCTCTTCAGGTTGAACTGCAGCAGGCGGCAACCGCTGGCCTGATCAATGGCACGCAGATCCGCGAGTTGTCCCTGAACAATCGCAACTACACCCAGCTTGTTTCGCTTATGCCCGGCGTAAGCTCCACGCAGGCTGAACAGTTCTATGTCGGACTCACCAACCCCCTGTCGGGTGGAACGAATACCGTTGGCATGTCCATTAACGGACAGCGCACCAGCGCCAACAACTGGACGGTGGACGGCGCCGACAACGTTGACCGTGGTTCGAACCTGACCCTGCTCACCACTCCGAGCGTCGATACGATCGCCGAGTTTAAGGTACTGCGCTCGAACTACAACGCCGAATTCGGCCGCAGCGGCGCAAGCCAGATCAATGTGATTTCGCGTTCTGGCACCAGCAGCTTCCACGGCAGCGCTTATGAATTCTGGCGCAACGACAAGCTGAACGCTGACTACTACTTCACGAAGCAGACTCGCTATAGCGCCAACAAGCCGCTTGGATGCGAGAACAAGAGTCCCGAGGACTGCGATACCCGCAAGCCGCTTCGGTATCACAACTTCGGATACACTCTTGGTGGACCGGTCTTTATCCCTGGTGTCTTTAATACTCAAAGAGACAAAACGTTCTTCTTCTTCTCAAACGAATTCCGCCGGGTAATCGACTACAGCAGTCACCTGGTGACAATGCCTACTGCCGATGAACTGCGCGGTGTTTTTGCACGGCCTGTTTGCGTGCAGTTCAACGCGAACGGAACGTGTGCCGCCACGGGTACTCAGGTATCCAGCATTCACCCGTTGGCCAAGGCTTACATCGACAACATCTACAGCAAGGTGCCGCTTGGAAGTGGCATTCTTACCGGCCGTAACGTCCGCAACTTCTTCCGTAACGTGAGCAACTTCCGTCAGGAATCCTTGAAGATCGATCACGTTTTCAGTCCGAAGCTGACCATTTACGGTCGTTATCTGCATGACTCTGTTCCGACCGAAGAACCCCTTGGCTTGTTCGGCCCGAACACGTACCTGCCGGGAGTCGGCAACACCAAGACGAACGTTCCTGGGTCGTCGTTTGTAACCCGCGCCACTGCCACACTGTCGCCCACGTTGATGTTCGAAGTGGGTTACAACCTGTCGCAGGGCGCTATCTACACCGACGTGATGGGTCTGATGAACCCAGAGAATTCACCCGCTATCCAGCCGGACCTGCCATTCACGCCGACAGTCAGACGGCAGCCAAGTCTCGCGTGGTCCGCTGCGGGTGGCCTGCCGGGTCTGGGCAGTTACGGCCCATATGAAGAGCACAATCGCAACCACCAGTGGCTTGGCAACATCAGCAAGATCTACGGCAAGCACACGCTGAAGTTCGGTGGCAGCTACTACTACTATCAGAAGACCGAAAATGCCGCGGGTCTGAATGCCGGTACGTTCACGGTGGACTCCGTCGGTCACCAGGCCGGCTCGACTCCTGCAGGCGCGGAGAGGAACGAATACCTCATCGCGCAGGCGTGGGCCAATTTCCTGATGGGTCGCCTGAACCGATTCCAGCAGGACTCGGTCGATATCACTCCCGACGTTCGTGCGCACCAGATGGAGTTCTACGGTCAGGACGAGTGGCGAATTCTGCCGAACCTGACGCTGAGCTACGGCGTGCGCTACTCGAACTACCGTCAGCCCATTGATAAGGCTGGCTACCTCACCAACTTCGATCCGAAGTACTATGATCCCGCCAAGGCTCCGCAGTTAACGGCTGCTGGTGACCTGGTCCCCGGAACTGGCGACCTTCTCAATGGCATCGTTCCGAGCAAGGCCGCGCTCGAGAAGTGCAAACAGTTGAAGGCGAGCGGGCAGGTCCCGGTATGCTGGGCCGAGGGTACTGTTGCGCCTTACGGCGATAAGGTAGGTCCGGATTACAACACCGCATTTGCTCCGCGTGTCGGTATCGCCTGGGACCCGTTCGGCGATGGCAAGACTTCTGTTCGTACGGGCTATGGTCTGTTCTATGACACCAGCTTGTTCGGCGTCGTTGAGCAGAACATCTTCGGCAATATGCCGTTCGTGAATCGCTTGGATATCACGGTCGGCGCAACGTTCGATAACGTGAACACCGGCTCGCTGGCGCTATGGTCAACGCCAAAGGTCGTGGGAAGCCGCATAGATCCCAACTACAAGACCCCCTACGTTCAGAACTGGAACCTTAGTATTCAGCACCAGATCACGCCTACCACACTGCTGGACATCGCCTATGTCGGCAACAAGGGTACGCACCTCATCGGTCAGGTTGACATCAACCAGCCTCTCCCCGGTGCATACATTCAGGCTGGCATTTCGGACGCGAACACTGGCATTAACTCGAACGCGCTGACGAAACGGTTGAACCACATCCGTCCGTACAAGGGCTACGACGCAATCCCCTCCATCCGGTCTTGGTTCAACTCGAACTACAACTCGCTGCAGGTCTCGCTCGACAAGCGCTTCAAGGGCAAGTCGCAGGTCGGCGCGGCATACACATGGTCGCACGCTTTGACGGACAACCAAACCGACCGAAGCACGCCTCCTCGCAGCATCCACAACATGGCTCTTGACTACGGCCCGATGCAGCAGGACCGCCGTCACGTCTTCTCCGCCAACTTCGTCTACGAACTGCCGTTCTTCCAGAACAAAGGCGGTTTCTTGGGCGCGGTCCTTGGTGGATGGGATGTGTCGGGTATCCTCAGCGCCGCCACCGGTTCGCCGCTAACCATTCTCGACGGCACCAGCACGCGTGCTGATCGCGCTGGCCAGGGTTGCTACGGTGCATCACCGTGCAACATGTTCCCGGATGTGGTTGGCGATATCTACGCGATCGATCCGAACGCGAGCGGTTGGTACTGGTTCAATCCGAAGGCTTTTGCCTCTGTTCCGGCAGGTCAGGTGCGTCACGGCAACGCCCGCCGCGGACAGGTGTACGGCCCCGGCTACTGGCGTCAGGACCTTTCACTGTTCAAGAACATCCGCTTCACGGAACAGGTCACAGCACAGTTCCGCGCGGAAGCCTTCAACGTGTTCAACCACACGAATCCGTCGGGCTTGTACACAGCTATGACGAGCTCGTACTTCGGTCAGGTGAGCAGCACGCGTGACCCGCGAATCCTGCAGCTTGGCCTGAAGGTCAACTTCTAACCATAATTAACCACCGAGGGCCTGCCGAAAGGCAGGCCCTTTTTCTGTGGCAAACTGTGCGTTGTCCTGAGCAAGGTGGCGTCTTCTAGCCGCTGCTACGGGAAGCAAAATCGCACGACGCAGGTGTTGCTACCCAACTCAGGTTGTTTTCGCGCATGGGTTGTCAAAATCGCTGATCTATTCTGGTCAAGCGACGCGACTCTGCTATAATCGCTCCAGACATCGAGACAAGCTGCGTCCGCAGAGTCTCATCGTTCTTGGCGTCGGGGAGTGGCTCAGCCTGGTAGAGCACCTGGTTCGGGACCAGGGGGTCGGAGGTTCAAATCCTCTCTCCCCGACCATTCTGTTGAAGCAGCAATTCACAACCCAAAATCACTGATGCCCTTATTGATTTCGGGCGCTTCGACGCTCTGATCGTATCTGGCCCAGTCATCCCTTACCAACGCGTAAGGCTATGCATGTAGCACAGAGCTGGCTCTCCCCAGGTTTTTACCTGGTCCACAGGCATGGACGCCTCAGCCCTCTCTTACGTTGACGTGTACTGGTGCTTGCTGTGGCCTCCGACATCAATTCCTCGCGCATCATCTCTCTAAAGAGAAACCTGCCGTGGACGATAGCAATCCCAAAGACGCCTACACACGCTCATCTTTGTAGACGATTTCCGCTCGTTCGCTACGGCGGCGGAAGTTGCCCGGTGCTGGACTCGCGCGGCGGCAAAGCTCGACGACACGGCAATATCGGCAATCCCCCGATTCACTGGAGCCCTGCCGGTAGCACCGACGGGTTTGCCAACCAGAGCTTTCACACGTCGACATGCGTGTACTAGCTGCGGCGTTCCCAAAAAATCGTAACGTTACGAACTTTGTTTATCGGACACGTGCTCTGGGATAAACTGCGCGCATAACACCCGGTTAGCGTCAAGGTTTACCTGGGCTCACATGGCCCGAGGTCTACCTGGACACACGTCGGTGCGACGACATTTTTTTCTGGAGTTCCAGTGAGAACTGTTCGAGTATTCATCGCCGTATGCATCAGCGTTCTAACGTTCGGCGCCAACGTCGTCGCTCAACCAACGAACGCTGCAGCAATGGAAGAGCTATATCGTCTCGATCTCCTGCCCGCCTTCAAACAGACCGTGGAGATTGGCTCCGTATCCAGCTATGACCGCACGGGCGGCAATGATGATGGGTTCTCAGGCAAGTATTCGTACCTCCGCAGGGAGGGGGACGCGCTCGTTATTGCCGATCTGAAAGGCCCGGGCGTCATCACTCGTATCTGGACTCCGACACCCACAGACGACCTGATTGAGTTCTATTTCGATGGTGCCGTCAAGCCGGCGCTGACGATGAAGTTCAGCGACCTCTTTTCCGGCAAGCATTTTCCGTTCCTGTCGCCGGTGGCGGGCAGTGGCGCGGGAGGTTTTTACTCCTATGCGCCTATTCCATACAGGGAATCCTGCAAGGTCGTGGTCCGCGCTGAACGGCTCATGTTCTACCAGATCAACTTCGCCAGGTATGCTCCCGCGGCCTCGGTTGTTTCCTATCCGGAGATTCCGCGCGACGACTACGCCCGCCACCTTGCGCGGGCACAGAAGTTGTTCTCGCTCGCTGGGCAGGACGTGAGCGGGTACGCGGCTGGTGCCACGAGCGAAACGCGCACCCTCTCTGTCCGCAAAACGGTTACGCCAGATACGCCCGCGACTCTGTTTGAGCTGACAAAACCCGGAAGGATCGTAGGTCTGCGGTTGACTCCGGCGAACGCCTTTGCGGGCAAGGCGCGCGACATTGTTCTGCGCGCTTACTGGGACGGTGACAAAGACCCCGCCATCAACGCGCCTGTCACCGACCTGTTTGGATACAGCTTCGGGGAGCCCGCAATGCACTCCCTTCTAGCAGGCACTTCCGGCGACATCAATTATCTCTACTTGCCTATGCCATACGATCGCTCCGCTCGGATCGAATTGGTCTCGGAGCGGACGGGCTCACCCATTGAAGTCACCGCCGACATTGTGATTGCCGATCGCCCTCGTCAGGCGAACGAAGGGAAGCTTTACGCGGTTTGGCGCCGCGAAAACCCGACGACAACGGGCGAGCCGTTTACCTTCCTGAACACGGGTGGCAGAGGTCACGTGGTCGGCTTTATCCTGCAGGCTCAGGGGCTGATCTCGGGAAATACCGAGTTCTTCGAAGGCGACGATCAAACAACGATTGACGGCAAGCTGGCGATACACGGTACAGGATCGGAAGACCTGTTCAATGGCGGCTGGTACGACGTCCCGGACCGTTGGGAAAAGCGGGTTTCGTTTCCGCTCAGCGGCAGTCTCGACTACCGCAAGCCCCTCGCGCGTACCGGCGGCTTTCGGTTTCTGCTTGCTGATATTTACGCGTTCTCGAAGAGCATCAACTTCACAATCGAGCACGGCCCAAGTGGAAACCAGTATCCGACCGACTACACGGGCGTAACGTTCCTCTATTCCGACCGACACCCAGCGCCGCACACCTCGCTCCCACCGGCGAGCGAGCGACGGGTCCGCGATCTTGACGCAATCGTGTTCATCCCCGGATGGAACGTGCCAATTGATGCGTTCTCGATGCAGAACGCCACTCTGGAAAAGCGTGACGACAAGATCAACGGCGAGAATATTCGCTACCTTTCCATGCGTGCGCGAGATCGCGATGTTTTCGGAACGCACTACATCTCTTTTCTATGTGAGGCTCCGGCTGCAGGTGAGTACGAGGTTGCTATCGAAGCCATAAAAGGACCCGAGCAGGGATCCGTGCAGCTCTATCGCAACGATCTGCCTGTGGGGGAGGCGGTGACATTGCTGGCGGCGGAGCGCACGAAGTCCGGCGTGGTTCGCCTTGCAACAGTGCCGATGCAGCAGGGCCCGAATCGTGTGTTGTTGAAGATCAAGAGCCTAAAGGGTGAGGGCGGCGAGGTAAGGCTCGACCTCAGCAAAATCCTGCTTACGCGTGTTCAAGAAAAGAATAAGTAGATATCAGCAGCACTGTATCGTGTCGTTCATCTGACGACGGCGCGCGCGTGCTTGTCGTATGGGGGGGATCCTTGCGTACGTTCATATTCTTCTTGGTGGTCGCGTCTTTGTGCGCAGCGCAGCAAGCACCAAATTCCTCGGCGTATCAGGCCGTGGATCCGTTCATCGGAACGGGTTCGGACGGGAACGTCTTTCCCGGCGCGGCACTTCCGTTCGGGATGATTCAGTGGAGTCCCGATACTTCGCAGCGCGGCTGGTTTCGCGGATGGTACAAGTGGGATGAGTCGGCAATCGTCGGCTTCAGCCTTACGCACCTGAGCGGTGCTGGATGCCCGATCTATTCCGATTTCCCGATACTTCCGTGGATAGGCCGAGTCGAAAAGAATCCAGCTTCCGCGCTGGATGCCTACTCGCTACCATTCCGGCATCTGGGGTTCGACGGCAATAGGATGGAAGAAGCTCATCCCGGCCAATACAAGATCACGTTTCCGAACGGCATCACAGTTGAACTCGCTGTGACACTGCGGACCGGAATTGGCCGCATCACCTTTCCGAAGGGCGCGGCAAACACCCTGCTGTTCAAGAATTGGAGCGCGAACGTGGAAGCAAAGGGCAGGGAATCGGACCAGGGAAGCATGACTGTCGTAGGCTCCGACACAATTCTCGGAACAGTCACGAGCGGCAACTTCTGCGACACTTCCCACGATTACACCCTCCATTTTGCGGCCAAGATGCAACGGCCCTTTTCTGAGTTCGGCACATGGTCGGAAGCAGCCGTGAATGCTGGGGGCCGTGAGACACGAGGCCGAAAAACTGGAGCATACGTCACGTTCGGCGACGGACAGGATGAGGCGGTCCTGCTGAAGGTGGCTCTATCCTTTGTTAGCCGCGAGAAGGCACTGGCCAACCTCGAAGCTGAAAATCCCGGATGGGACTTCGAACGCGTTCGCGCCGATGCCGAACGAGTCTGGACGCGCGAATTGAACCGGGTGCAGATTGAAGGCGACACTCCGGAGCAGCGAACCGTCTTCTACACTGCGCTTTACCACATGCTGCTCGGCCCGAACCTTTTTAGTGACGCTGATGGCGAGTACATAGGGTTCGACAATCAAGTGCGAAAACTACGTGGGTCGGCTCAGTACCACAATCTGTCGGACTGGGATACCTATCGCAACCTGGTGCAGTTCCACGCGTTGTGGTCACAACAGCAGACGAGCGACATGATGCAGTCTCTAGTTCGCAATGCCGAGCAGAGCGGATGGCTGCCACGCTGGCCCGCAGCCAACGATGTCACGGCCGTCATGGGCGGCGACTCACCTCCTATACTGCTTTCGTCCGCGTATGCGTTCGGTGCGCGACAGTTCGACAGGAAAGCGGCGCTGAAGTACATGCTGAAAGGCGCTTTCGAAACGGGTTCCGGGAAGCACGGTTATGTAGAGCGTCCGCACGGGGACAAGTTCCGCTCGCTCGGCTACATTCCGTCGGAAGACGACCAGAACTCCGTATCGTTTGCGCTTGAATACGCAAGCGCAGACTTCGCCATCGCTCAGTTTGCACGCTCGCTGGGCGACAAAGAGAGTTACGGCCGTCTCATGCCGACTGCGCAATCGTGGAAGCGGCTGCTGGACAAAGAGACAGGTTTCGTAAGGCCACGACTGCGAAGTGGCGAATTTGTCGCTGGATTCGATGCGGACAAACTGGCGCCGGAAAAAGATCCGCAACCTGAGGGGATGCGAGACCAGCTCGGATTTCAGGAAGGCAATGCCTGGCAGTACACATGGATGGTGCCACACAACTACGCCGGGCTACTTGAGGCGATCGGCAGGGAACGCGCTGTCGGAAAACTCGATTACTTCTTCAGTGAACTGAAGGCGTGGCATCGACCGTTCTTCAACATAGGTAACGAGCCTAGCTTTGTCGCACCCTTCGTGTACAGCTTCGCCGGGCAGCCGTGGAAGACGCAGGCTCTGGTGTCGCGTATACGGAGACAGATGTACGGACTCGGTCCGCTTGGCCTGCCCGGCAATGATGATCTGGGAGCCACATCAGGATGGTACCTGTGGAACGCTCTAGGACTGTATCCAGCCATTCCCGGCGTGGGTGGGTTCGTGATCGGAACGCCTGAGTTCCCACGCGCCACCGTCAACTTTGACGGCGGGCGAGTACTCGAAGTACAGACCACCGGGCACGGGCCATACGTGCAGCAACTCAAGGTGAACGGCCGCATTCACAGAAGCAATTGGCTGCCAGTGGAAGCGCTCAAGCTGGGCAAGACTATAGTCGAGTTCACGCTGGGCACCGAGCCCAACCTGCACCGGGGAATCCGAGCTGAGGACCTCCCACCATCCTTCAGAGACGGTGAGCCGCAGTAGCATAGGGCGAGCTGCTCCTGCGAACTGTGGGTGTTAGTGCTAGAAGGTTCGCCTCGACCGAAATTGAACTGGGAAGGGCCGCTTGCTGCTGCTGGTGCATCAAGCGGCCTTTCTGCTTGGTAGCATTGTTGCTCCTCCTGCTTCGATTCCTTCCAGACATACGCCAGTAAACGCCACATGGGACGCGGACACAGCACGGGTCTCCCAGAGAGCATCCTATGTACGCATGGATTTCATTGTGTTTTCCCACCTCAGGTGGGATTTCGTCTATCAGAGGCCTCAACATCTCCTGAGTCGCTGCGCCCGAGAGCACCGAGTCTTCTTCTGGGAAGAGCCCGTCTACGAACCGGGTATTGAGCCCACCGTCAATATCAGTCCGCGCGAGGACGGGCTGGTAATCGCCGTTCCGATGTTGCCGAATGGCATTCCAGAGAGCGCGAACTCTGATGCGCAGCGTACCTTGCTCGCGAGTTTTCTACTGGACCACGACATAGAGGAGTACATCGCCTGGTACTACACGCCGATGGCGATGAATTTCACTGACGAGATTGCCCCCTCTGCTGTCGTGTACGACTGCATGGACGAACTCTCGGCTTTCCGTGGTGCGCCCCCCGGTCTCACCCAGGCTGAGGCGGCCCTGTTCACCGCTGCCGATCTCGTCTTCACAGGTGGACAAAGCCTCTACGAATCCAAACGCCGGCGACATCCTTCCGTACACCTCTTCCCCAGCAGCATCGACGTTGATCACTTTTCAAAGGCACGGACGATCAAAACGGATCCCGCCGAACAGGCTTCGATTGCGTACCCGCGGCTTGGATACTGCGGCGTAATCGACGAACGGCTCGATTTGGAGCTGTTGGCCGGCATGGCTGACCTGCGCCCAGAGTGGCAGATTGTAATGATCGGGCCCGTGGTGAAGATCAGCGAATCCGACCTTCCGCGCCGGGGCAACATTCATTACCTTGGCCCGAAGGCTTACGCGGAGTTGCCGTCGTACCTTGCTGGATGGGACGTCGCGCTGCTGCCTTTTGCACGCAACGAATCTACTCGCTTCATCAGCCCCACAAAAACGCCTGAGTACCTCGCGGCCGGCTGTCCGGCCATCTCGACCCCCATCACTGACGTTGTTCGCCCATATGGCGAGTTGGGGCTGGTCAGCATTGGCGAGACCGCAGACGATTTCGTCCGCCTGACAGAGAGTTGGCTCGCCGCTCGCAGTCCCGAGGACGAACAAGCCCGCTTGCGCAGCGTGGATGCATTCCTTGCGCGGTCGTCCTGGAATCGGACTTGGACCGCAATGAAACAGCTGATCATTCAGGCGGTCAGAAAGAACGATGATCTGGCGCACACGCAGTATGGAACTCAGGTCGAGAGCACGACGGCCACCGCAGACTAAGCAATTCGAGAGTAAAGGAAACAGAATTCAATGTTTGATTACCTGATCGTCGGAGCAGGATTTGCGGGAAGTGTATTGGCGGAACGTCTCGCAAAGGTTTCAAAAAAGCGCGTACTGATATGCGACAGGCGTAACCACATTGGGGGCAACGCCTACGACCATTACAACGAAGCCGGTATTCTAGTTCATAAGTACGGCCCCCATATTTTCCACACCAACTCGCGAGATGTCTTCGAGTACCTTTCGCAATTTACGGAATGGCGCCAGTACGAACACCACGTGCTTGCAAGTGTCGACGGTTTGCTCGTTCCCATTCCGATTAACCTGGACACGATCAACATTCTTTACAACCTGAATCTCAGCTCGACAGAGATGCAGACGTTTCTCGACTCTGTAGCAGAGCCATGCGAGAGGGTAGTCACTTCCGAAGATGTAGTCGTCAGCAAGGTCGGGCGGGAACTCTATCACAAGCTGTTCCGAAACTACACTCGCAAACAATGGGGGCTCGACCCGTCGGAACTTGAAGCCGCGGTGACGGCGCGCCTGCCCGTACGTACGAACCGGGACACACGGTACTTTACGGACACGTACCAGGCCATGCCGCTACACGGCTACACGCGCATGTTCGAGAACATGCTCGACCACCCCAACATCACCATCGCGCTGAATGTGGATTACCGCGAACTCGCGGAGGAGGTCGCCTATCGCGAGATGATCTACACCGGACCGGTGGACGAGTTTTTCGACTTCCGCTTCGGCAAGCTTCCATACCGTTCCCTGCACTTTAAACATGAGACTCACCATAAAGAATGGTTCCAGCCCAATGCTGTTGTGAACTACCCGAACGAGCACCTTTACACGCGAATCACGGAATTCAAGTACCTGACGGGACAGACTCATTCAAAGACAAGCGTGGTGTACGAGTACCCCAGGGCGGAAGGCGATCCCTACTACCCAGTGCCAAAGCCTGAGAACCAGGAACTCTACCTGAAGTACAAGGCACTCGCAGACGCAGCCGTAGGAGTGCACTTCGTAGGACGACTGGCGACCTATAAGTACTACAACATGGATCAAGTGACCGCACAGGCGCTGACCACGTTCAACAAGATAGCGGGTGAGATCAAGGCCGAATCCACCCGCGGCAAGAACATGCTTTACCCGGCATTCACCAGCACGCATCGGCCGGAGGCTGTGGCTAAAGTGCCGGACATGGTCTCGGCTGCTGCAAAGGAAAAGGAAACAGAGAAGAAGGTCGCCTGACCCTCCTAACCGAAAGAGAAAAGCGCAATCGGTGCTACCGGTTGCGCTTTCATTTTTCCGCAGTCTGAATCACGATGCCCGCGAAGCAGGTTGCGTCCTCAGCGCTTCACAATCCTCAATGTAGCGCGCAAGTGCGTCTTCAAGGCTGGGCATCACGCAGGCGCGCTCGCTGGAGAGAGGTGTGAACAGGGGACGTGGAGCCGGCAAGCCGAAGTCGCTCATCAGGCACGGCTCCACGAGCGAAGAATTCAGGTTAGCGCGCTGTGCTGCGTTTATCGCCAATTCAGCCCAGGTGGCGGCCCCGTGGTTCGCCACGTGCCAAACGCCATTCTCTCCGTCGATGAGGAGATCGAGCGTTGCATTTACCAGATCCGGAACGTAGGTGGGCGATACCGTGGAATCTGCCGCGGCGCGAAAGACATTGCCTGCTCTTATGGTTCGGAGGGCGATGGTGACGAAGTTGTACTCGTCCCAGGGGCCGAAGAACGCGCTCGTGCGTACCACCAGCGCATCGGCCAGCGAGTCGAGAACACGCACTTCCGCCAGGGCCTTGCTGCGTCCGTAATGGTTTAAAGGTGAAGCTTGATCGCTCTCGACGTACCAGTTTGTCTTGCTCCCGTCGAACACCAGGTCAGACGAGAACGTGACGAACCGGCTCTGTATTTGCTTACACTCTTTCGCAAGTAAAGACGGTCCGTCAGTATTCTCCCGATAGCATCGTTTCCTATCCGTTTCAGCGTCGTCCACGCGAACGTAGCCGGCCGCGTTGATTACAGCCCAGGGCCGTAGCGAATGAAATGTGGTGTGGACCGACTCAGGATCTGCGATGTCCATCTCCGACCGGAGCAGCAGGCGATGTGGGATGCCTCGGAGCACGCACGCGCGCGCAAGGGCCCGTCCGAGAGTGCCGCGTCCGCCCGTAATGAGCAGCGGCCGGGGATGACGGTCTGCCTTGCTGATCAGCACTTGTGGTCCTTGCGCCTTCAATAGCGTGCCGGAGTCGGTGAGGGCGAAGCCGTAGATGAGCCGCTGCGGTCGCTCCCACCAGCCCGGCGTGTCAAGCACCGGGTGCTGCGGTTCGCGTCCCGAAGCAAGTTCTGCGAACAAGTGAGCGAGCGCCGTCGGGCGTGGTTGCCCGCCGCGAATATCGAACACGCCCGGCTCGTAATGATCGTTCTTGACGGTGACCAGCGAGTTCCAATCGAACGCACCGAGGAGAGACCACGCCGTCACTGCTCGGACGTCAACTCCGCCCTGCTGGAGGTTAAGTGCCGCATTCCACACGTCCAGCACCCACCGCAGTTGTTCCTCGCGGGTGCAACCGTTGTGAACCTCCGTTATGGCGATTGGCAGCCGGTACCGATCCCACACTTCGGAAAGTAACTTCTTCGGGCCGGCCGGTCCTTTCGCGCGAACGCGCGCTGCCAGCACGTCCGCGTATCTATGTGTTCCATTACCTCCGTGCGTCTGAGCGGGATAGCGGTTCAGATGTTCGTCCAAAAATCTCTCGCTGCTCAGATAATGGTTTACGCCGATAATGTCAGGCGGGCAGCGATTCTCATTGAACCACTCCAGGGCTCGCTCGGTTGCGCCACTCTTGAGGAGGTACTTCCACAGCGGATGGTCCCGCCGGATTCTTCCGCATAGCAGGTCGAAGGCGAGCCAGCGGCGTTCGTTCTCGAAGTCAGCCTGATATTTGAGCAGTGGTGTACTGAAAACCTTACCCAAGTCGTCTGTCTGGATAAGCCTCGCCTTCGGGTTCAACTCCCGAATGGCACGCATCGCAAGAACGACTCCACGGCATTCGTTGAGCAGCGCGGTGACGAAACCGCGGTCGTCGCGCTTGTGCGGATACCAGAACCCATACAGCCCCGAGAACCTGGCGGTTGTGAGCGGTTCATTGACGGGGGTGTAGTCCGAAACCCATGGATAACGCTCTGCTACCGCTCGCGCGTATTCGGAAAGCTTGTTGGGGAATTCGGGATCAAGCAGGTGTGTGTTGCGGGGTCCGCTGCCGTGGTGAACGAGCCCTGCGATGGGCTTCAGCGAGAGCTCACGTAATCGCGAAAGCCATCGGTCTGGCCACCTCCAGTCGGTTGCGCGCAAATCCCCCGAAGGCGTGATCTGTTCCCAAATTACCGGCTGGCGGATGGATGTGATGCCAAGTTTCGCGAACAGGTCCAGATCGGTAATCCTCGTGCTGTGACCCGATCTCCCAAGCTGCTCGAAATAGTCGCCACCAACTCGGTTCACGGTGCATTCCACACCGCCCCACAATTCCAGCTTTCGTTCGATCAAGTCAAGTCCTCTCCCGCGCCGCGCGTGTCCTATCTCCCGCGCCTTGCTAGGAGGGACTTAGGGCGTTGCTCTTGCGTGGCTTACAACACTGCTTGTCAGCGAAGCCCGTGCTATGGGATGTGAAGAGCGCATGTAATGCTGGCCAGAATTACTTGTGGCACAAGTTGGCGCGACTTGCGACGGACGGGAACTCAGCCTTCGAACATTAGCGGAATTCTTTGAAGGAAGATGCGGGACAGAGATGCAGGACGTCACCTCCGTCCCGGAGGAAGTGATCTCATTGCGATACTCTGAAATGCCTGCTTTACCTAACAGCTCCTGACACACACCTGTGGGCAAAATCAAGCGACTGCCGGCGAGCGCAGGCGCATGCGGGGCGCGCACTGCTCGCTTCTCACGTATCGAACCATCGCGTTGAAAAGCGTGGTGGCGTAGGCGTCCTGTCCGTATTCGTGAAAGCGGAAAGTGGTCGCGAGTAATCGTCCCTCGTTCACGCGCATCTGGGCCGCAAGAGCGGAGTTCTTTTGCAGCCAGCCGAAGGCAACGCCGGAGAGCACGTCGTCGAACTCCTCGCCTTCAATGCCCTGGATCACGTAGTCCGGTACAACGCCTGCGGATTCAAAGCCAAGGATCCGGCCAAAGGCCACGTCGCGGAACGGGGGTGCGTCTGGGCGAATCCAGTTGAAGTTGGAGAACCAACGTCCGTCGAGTTCCGAACCGGCACGAATCGAGGACTTGAGCGAGAAGTCGGGAGGGAACGCGTCGGCGGAATCGATGAGCAGCAAGGCAGCGCCACCACGATCCACGTGCGCCTTCACGCCTTCGCCCAAGCTGGTCGTTACGAGCAGAGCATCGGGGCCGTTGTTCATCTCGTAACCGGCAGAGGCCAGAGCGGATCCTAACCCGGCATACAACCCGCTCGGATCGTGCAACCTCACTGCCCCAAGTCCCTCACGCGACGGCTTAGGTAACACAAACAGGTCGATCGTATTTTCAGTCAGTCGAGCACCTGATCGCGAGTAGATCTCGAGGAAGACCCGCTCAAGGTGCGGTGTGTCGAGAGCGGGCGTGCTCCATTCCAGAGTTCCAACCTGTTCCACCGTGCCGCTGGCGACCGGCTTGCCGATTACAATCTGCCCGCTGGCACCCGATTCGGTGGACCACCTCAGCCGTGCTCCCGACATATCGCGACCTGAGTAGCGCGACAGCAATACCGGTACTCGAACTGTTTCTCCCCCAAAATATGTCCACTTGTCCGGACGCGCGAAGATCAAGTCCTGCTGTTGCAGGCTGGCGAGACGTTCAGCGAAGACCTTTGGGTTCCGCCACATGTCCAGCAGGCCGTTTACCTCCCAATGGACGTCTGTCATGCCCGTTACGACGTACCCCTGAATCGAGCTGTGTGCGCGCATCGACTCGATTTCGTACTTGAGCGAGATGAATTGGTGCCACTGGCTCTCTTCGGCAAAATCGTTGTAGTCGTGGAAGACGGTGTCGAGCTTGAACTTTCGAAACCTGTCGAACACTCCAGCCGGATTCGTTACTTCTCGCCCGCCGAAGCTGTAGTGGAACCACCAGGGTAGCTCCTCGTTATCGGCCAGTTTGGGCAAGCCCCAGTTCCCGAACTCGGAGACGACGAGAGGTTCCTTCCCGGTTCGCTCCGCGTCGCCATATGGGCTGAATGTCCAGCCCGGACGCGCCGCGAACTCGGTCAGCCACTTGTCCCACAGCTTCACCTGGTCGGGCATGGAATAGTACTGATGGAAGTCTTCGATGTCCGTCTTCAGGTGAAAATTCCCTTCGCAGGCGCTGTTGTCGATAACCAGTCGCCCGAGCGGGGCAACCGATGCTTTCACCCGGTCGAATGCGTCCCGCAGCCATCTGCGCTGGTCCTCCTGCTTGAGGTTTATCCCCCACGACTCGTTCATGATGGTCCCAACCACGATGCAGGGATGATTCCAGTCCCGCGTCATGATCTCGCGGAACATCTGCTCACCACGCAGAGCCGCTCTCATCGAGAAGTGGTCACAGGGGAACCAGCAGTCGCTCCAGGACGGCATCTCCGTCCACACGAGCATCCCGAGTTCGTCGGCGATGTCGAGGTACACAGGATGCGCCACCTTCAAGTGACAGCGCAGAACGTTGATGCCCAGGCGCTTGGCCTTCAGCATCATGTCGCGAACGAATTCTTCCGATGCCGGAGTATGGATCGTTTCAGGATAGAAATCCTGGTCCAGCGCCGCGATCATGTAGAACGGCTTACCGTTCAGGAATAAGCCGCCGTCCCGAGCAACAAAGCTGCGAAACCCGAATCGAACCCTGCGGCGGTATTGAACGGCACCGCTCAGGGTCACATCGACGACGTATAGCGAAGGATGGTCAGGTCCCCACAAACGGGGCTGCGGGATCGTCCCTTCGATTCGGCAAAGGTTGGAGTTTCCAACTGGCTCGGAATGCTCAAACACGCGCCGACCGCTGCTGTCGTAGATGAAGACAGAGATAGTCGTGTCTGCTGCCGTGGATCCCCCATCAGCGGTCAGGCCGACTCCGGCCAGGCGAACGGCGGCCTCGAAATCGCCGCTGATGTTCGGCGTGATATCTACCCGATCCACATAGATGGCCGGACAGAATTCCAAGCGGACGCCTTGCCAGATGCCGGAGTTCTGCACGTACCAGTTCTGCTTCCCGTGCGGGATTTCGTTGTACATCATCTCCGGGAAGAGCTCGCGGTTTTCCGCTTCGTTCATTGGAGGATCGATGACCCGTACTACGATCTCGTTTATCCCGGAGTGGATTGCACTTGTCAGGTCAAAGCTGAACGGCGTGTAACCACCTTCATGTGATCCGATGACCACACCGTTCACATATACTTCCGAGAAGTAATCAACCGCGCCGAACTTGAGCAGAACGTGACGGGTGTCCCGAAACGCGGGTATATCGATATGAGTGCGGTACCACGCGGCGCCCATGTAGTCTCTCAGGTCTTCAAACTGCACGTTCCAGGAGAGACCCACCTTCGCGTTGCGCCAACCCTTGGCAGCCACAACATCGGCGTATTGAAGCCGCCCGGACGCGTCGGGCAGGAACTCCCAACCGTACTCCAGTTCGAGACGCTGGGCCGGCTCAGACACTTGGAATGGAAGATTCTTACTCATGAGTCAGTTCGTTTGATGCTACGGAAATACATTCCGTCAGCGCCTGGAGGGTGCGGAAGTGTCGGGCGAAGGCAGTCAGGAGAGTTTTCTGGCCGAAGCCCGATCCTTGAGGTAGTAGGCGGCTTCGGCAAGCAGCGGGAGATGAGGACCGAAGAAATAATCCCAGGCGGCGGTACTCGCGCGTCGCATCTCCGCCGCCTCTAATTCAGGTCCACTTGAGCTGGTGGTCGGTGCGCCTCAGCGAGTCTGCATAGGTGGAACTCTCATCCCCAGCGCTTCGATGTATCCGTTGTTCGGACGGCAGTTGCTGAACCTTATTCTCTCAAGCAGATCACTCAGTGCCATTCGCGAAATCTGGATGCTCGGGCGTGCGGCGATCAGCTTTTCAGCATCGCCAGTGCCTTGCGGTAATTTCGCGAATGCGATGATCTCATCCCAGTGTGCAGGCCGTGCGAAGGAAACGATTGAAGATGTCGCGTCCATCTTCTTGTACGGCCAAAACGTCCAGCTCACCTCATTGGACTCCAGGGTCTTTACGAACTGCGCAATCCACTCGTCCTTATTCTCTCCGGATTCCCCCATCCAGATCGGGACGTTGTATTTGTCCCGGAAATCGACATATTCCTGGATGACCTCCTGCGTCGGGGCGGTCCAGTACTTGTGAAAGGTGTACATTACATTCTTGTCGAATGGCGGCCCGAACACTTTGAAGTTACTGTTCCACTGGGCGCCTCCCAGGATGATGACGTGGTTTGAGTCTACCTCGCGAATAGCGGCGGTGATGCGGCGGTACAAGGGTTCCAGTCGCTCGTTATAGATCGCGAGTCGCGGAAAATGCGGAATCGGTTCATTCAACAGGTCGTAGCCGATGACCGTTGTATTATCGCGGTAACGCGCGGCAATGCGCTTCCAGACGTCAATTGTTCGTGCCTGCGCCTCTGGACTCTCGAACAGCCACGGCCATCCCCAACTGTCGTCAATATTCGTGCCCGTTTGTCCCGCCGGCGCACAATGCATATCGAGGATCACGTAGAGGCCCGCCTCGCGGCTCCATTCGATAACGCGGTCTAGCAGCGCGAATCCTTCTTTGCCATCCACGAAGAACTTGTAGTGGAACGGAATTCGAATTGTGTTGAAGCCGATACGCTTCAGGTACTGGATATCGTCTCGCGTGATGTACGTTTCGCGGTATCGACGCCAGAACCTTTTCGCCTCCTCAGGTCCGACGAGTTGATTGATTAATGTCTCGATCTCGCGGGGCGATTGAGGCCCACCTTCGAAGTGGAACATGTAGCCCTCTGGGACCAGCCAATTTCCAAGGTTCGTACCGCGAAGAATCAGCTTCTTCCCGTCCGGGTCAACAAGATGTTTTCCTGCTGTGCGGACATATCGAGACTGGGCACAAAGCGGCGCAACAAGAAGACAGACCGCGAGCAAAGGCGTGAAACGCTTCATCATTTCTCCGGAACGATCAGCAAGGTTTACACCAAGCATCGGGCTTGCGAGCCTCCAGCGAGAGTCATCCCCGAGTATCGAGCAGCAGTTTACTGGAAGTTCGGTTCACTGGCCTTCACCGCCAGGTTTCATGGCCCGTGATTATCACACCGATATGTGAGGTTGCGCATCGCGCCCGCTCAGGTAGTTGAATAGCATGTCGCGGGTCAAATTCCCTTCCGGAGCGTGGCATGGAGAATACGACAGCAAGACCAATTCGCGTCATTCAGTATGGCGTGGGCTCCGTGGGTTCTGCAGTGGTTCGCCTGATGCTAACCAAACCGCAAGTTCAGGTGGTCGGAGCGGTGGAGACGGATGAAGCAAAGATCGGTCGCGACCTCGGCCGAGTTGCAGCTCTGCAGCGCGATACCGGCATCACGGTCAGCCGCACGTTAGCGTCGGCTTTAGCAATGAGTGCGGCGGACGCCGTGATTCTTTCCACTTACGCGACACTCCCGGAAGTTATGGACCAGCTCAGCGAATGCATACGCGCCGGCTTGCCCGTGATCAGTACGTGCGAGGAACTCGCGTATCCGTATCGCCGTTATCCCGAGCTGGCCGCGGAGTTGAATAAGCTGGCGCAGGAACACGGTGTTCCGATTGTGGGCGTGCAAGTAAATCCTGGTTTCGCCATGGACAAACTCGTGCTCACGTTTGCCACCGCTTGCCACGACGTGAGCCGCGTACGGGTGCGGCGTGTTGTAGATGCATCGAGACGTCGCCTGATCCTCCAACGGCGTGCCGGCGCGGGGCTGAGTCCAGCCGCCTTCCAGGAGCAGTTGGAGAACGACAAAATCGGCGTTCGTGGTCTGGAGATGTCAGTCGCAATGCTCGCAGATTCGCTGGGGATTGCTATCGACAACATCGATGAAACAATCGAGCCTCTGCTCGCGACCGAGAAAGTTTACAGTCAGTTCATCGAGGTAGCACCCGGACAGGTAAAGGGAGTCCGCCAGATCGCGAGGGGTACTCTGAGTAGTGCTGAAGTCGTTCGACTGGACTTCGAAATGTTCTTTGGCGCACAGCAGTCTGTTGACGAGATGTGGATCAGCGGCAAGCCTGACCTGCATGTAGTCGTTCCTGGCGGCATTCATGGCGATTTGGCCACTTCGGCAATTGTTGTGAACTGCCTGCCGGCAATTCTCCGTGCCGAGCCGGGACTTCGGACCGCTCGCGATCTCCCGATGATCTTCATGGCGCCAGCTCAGATGTCGTCCAAGGCCGGGGCGTAATCATCATCAATACTGGGTGAGAACATTGGGGAGCGAATACGCCGGGCGCAAATGCCCGGCGTTGCTTTCGCAGTCCTACTATCGGTACCGCCGTAGCAATTTCCCAACGTGACAGTAGCAATGTCGCGTGTTCCGTCTCGATGAAGTGCGCAGCAACTGTGATAGGGCCCGAACTTGAAGCCCTTGAAGCATTTTTCCTTTTGGCGAATCCGATAAATATACAGCCGGACCGGCCATGGCTGGGCGGAGGTGGTTATGAAGTGCGAGATTTGCAGGAACGAACCTGTTCTGGATGATGTGCTTTGTGCTGACTGCCGCGACGCGGTGATGCGGCTGGCCACAATATGCGCGGCACATCCTGAACTCAGCGCGTCGCCTCGGACGACGAGTTACGTCGTGAGGCAGTCAGCCATGGCGGGCGCCAAGGCGTGATCCGCGGGCATCGGCTGTGCTTGCGGGCGTCCGTTGCAGCGGACGCCCCTTGCTGCCAGTTGAATGCTCTGCTGTGCGCGGTTGCATCTTCGTTCCGAATTTCAGACCGCCCTCGTTGCACCCCGCACGAAGTGGAGGATGAGAGCTATCACCGCTACCACGAGCAACAAGTGAATCAGTCCACTTGCAACGTGGAAGACTCCCCAGCCCAGCAGCCATGCCACAAGCAAGGCGACAAACAAAATCGTGAAGATGCTCATTTCTGTGCCCCCAGATTGTTGTTGAGCTTTACTGTTTGGAATGACAGTCAGTGTGGCGGGTTGTCAGCAGCAACGGACAAAGTGTCCGAACCGCGTTTTTCTGGGCTGCGGCAGAACACGTGGTGGGCCTGCGTGTTCTTTCGACGCATGTGGGGCTCCATTTGATTTTGCTCTACTGCGCCACTCGTGCGCCCGAAGTCGAATATTACGAATTTTGTGTCGTCAGCGCGGCGTACGGCATCACAGAAGAGGACAGCGAGCGCAGAGTTTTGCTCTTGCGTTCAAGTCAGCCCACGGGTACTATCGGTCGTTGTCTCCTTGAGGCCGCACATCCCGTGTCGGCATTCCGCTCGCCTACTGCAAGGTTTCCGAACATCGCCGAGAAGGCGTTCAGTGCAGTAAGGCGACGCTCTCGCGATGCGCTCTCTCGCGGGTCGCGAGGTGGTTCACATCAAGCGGCAAAAGGACAGGTTTGGTTCGCACGATACGGATTTTCGGACCCAAGACCCAAAATAGACGCGCTTAAGCGCGCATGTCCGACGTATCCATCCTCGCTTAAACCTCGCTGACTTGTGTCGGCTGAGATGACACATCACAACTATCGCCCGTGTATGCACGGGACCAGAGTTATATGAACATTGGACCGAATCATCCCTCCGGCCGCCCCGGACAAGGCGGCGGAGGAGGTCGCCGAAACCGGCGAAATCGTCGCGGCAAGCGCGGACCCGGGCAGCCGCAGCAGAACAAGAAGCAGCAGCCCCGCCAGCAACAAAGTTCGCCGGGCATTTACACCGCCCCGATGGACCATAGCTATCGCGCCGCCATGCAGTCTGACGGTCAGCGCGGCAATGGACGCCAGCGTGGCCGTGCAGGGTTTGGCGGAAAACAGTACCTCCACCCCGACCCTGAGCCGCTTCCCGCGCGTACCGACGAGAATGCTCCGACCCGCATCTTCGCCTACGTCGATGATCTTTTCTTCCTTGCGAAAATCCAGGAAGTGTCGCGCAAGCTGAACGTCAAGGTGGAGTTCGTAAAAACCGACCGCGACATTCTGGATCGCCTGGAGGCGGATGGCGCGGCGAAGCCGTCGCTGGTCATCATCGACCTGAACAACGTCTCGATTAAGCCCCTCTCGCTCGTCTCCAAGCTGAAGTCGAAGCTAAAGAAGGAGACCAACGTCATCGGTTTCCTGTCGCACGTGCAGGGCGAATTGAAGATGAAGGCTATCGAAGCCGGCTGTGACATGGTCGTGCCGCGCTCTGCTTTCTCCCAGAACCTGCCGCAACTGTTGCGTCGCCACGGCGCCCCAGACGACCAGGAAGACATAGCCTGATGTAAGTTCAGCAAGCCGCGGTTCAGGCGTCCGGGCCGGAACCGCGGCTCTTTTCTGCTTGCCTCTGCTGCTGTTGCCGCTCGCTCATGATGCACTGCTCCCATTCCGATTTTGCGGAGTTCTAAATGAGGCGATGTGGCAACTATTGGGCCGGTGCGTGGCAACTCACAAGATATGCCGCTGCACCGCGCTTTCGAGGAGTATGAGGTTTCGCCGGACATCCGTCGTATCTACGGCGACATTCGTGTCAGCTTCGACCTGCCGTTCGTTAACACCATCTTCAAGCTTTGCGCCGGCTGCCCGGACTACTTGAAACTCATGTGGCAGGACCTCGCGCCCGTGGCCCGATCGTGCGAATTTCAGGTCGCAGCGCGCGCGATGCATGAGTTCGTCCGGTCGCTTACCGTTGCCGGCGGGTGGAGGTTCTCCGACCAGGCGAAGATCCTGGCGGCTCAGAAGTTCGACCAGAGCGAGTCTGCTCAGATGGCCGCAATTGTTGCCACTCTGGAGCGCGCGGTGGTGAACATGACACTGTTCACCCGGCTCATGCAGCGCGGCTACTCCGGTGGGCAACGAGGCCGTATTACAAGCGGGAAGAGTCCCGCTGCCGTATCCAGGCTCGTGACGCTGCATGTCCCCGCCGAGGACGACGCGGGACTGCGCACCTGGCTCATCTACTCCGACATCAAGCGGACCTTCAACTCCAAGTATGTGCTGAGCACATTTCGGGTCATCTCGCCTTTTCCCGGCTACCTGGGCTCGGTCTGGATGGATACAAAGAAGGTGATGGGGGCTCCCGGCTTCCAGCGCGCGCGCGACGAAGTGGCAAAACGCGCGCTCGCCCTGCTCGTGGGACTCCCGGTGCGTGATCACCGGGCGCTCGGAAAGAACCTTTCTCCCACAGATTGGAAGGCGGTGGAGGAAACCGTGGACAGTTTCGCTCGCGTGGCGCCAGCGCTTGCTCTGGTCTGCGCGGTCTGGCAACGATCGTTTCCGCGAACGGCAAACCTGCTGGCTGCCTAGCCTTCGGGGCGATGCCGCCGCTGAGGAACGCTGACGAACGCTGAGCAGAAGATTGGATTCAACTGCGTAGTGGAGCCGCATGTCTTCGCTTCGCGGTTCGTTTCAGGGCAGCTATCCACATCGAGTGCGCATCGAAACCCCCACCGATCCACGGCTCCCTGAACCATAGTCAGCGTCCTTCAGCGTTCCTCAGCGGCCCACTTTGACGGTTTTCCAAGCGGTGAGCCTCCTCGTACTTTCGGAAGTGTAATTCTGCACTATCCCGGAGGCCACTTCAGGTCACGTCCGCCAATCAAGTGCAGGTGAAGGTGGAATACACTCTGTCCTGCGCGGGGTCCAACGTTGTAAACGGTGCGGTATCCGTCCTCGATACCGCGTTCCCGCCCTATTTTCGCGGCCACGAGTTGGCAATAGCCGATAATCTCGGTGTCTTCAGGCTTGGCTTCTTTCAATCCGACTATGTGCTGTTTCGGGACGATGAGCACATGAGTTGGAGCTTGCGGCTGTATGTCCTCAAACGCGAAGACGCGTTCGTCCTCATACACCTTCTTGGACGGAATCTTGCCTTCGATGATTTTGCAGAACAAGCAATCTTGCATAGCTATCTTCCTGCGCAGACGTTATCACTAATCCAGGCGGACGAGGAATATCGCGCCATCGGGTGTCTCGGTCACGCGTGCAACCTCCTCGGCGCGCTTCTTGTCGTCATCAAGGACTCGCACCCGCAACCACTCTCCTGTTGGTCCCGTGAACTGGAGCACTCTCGCGGTCCGGTACTTGCGTGAGAGTTTTTCCTTCAATTTCGCAGCATCTCCGCGGTCGCTGAAGGCGCCGATCTGGACGCACCACCGTCCTCCGCTTGTGAGCGAGGAAGGTGCTTGCATCACCTCCATCTTCACTTCGGCAACGCCGGGACGCCATACGTCCACTGCCTTCGCCGCCGCCAGGGAAAGGTCGAGTATTCGCCCCGGAATAAACGGACCGCGGTCGGTGATTCGAACCACTGTTGACCTTCCGGTCTTCGGGTTCGTGATTCGGGCAATGGAGTTCAGTGGCAGTGTCCGGTGCGCGGCCGTGAGCCTGTGCATGTCGTACACCTCGCCGTTCGCGCCGCGTCGGTTGTGGTATGGCGGCCCGTACCAGCTTGCCAGCCCGGTCTCAATGAGGAGAGGTTTTGCGTCTTTCGGAAACGAAAGCTCGGAAGTGCCTGGCCGAGCAATCTCGCCGGACTCGGTTGCCGGGATACCCGGCGGTGGCGGAACAGCCACGCGGGTTCGCTTCTTGCCTCCGCAGCCCGTAGCCGCGAAGACAAGAATTCCAATCAGAAGGAGAAGACAGACGGCAGAGATACTCTGAGCGCCCGGGCGGGGTTCCCCCGTTAGATCCCGCTGCCCTCTTTGTGCTCGTGCTCGGTCACCGTTCCTCCGCGCACTCCTGCCTGGCTCTGGTCCATGTAATCGGCAAACCGGGAGAGCTTCTCGGCTGCAATGCGGAGTGCTCGGCTGGAGTGGTTCCGGACCTGTGGAACAACCTCGTCGTTGAGGTAGGCGATCATCTTCTCGACTTCCTCGTCCAGACGTCGTCCCATATCCTCGAAGCGACGGTTCTTTTCGGTTTCGTTTGTCACGTTGGTGCACTCGTTTGTGGGCGGATATAGAGCGGCCCGGGTTACCGGACTCCAGAGCCTCTCCAGTATGGATTGAGATGCAGCCTCGTTGCAACGGGCGGCATCCGGGATGTCAACGGAGAGAGTCGCTTCGGCTCCAGCTCGTACAAGCACGTCAGCGACGGTCTGATAGCATCAAAGCGCCTTTTGCAGCCTGAAACGCCAGGGATACAGCGTGAACCTCTTTCATCTAGCGATGGCTATCGTCCTCTTCGCTGCGTGCGCTCCCGTTTGTGTCGCGCAGCAAGCCGCTCCTGACGCGCCTTCCGCAGTCGCGTTCACGCCGTTGTCGCCCAAACAAAAAGCTCAGCACTGGGTGAGACAGACGTATGCGCCGGTAACGTATGTCGGCGTGACGTTCAGTGCCACGTGGAGGCATGCTTTCGACACCCCGGAAGAATACGGAGGTGGCATCGACGCATGGGGCAAGCGCTTTGGCCTAGCAACCGTCGATCGGCAAACCCGCATGTTTTTCGGCGAGTTCCTGTATCCCGTAATCTTCAGGCAGGACCCACGCTATTTCCGGTCGGAAAAGACTACGTTCGGCGCTCGAACGAAGCACGTTGTGCGTCGCCTCGTGATAACGCGGAATGACCGGGAGGGCGAATCATTCAACGCCTCCGGCCTGCTTGCTTCGCTCACTACGGCAGCCATCAAGAATGCGTACTACGTCGATTCTGAACGCGGATTCCGTGACACCATGGTCCGATTCAGCGGCTCGATGGGGAGCACGGTGACCATCAATATGGTGCGCGAGTTCTGGCCGGACATCAAACGCGCCTTCCGCGGCAAGCGAAAGAACTCGGTAAAAGACTGACTGCAGTCCTATCGCTGGGCGATGTACATTCAGCCCGTGACTCAGCTCACAATTCGCGAAATGCGCCCCTTATTTTCAAGTACTTAGCAACTAGCCTCTGAACCATTCGGTGTCTCAAAAGTGCCGCTAACCCGCTAAAACTTGCCGTTCCCGACTTCCGGGTTCCATGCTCAGCGCAGGCAGGGCTTTAATCGTGGCAGATGTGGGGAGCCAGTGTCTTCCGCAGACGCCACAATAGAGGATCAGAGGATGCATAAGCCCATCAAGTATGTGGAAAAGGCCTTGACCTATGGCGCACGCGGCGCTTGGGTTGTGTTCGACCGCTTGAATCGGATCAACCCCAACCCGTCGTTTACTCCGAAGTGGTCGGATAAGCCGCTGCTGAAATCGTGGGAGAAGTCGAAGCCGAAACTTGGATGGCCGCGCGAAACCGACTCGCTCTGCCCCAAGTGCGTGCCTGAGGTCCGCAAACAGATTCTTGATGGCAAACTTCCGCTCGAGGTGCTCGACACCAACATCGGCCTGATCAAGGCGCAGATCATCGAGCGCGACGGCAAGATCCTGATGGTCAAGGATTGTCCGACTCACGGTCACTTCGAAGACGTGATGGCAATCGACCCTGAGTTCTTCGCGCACCTCGAAGCCGTCTTCCCGGGTCGCGACATCCGCGCGCACAACGATGAGCGCCTGCATCACCATGGCCCCAGCACCATCACGCATGGTCGCGGATCGGTCCTTACAATCGACCTGACCAACCGCTGCAACATGATGTGCGACCCCTGCTTCATGGACGCCAACCAGGTCGGCTTCGTCCACGAACTCACTTGGGAAGACATAAAGAAGCTGCTCGATGACGCGATCACCATCAAGCCGCGCCGGCAGATGAGCGTGCAGTTTTCGGGCGGTGAGCCAACCCTGTCGCCCTACTTCCTCGACGCGGTCCGCTACGCCCGACAGGTGGGCTACACCAGCGTGCAGGCCGCTACCAACGGCATCGAGTTCGCCAAGAGCTTTGATTTTTGCAAGGCGGCCGCCGAAGCTGGATTGCGCTACGCGTACCTCCAGTTCGACGGTATCGGTAACGCCGCAAACTCGCACCGCAAAGTCGGTAATCTGTTCGACGTCAAGCTGCGCGCCATTGAAAACCTGCATGCGGCTGGCGTGGACATCGTGCCGGTCATCACGCTGGTGAACGGCATCAACAACGAGCAGGTGGGCCGCATCGTCCAGTTCGCGCTGGATAATCCGAAGAAGATTCCATTCCTGTCGTTTCAGCCGGTCTCATTCACCGGTCGCGACGAAGAGGTCACGGACGAGCGGCGGCACGCGCAGCGTTACACGCTGTCCCACCTTGCACACGACGTCAAGAAGCAAACCGGGCTGGGCGAACCGGCCCGCGACTGGTTCCCGATTTCCTTCATGTCCACGTTCAGTGACTGGAGCGACCTCGTGCACGGCCCGAATGCCGATTGGGGGCAGCTCTCGTGCGGATGCCATCCAAACTGTGGCGTCGGCATGGCCGTGATGGTCGACAAGGAGACGAAGGAGGCCGTGCCCGTCACCGCGTTCCTGAACGGCGACCAGCTTGCGAAGGATGTCGCCAAAGTAAACGATGCTGCACGCGGCCGGTTCCTTTCCATCGTGGGAATGGCTCTGGCGGTGATGCGCAACTACGACCCGTTTGCCTCGCCCACTCACTTCAAGTTGAGCGACCTTCTCAAGAAATTCGACAAGACCTTCGGTGCAACCAAGAAGGCGCAAAAGGGCGCATACGGAAAAGTGTCGGGCGACCGAACGCTGGAGGACATCGAGAAGCGCCGCGCCGATCGCTGGAACTTCCTGTTCATCGCCGGCATGTGGTTCCAGGACCTGTTCAACTACGATTTCCGCCGCACCGAGCAGTGCATCATTCCGTACGCTACCCAGCAGGGCGAGATCAGCTTCTGTGCCTACAACACAGGCATCGGCTGGCGGAACATCATCGAGAAGATGCACATGACGGCCACTCTCACCAAGTGGTACTCGGAGCACGGTCGTCACGAAATCTTCGCGGGCGGCAAAGCGGTTCCGCTACCCGAAGACGAGTCCCGCAAGAGCTTGGTGGTTCGCGACGACATCGTGACCACCGAGGAGCAGCACGATCTCGACAGGCTCGGCATAGCGAAGAATGCCCGAGAAGAAAAGATTCGTGCACGCGACGCTGCCCTGAAAGCTGCCGAACAGGCCCGCATGGAACGACTCTATCGCGAGCATGTGCTTGGCGAGAAGATGCCGGAAGGCGGCTTCGTTCCTCTGGGTTCGCTCGCTCCCAAGCCGCTCACTCCTCCAGTAGAGAAGAAGGAAAAGGAAGAAGTCGAGCCGGTCATGGGCGATTAGTTTCGTCGCCAATGGCGATGTGTGTCCGCCAACTACCCTGATGTGGCTCCCTCCCCAATCGGAAGA
>Ga0196976_1000357_pt1 | contig 29813 bp, 24 predicted proteins | sample S3v_513CmetaG_FD_148644 | JGI IMG/M metagenome (GOLD analysis project Ga0196976, IMG submission 148644) | Soil microbial communities from Anza Borrego desert, Southern California, United States - S3+v_5-13C | ecosystem: Environmental > Terrestrial > Soil > Desert | place: USA: California... | reverse complement strand
TTCAGTCCTTGATCCAGTCCGACCTGTCCAGCGTCTCAAAGCGCGTACTCGATTTCATAAATGCCAACTGGATCGTGTCTGTCGGGCCGTTACGCTGCTTGCCGATGATCAGCTTCGCCTTGCCCTCCAGATCCGGATTGTTGCGGTCGTAGTATTCCGGGCGATAGAGGAACAGCACGGTATCGGCGTCCTGTTCGATCGAGCCTGACTCTCGCAGATCGCTCAGCTTCGGCTCGTTGTCCTTGCCGCCGCGTTGTTCCGGAGCACGGCTCAATTGCGAAAGCGCAACCAGCGGCACTTTCAACTCCTTCGCAATCGCCTTCAGTCCTCGCGAGATCGCCGACACTTCCTGCGTGCGGTTCTCGTATCGCTTGCCGCCCGGCGCCACCGCCGACATCAACTGCAGGTAGTCCACTACGATCAGGTCCAGCCGACCTTCCTGCTTCTGCTTCAGCCGTCGCGCCTTCGCCCTCAACTCACTAAGCGAAATGCCCGGAGTGTCATCGATAAAGATCGGCGCTTCCATCAGCGTGTCCAGCGCGTCCTTCAGTTTCAGCGCGTCTTCTTTGCTGATGAACCCGCTGCGCATCTTGTGCGAGTCCACCCGTGACACCGAACACAGCATGCGGTTCAGCAAGGCCTCTTTCGACATTTCCAGCGAGAACACTGCCACAGTCTTCCCGCCCTGTATGGCTACGTTCTCCGCGATGTTGATCGCGAACGCCGTCTTGCCCATCGACGGACGTGCCGCGATGATGACCAGATCGCTGGGCTGCAATCCGCTCGTCAGTTCGTCGAGGTCGGCGTAGAAAGTCTCCAGTCCTGTGATGCGACGCCCGCGCTGGTACAGCGCATCGATGTTGCCGCCGAACGACTCGCGCGCAATATCGGCGACACCCATCAGGTCCTGTCCCAGCCGGTTCTGCGAAAGCGACAGGATTGCCGCCTCCGCTCCGTCCAGAACGTCCGCCGCCGTGTCCTCCTGGTCCGCGGCCCTCGCCATCATTCCGCTCGCCGCGTGGATCACGCCTACTCGCGCGCAATATCGGCGACACCCATCAGGTCCTGTCCCAGCCGGTTCTGCGAAAGCGACAGGATTGCCGCCTCCGCTCCGTCCAGAACGTCCGCCGCCGTGTCCTCCTGGTCCGCGGCCCTCGTCATCATTCCGCTCGCCGCGTGGATCACGCCTCTCAGCAGCGCCTTGTCCCGAACAATCTTGACGTAATGCTCTATGCTCGGCCGCCGCGGCACACCGTCCGTCAGCGCCATGATGTACGCCGCCCCGCCGACCGACTCCAGTTCCTTGTGCCTGTGCAACTCTTCCGTCAGCGTTATCAGGTCGATTGGACGCGCCGAATCCGCCAGTTCCTGCATGCGGGCGTAAATACGCCGGTGCGCGTCCAGCGAAAAGTCTTCCGCCAGCAGCACCGAAGCCGCTTGGTCATGCAACTGGTTGTCGAGGAGGATTGCGCCAAGAATGGAACGTTCTGCGTCTGGGCTTGCGGGCATTCCGCGGTCGAGACTGTGGTCGATCGATGCCATCCCTGAACCTTAAAACCGAACCGCCGTGAGGCGAATATTAGGCGAAAACAATCTCGCAATCAATACCGCGTAGGGTGCCCTACCCTGAGCTCAACAGCTCGCACCCGCTACTTTCTCCTCGCTACTGAGCAGAAAGAAGCCCGGCTGCGCCAGCCAGCACCGCCGGGCCTATAGAACGAATGTCCAAGCCGTGGACCACCGGACTTGCTTCCATGCTCCCGCCGCCGTAAATCATGCGGGAATTCGACATTCCGTCAGCTTTGAACCTTTTCCCCTGAGGCCCCATCGGGGCGGGACCATGGATCGGTTCCTGACAGACTGTCGCTTCCGGTGAAATCCCGGGAGCCTGCGATGCGCGAAGCCGTCGGCGTTCCGCTCGACAAACTCTCGCTTGTCGGGCCTCCCGCCTGCGTACTTCGAAAGGAGTTCTCTTGCGCCCAGCGCCAAAGAACTTCTGCGAACGCATTCGCTTTCGCACCGCGTTTCGCTGACGGACAGGTCCGGCGGAGTTGCCCACCGAACGTTTCGTCTAGTCGCACGGTCTCGCCTCGCCTCACTCGACTCGCGAGTGTGGCTGCGCCTGGCCGCGCGCCTGACCGCCCGGCCGTGATGTCCCTCGAGCTGAGCTCGTCAGGATTCCCGCCGACTGAGGGTCCGTCTGCCGTGTCCGCCTCATGGACGTCCTCTCTACGTCCCGCGTCAGCGCCTCGATAATCCGTCTCCCCTGTCGGGGCCCCCGCAAAGCCCGATTTCGGCTTTGTGGGGTGTAGGCCATCTCACGCGCGCCGCGGCGGATCGGCATCTTGCATCGCCTTGGCTCCCGGTCTCGCACCGTGGAAGCACCACGCTCAGACATTCATCCTTGCGTTACTGAGAGATTGCATCACAGACTCCGCTCGCTCAAGACTGAACCCGCTCCCCACTTGTGAGTTCCTTGTGGGAATCGTGGATTTCTGTGGAAGGCGTTTGAAAACTCATCCCGAGAATTGGAAGTGAACTTGAGTTTGCACTACTCACGATGCTCTGCTTGGGAAGGGGAATTCAGATCGATGTCACTTGCTATCGGCAGTGTGAAAATTAGCAACGACGGTCGAGACTGTCCCTATCTTCTTCGCCACATTGTCCCGCAGCAGCACTCGAGCGTTGTACGTTCCCGGCGGCAGGTCTAGCACCTTCTTAAACCTGAACCCATTCCCCGCCAGATCCCTCGCCTCTCCTGCCATGAGCTTCTTCGATAATCTCACAGGGAACGATTCACCTTCCTCATTCCCAACTCGCCGGACGTACACAAGACACTCGACGTCCATCTTCCAGTCCTGCTCAGTGATTGCAATTCCACCAGGCGGCGACGTCAGCGTTAGCTCGATCTGCTGCGCAGACCCCTTCTCAGAGTCAACCAATTTCCATTCGAGTTTCAATGGAATCGCGGTGTAGTCGAACGCTGACGCTAGCGCCGTCAGCACCATGTCATCTTGCACACTCTTTTCTTCCGAAATGTCCCCGACCATGAACCCCGAACGCGCCCGTACTTCCAAATTATTTTGTTTCACATTTACAGCCAACTTGTGCCACCCTTTGTGTGCTTCTCCACGAAGATAGAACCCCAGCACGTAATAGCTCTGTGCATCTTCTGCCGCTCTCGTCACGCAAACATCCGGATGTGCGGTGCAATTCTTGCCCCCGGTAACGGCGGCAAACTCAAGCATCAGGGCAGTGTTGCTTGACTTCTCTGCGATTGCAGAGCCTCGCTGTGAGATTCTGTCGAGAGCAGGCTGGAATTTCTTCTCCCATTCGGGGTTTGTAACTCCATTGGAATCGATCGGGTATACAGCCATGTTGGCTTCGCTCAGTGCTCTCAAAGCGCGGCTACTTTTCTCAGCCATGCGAAAGTCGAGCACCACGTTTGACGGCTTGCCGGTGCGAGGTTCGATACCCATCCCAGAGTACCCGATCGTGAGCCACAGTAGTTTCTTTCGCCCCGGGACTCCCTTGAATCCTTCCGCGAGCTGTTCAAATGCCTGTAAGGTCATAGCAGCCATATCAAGTCTTCCGGCCGCAACGTAATCCTTTTCGATGTGTTTGAAGCCAGGGGCGAAACTGTAACTATCGAGTTGCTGAACCGTGTCCACCCGCTCGAGTGGCTCAAAAGGCTGGCTCCAGCTTGGCTCTACCTGCTCCGTCTTCCTTTCGACCGCGCTCGACCGCTGCCATTCGTCTACTGCTGCTAGAAATTCCTCGCCTGTATTCCCGATGGAATGCACCTGGATCAAGCCTTTCGTAGTCAACAGACACACAGAGAATGAAACTTTCTGCTTCTCCAACTCCAGTGCGATGTCTCTTAGGTAGCTGCGGATCCTGAGACTGCTGCTCCAACTGGCATTGAGATAGTCCAGCAGGAGAATTAAGACGTCTTGGTGCTGGCTGCCGGAGGTTACATAGTTTTGCGCAACCCGCATGCTCGATGCAGCTCTAGGAAATGGTCCACCGGGCGAGACCACAACTTCCTCGAATGTATCCACGCCTTGTAACTTACCGTCTTTCTTCAAGACAAAGTCACTTGCGTGCAATCCACGCACAGGTGCGCCGTTGCTGGTCACCGTCACCGGTACTACTACCAGTTCGCTCTTACTCGTGATTGTCAGTCCTGTCCTGTCTTGGGCGCTAAATAACACAATGAACGAGAAGATAATGGAGACAAGATTGAGGCCGTGGGGCATCGGGTCACCCTTCCACGATCCCAGATAGAATACGCAACACTCAATTCATCGGAAATGAATTATCAACGCAGCGCTCGTCGCTTCCCCGAATCGGGAAACAAAAGATCTTGACTTCAACTCGCGCCAGCATACAGCGGGCACCAAATTAGTCCTCAGGAGGAGATTCCTCATGAAGATGTGGGCCCAAAGGCTTGAGATCGTAACGAATATTGCAATACTTGGGATGTTATGCCTACTGCTAGCGGCATTCCTGTGGCGATTCTGGCATTCGCCTCAGCCGCGCGGTCAACATTCGCTTGTCGGCACCCGTCTAGATATCCCGCAGGTGCGGCGCTCACCTATGTCAATCGTGCTTGCAATCGATAGTCGGTGTCGATACTGCACGGAGAGCGCACCCTTTTATCGACGCCTCACGAATGCGGCTTCGAGCAAGCGCGTCAACACAATTGCGGTGCTTCCACAGGCGGAATCTGTCGCTTCTCAATACCTTTCAGAGAAAGCACTGCGCTTTGACACAATCGTCAGTTTACCGCTCGAGACAATCGGAGTTAGGAACACGCCATCGGTAATCCTGGTGGACTCGAATGGAAACGTTATGGCCGCATGGGTCGGTAAGTTATCCGAAGCGCAGGAGTCAGATGTGATGTCCCGCTTTTAACGTACTGAATCGAGGGCAATATGAGAATGCGATTGGCACTTAAGCTTTTGCTACTGCTCGTCCTCGGGATCTACTTTTCCTTGACTTTCGTATTAGCTCCTGAACTCGCGTTTGCGATGCCCTGCTGTTCAGCGCTGAATTGCGAAGGTAATTACCAGTGGTGTGTCACAAGATGCGCGCAAAATCATCCAAATGACCAGGCGTGCATGGATAATTGTCTAACGCAAGCTCGCGCTTGTGCTCGTACACACTGTTCCAGTTGCAGCGGATCCTTCCCTTGTTGGTTCGGAGTAGATGATCCAGAAGTTATGTGTGGGTACCCGCAGTCGGGGCAGAGTTGCGCGTCAAACTTCTATTGTGCCTACCCGTATGTATGTCTAGACGGATCTTGCGTGCAGGGCGGTTGTAATGTCACGTCCGAGTGTCCGAGTGGATTCGAGTGCTCCGGAGGCTTCTGCGTACAGTGAACTGTTCGGCACACAAACTTAATTAGTACAGGCCCAAGCACCTAAGTGACAGAATTCACGAAAAAGGCCCGGATCTTCTCCGAGCCTTTTACTGTCCACTAACCACTATTCACTGATGTTTAGTCGTGCACTCCGTCCATGAACGCCCGCAGTTTACGGCTGCGCGATGGATGACGCAACTTCCGCAGCGCCTTCGCCTCGATCTGCCGGATACGTTCGCGTGTGACGGCGAACGACTGCCCAACTTCCTCCAGCGTATGTTCGCTGCCGTCTTCCAGTCCGAAACGCATCTTGATCACCTTCTCCTCGCGCGGAGTCAGCGTGCGCAGCACCTGCGCCGTCTGCTCCTTGAGGTTCACATTGATCACCGCTTCGGCCGGCGAGACCACTGCGCGGTCCTCGATGAAGTCGCCAAGGTGCGAATCTTCCTCTTCGCCGATCGGAGTCTCCAGCGAGATCGGTTCCTGTGCAATCTTCAGCACCTTGCGGACCTTCGCCACCGGGATGTCCATTCGCTTCGCAATCTCTTCAGACGTCGGTTCGCGACCCAATTCCTGCACCAGCTGCCTCGAAGTGCGAATCAGCTTATTGATCGTTTCGATCATGTGCACAGGAATACGGATCGTTCGTGCCTGGTCGGCGATTGCGCGCGTGATCGCCTGGCGGATCCACCACGTCGCGTACGTCGAGAACTTGTATCCGCGCCGGTACTCGAACTTGTCCACGGCCTTCATCAGGCCGATGTTGCCTTCTTGGATGAGGTCCAGGAACTGCAATCCGCGGTTGTCGGCGATTGCGCGCGTGATCGCCTGGCGGATCCACCACGTCGCGTACGTCGAGAACTTGTATCCGCGCCGGTACTCGAACTTGTCCACGGCCTTCATCAGGCCGATGTTGCCTTCTTGGATGAGATCCAGGAACTGCAATCCGCGGTTCGTGTACTTCTTGGCGATCGAGACCACCAGTCGAAGGTTTGCTTCGATCAGTTCGCGCTTCGCCTGCTCGGCATCCATGTCTCCCTGGATGATCTCGCGCTGTGTGCGCTTCAGGTCCGCGAAGCTGGCGCCCGCCTCGTGCTCAATGCGCTCAAGGTCGCTGCGCAGTTGACGTACCTGCTTGCGAAGTTCCTTCTTCTGCTCTTCATTGCGGACGATCTCCGCCCGGTGCTCCAGCGACTGGATCTGCCGGTCGAGCGCCCTGCAGCTATCAACCGTCTTGTTCACTCGGTCGATCAGCCGCTTCCGCTCCGCGTTGGTGAAGCCCAGTTTGCGGATGATCTTCGAAATGTGCACCTGCTCGCGGCCAAGCGCCCAGCGGCACTTGCGGTGCTCTTTCGGCTTTTTCTTCTGCGGGATGTCCACCAGCTTTTCAGCCAGTTGGATCGACTTCTTGTAATGCTTGTTCAGTTCGTCGATGCGCGCGGTCGTCTCTTTCAACCGGTTCATCAACACTTCGTCCGTGATCTCCTCTTCGTCGAAGATCACGACTTCCTTGGTGGAACGTACGCCGCGCTTCAGGTCCTCGCCGATCGCGACGATTTCGCGGATCACGATCGCCGAACGCGAAATCGCCTTCAGCACGCGCAGTTGCCCGCGCTCGATGCGCTTTGCGATTTCTACTTCACCCTCGCGCGTGAGCAGCGGAACCGTGCCCATCTCGCGCAGGTACATACGGACCGGATCGTTCGTCTTTTCCAGGGCACCGGGCGTCAGGTCGAGTTCAACGTCCTCGCCTGCCTCGATCTCCTGGTCGAATTTCTTGTCGAGCGCCGCCGATGGAAGCTTCGGGCCCTCAAGTATGTCAATCCCCTGCGTGCCGATCGTAGTCAGCAGATCATCCAGGTCGTCTGGAGAATGTAGATCATGGGGGATGAGGTCGTTGACCTCGTTGTACGTGAGGTATCCCTTTTCCTTACCCGCGTCGATCAGTTTATTAATGTCGTCGAACTTGTCGTCGAGAGCCAAGACAATTTCCCTTCGCGTGCTTCTCGGGCAGCGCCCGATGAAGACACCTTTTCGGCGCACACGGATGCGCCCTAATGCGGTTCACACACTGCGGCGGGATAAATAATCACTCGCTGTCTCGACCATTGTGATGCGAAGATGTGAGCGCACGTAGCGCTTCGAGCATTCACCTTGCGGCATGAGGCCGCGTCTTTGTCGAGCCCAGCTCTGGTAATTACCTGCACAGGCAGAAACTTGCGTATTCTATCATGTCGAAGTTCTCCCGCCCCCGCCTACCCGGAAGAGGAAACCCATTTCCGCCGCCGCGTCGCTGCCTAACCTACTGAATTAGATGGCGAACGCCTCTCCGAGGTTTCTATCGTTTGCTCCTGATTTCAGCTATAAGCCTTTAGAAAGTAAGCGGTTACACCGAAGACCTTAATCCCTCGAATCCCCGACCGCAGTTAATCGCCCCTAGACGACTTCCGCTTGTCTCAGGGCCCGGTCCACTTCCTGCTTTTCACGGATCAGCTGACCCACCGCCGCGAAGTCTTCCTTACGTTCCGCTTCCGCGATCAGTCGCCGCAAATCCCTTTGCCTCGCCTCGAGTTTGCGCCGGCGCAGCGCCTCGAGCGCCCCTTCCACCAGTTCAGGCGTAAGGTCCTCGTCCTCGCGCATCAGCGCCGACGCCAACACTGTACGGTCGCTATCTTCCAGTGCCACCGACATCGGCTCCGTGCCGTCTTCCTGCGCGTTGAGCAGCGCTGCCAGCAGACGCTCCGTCCTCAATCCATCGTGCAGCCGCTCGCCCGTCAACACGAAGTGCACTTGGCGCGCCGGCTCGAAATCGCCGTCCTGTCCCTCGCGCGTCGATACCACGTCATGCCCCAGATCCCTCGCCGTCGCCAGCGCCCGTATCAGGATCTTCTCCGCATCCGTCACTTCGTCCTTCACCGGACCCTTCACCTGCACGCTCGACCGGGCTCCTGCAACGTGCTTCAACTCCTGCCTGAGCACGGATGAATCGATCTGCAGCTTCTGTGCGATGTCGTTCGCCAGTTCGTCCCGCACGATCCGGCTCGGAACCCGCTGCACATGCGGCAGCAGGAAGTTCACGGCCTTCACTTTGCCTTCTGGTGTCCGCACCGGGAACTGCGTCCGCGCGCGCTCGATCAGGTAATCGAAATATTTCTGTGAACCTTTCAACGCCCCCGCGTACGCCTGCGGCCCCTTGCGCCTGATGTACAGGTCCGGATCGAATCCCTGCTCCAGCGTCAGCACCCGTATTTCGAAATCCTCGCCAACCAGCAGCGCCAGCGACCTCTCCGCCGCGGCGGCCCCCGCCGCATCCGGGTCGAAGTTCACGACAATCTTCTTCGTGAAACGCCCCAGCAGCTTCGCCTGCACTTCGGTGAACGCCGTCCCCGACGTCGCGATTACGTTATGGAATCCCGCATTGAATACCGAGATGCAGTCCATCTGCCCCTCGACCAGAATCGCGTAGTCGAGCTTCCGGACCGCCTCCTTCGCATGATTCAGATTGAACAGCACGCGCGATTTCGAATAGATCGGCGTCTCCGGGGAATTCAGATATTTCGGCCCGGCTTTGTCGTCTGTCGCCAGCGTCCGCCCCGTGAACGCGATCACCTTCCCCGACTCATTGCAGATGGGGAACATGATCCGGTTCCGGAATTTCGCATACAGCGCCGCTTTCTGGATCTGTCTCTTACTGTCTTCCTGGGCGGAGCGGACGTCATGCCGCGGAGTCGAAGGACCTTTTGTTTCCCCATGCTCTTTCCACGAAAACAACCCGCTCTCCCTCAGCAGTTCTTCATCCGCTGCACCCTTCAGCCGGTCCCGCAACAGGAACCCTGATTCCGGCGCAAACCCTATCCTGAACCGTTCGATGGCTTCTTGCGTCAGCCCGCGTCCCGCCAGGTACTCCCTCGCGTTCGCCGCCTCAGGTTTTTTCAGCTGGTCCTGGAACCACTCACAGGCCATTTGGTTCAGGTCCAGCAGCGCGCCGCGCATCTTCGCCTCGCGCGCCTCCTGCGGTGTCGCAAACTGCACCTTTGGCAGTGCGATCCCAAGTTTCTGCGCTACAACTCTCACCGCTTCAGGGAACGTGATGTTCTCGATTTTCTGGACGAAGCTGAAAACGTCCCCTGACACGCCGCACCCGAAGCAGTGATAGAACTGCCGCGTCGCGTGCACCGAGAACGACCCCGTTTTCTCGCTGTGGAAGGGACAGATGCCGCTGTAGTTCTGCGCCCCCGACTTGCGCAGCTTCACGTACTCGCCCACCACGCGGACAATGTCCGCCTGCTGCTTCACCGAATACGCGAAATCGCCAGGGTTCGCCATGATCACTTTTTTGCGGGTAGCTTACTTGCACTGTTCCGGACGCGTACAGTCGGGGCTTTCGCTCCTTTGGTCGCCTTTTCAGTCTGCCGCACTACCACGATTCGCGCCAAAAAATATGCCCACCGCGCGGGCTCAAAACTGTGGAAATCCTGTAGATTTCAGGGTGTTCGCCCTAGCCGCATGTGGAAAACTCGCGACCGTTGCCTCTAAGGTTCCCGCCTCGAAATTTGATGATCTCTGGCTTTCGCGCAGAGATTTAGCCCTTACTCTCTCGCCACCGCTATCCACCCGCATCCGCAGGCATCGTCCACAATCTTCAACACCAACGGCCAGACCTCCGGCATTCCCTCCCTTACCGGATCCATCCTCCACATCACCTGTTTGCGGTTAACGTTGTGGATCTTCCATGTGCCGCCCTCAGTCCGCGAGTTGTGCAGCAACGGCTGCAACCGGTCCAGTGCATTCGCGAACTTCGCCTCCGTGGTCTCCCGCGCCTCGAACTCCTCCCAGAGCGCCTTCAGTTCCTTCCCCTGCTCCGCCGGCAACAGCCCGAAAATCCTCTTCGCCGCCTTCCTCTCCCGATCTTCCTTCCCGATATTCCCAGGCGCGTCGTACGCAAAAGTGTCTCCCGCGTCGACCTCTACTACGTCGTGCACCAGCACCATCTTCACCACCCGCGCAACATCCACCGGCCCCGGCGCATATTCCGCCATCAGCACGGCCATGACCGCCAGATGCCAGGAGTGCTCCGCGGAGTTCTCCCTCCGCGACCGATCGCACAACAACGTCTGCCGCAACACCGTCTTCAGTTTGTCGATTTCCAGGATGAATGAGATCTGCTGTTCTAACCTGCTCATCCCAGCATTCTATTGGACTGCACAACCGTAGCAACAGGCGCCCTTGCGCTGGGACCTCAACAGCACCGCTCACCGTGTGCGCATACGCTACGCCGCTCGCTCCCAGCCTCGCTGCTTGCGGCAGAACCTCTGCGTCTTCAGTGCCGAGAACTTCTCCCCATCCCACCCGACCGTCTCGATCCGAATATCCTGCGCGCTCGAGCGCAGCACATTGAACGCGTTCGCCTCGCCCATGCGGCGCCGCGTCGAGAGCCCCGTCGAGGCCTGCACAATCAGCCCTGTCCAACCCGGGATCTTGTACCGGCGCGTCGTCAACTCCGTGTGCACCACGTGCAGATGTCCCGCCAGGAACAGGTCTGCTCCGCACTCCGCCAGTGCCGCCATCGCAGACTCGGCCCCACGCACCAACTGGTGTTCTTTCACCAGCGGCGGAAGGTCGAACGGATGATGCGTCACAACTACTTTCAGTAGGCCGTCGCCCCACGACTTCAGCCGTTCGCACGCACGCAGCACCGAAGCCCGCGCAATTCTTCCCCCACCGCGCAACGTCATCGCGTGCGCCGTATTGATGGACGTGACGGCTATCTCGCCATCCACATACGTCGGCTCCAGGTCGTCACTGATTAATCGCCGATACTTCGCAAAGGGTGCCGCAATGCGGCCATAAACGTTGTGCAACGGGACGTCATGGTTTCCCGGTATCACGATCAGCGGCTTCGGCAACTTCTCCAGAAACTCACGCGCCTCCGCAAACTGGTGCGATCGCGCACGCTGCGTCAGGTCACCCGACACCACCACCAGGTCGGGACCCGCATCCACAACCGCCCTGAGACACGGTTCAATCAGCAACGGGTCCACGCGGCCAAAATGCAGATCTGAGAGGTGTGCGATTGTGCGCATCAGGCCAGTTCCGTCCCTCTCGGCACGAAGACCCGTAACGCGTCCTCGCGCACATCGAATTTCAATGGTGTTCGCATGCGCTCGAACTCTCCGTCATACGCCACTGCCACCGAACTCCGCCTCGTCTCCACCTTGAACTCTTTCGAGCACACCAACCGGAAGTCCTCATGCGGACTCAGCCTCCGTCGAACCATCTTCCAACCTAGTCGCAGCAGCCCCAGTCGTCCCACCGGCGGGAGCACGTACATCGCGATCCGGCCGTCTTTTACGCACTCGCTGCCCTCAAGTTCAAACTCCTCTAGCTGGAATGAATTGTTGACCGCAAACAACAGCGGAGTCCGAAATTCTTCCGCACCGTGGTCAGTCTCCATCCACACACGCACGTATCGACGCGCTCGCATCAGCGTCATCACCGAAGCCACGTACGCCAGCAACTGCGATCGCCAGAAGCGCCGGTACGCCTCCTCGCGCAACCGCAGCATCGAGGGATACAGTCCAACGCTTGCGTTGTTCAGGAAGACGCGCCCGTTCACCTCGCCCAACGCAACCTGCCGCACCTCGCCATCGAAGCACAGTCGCGCCGCTCCCTTCAGGTCCAGCGGAACCCCGAGCCTCCGCGCAAAGTAGTTGAAAGTCCCAAGCGGCAGGACGCCAAGTGCCGTCTCCGTGTTGGCCAGCACCGATGCCACTGCGCTGATCGTGCCATCGCCGCCGCCTGCCAGCACAATCGGTCTCCCCTCGGCAACGGCGTCCCGCGCGAACGAATAGATGTCTTGTCCCCTCCGCGCGAAGCCTATGCGCAGATCTCCACCGCGCTCATCAAAGAGCCGCACCAGCGTGTCCGCCAACGCATGTTGCTGTTGTTTACCCGACCCAAGATTCAGGATCGCGGTCGCCCGGACGGGCGCAATTTCGGGAAGCGGCGCATGGCTCAGCATGTGAGTGGTAGATGCGCCCCGACGCCCCCACGACGTGAGCACCTCACCCGAAGTTCGGATGAGCGACCATCCCACTCGACGCGCTCGATTTACTTCGCTTGGTGGAAACCCTTCCGCCGTTGCTGGCTATACCGATGCAGCGCGTCCTCCACGATCGGGTATGCCGTCTCTGCCGGCTGGATCTCGTCTACCTCGACCCCCTTCTGCTCCAGTTGCTTGTAGTCGAGGAAGAACCTGCGCAGCATCGTCAGCCGGTGGGGTGGCATCTCGCTCGCCTCGTGATAGCTGTTGAACTCCGGATCTTCGGTCGCCACCGCGATGACCTTGTGGTCCTTTTTCCCGGCATCGATCATCGTCATGAGCCCGATCGTGCGTGCGTGAATGAGGGTCAACGGCACAACCGTCTCCTGGCACAGCACCAGCACATCGAGCGGATCGTCGTCTTCCGCCAGCGTCTGCGGAATGAATCCATAGTTCGCCGGGTAATACACCGCCGAGTACAGCACGCGGTCCAGCTTTATCAGTCCGCTCTGCTTATCGAGTTCGTATTTCACGCTAGAGCCGAACGGGATCTCGATCACCGCATTGAATTCTTTCGGCAGCCCGTCGCCGGGAGTGATGTCGTGCCAGGGATGGATCATGGAGGTTCTCTTTCTTTCCGGAGGAAGCGTTCTGACCGACATTCTAAATGAGAAGCGTTGCGACTCCCGTTTCACAAATCGTTCATCTACTCTGCATTCTCTTTGCCCATCCACAAACGAACCGATTACTCTGCTGCAACGCCACCGTCATTCGGAGGTAAATTTGTCCGCAGCAAACTTCTCCCCCGCAATGAAGAGCCCTTCGTCAGCCCGTAAGATCGCCCTGCAGCTCGCGGTTCCCGCGCTGCTCGCCCTCGTCGTCATCAACACGTTCTTCACGCTGCGCAACCTTGACCGAGTTCGAGGAACCACGAACCAGAAACTCGCGGCCACACAACTCCAGGCCAGCGTCAACGCCATCCTCCTCGACCTCACTAACATCGAGACAGGCCAACGCGGATTCGTGCTCACGAACAACCCGGATTACTTGCAGCCTTTCACCGAAGCAAGGGATCGCCTCCCCCGCGACTTCGCGAATCTCAACGCAAGTCTCGCCGGACGACCTCAGGAGGAACGCGCGCTCGCCGCCGAACTCGAGACCATCGCCCATTCAAAACTCACCGAGGCCGAACAGATCATCGACCTGCGCCGCCGGCTCTTCCGCAAGCGCGCCTTCGATGCGGTCGATTCAAACGTCGGCAAGAAGTTCATGGATGAGGCTCGAACCAAACTGGACGCGCTCTCCACCGCTGCCTCCGCCAGTTTTTCGGACGCGGACCGGGCTGCCGCTGCGAACTTCCAGCGCGCTCGCTCTACGGCCATTCTCTGGAACCTGGGCCTGCTCGCGTTGACTGCCATTCTCTTCCTGTCGTTCCGTTCCTACACGCGGCGACTGGAGCAAGCCATTGCGCAGCGCACCGCCGCGCTACAGCAGGTCAATGTTCGCCTCGAGAGCTTTAACTCAACCATTTCGCAGCGGGTTCGCGACCTCCTCGCCGGATTGCAAAGCTCCGCCGAAGCCCTGCTCCACGGCTACGGCGACTTCCTCCCGCGTCAGGCACAGCAATACGCTGAGCACATTCAGGGTGCGGCCGGGGAAACCAATCAGCTGCTGCAAGAACTCGTGGAAGAGTCGCACTACGAACAGGTCGCCTGAGGACTGCTAACTATGCAGAGCGTCGCCGGAGAAACCGCTGGAGCGGCCCGGCGACGCCGAGCAGCGCGGCAAATGCGAAGTACAGCAACCCGTACGCAGCCAGCACGATTAAGCCCTCAAGCCGCGGCGAGCGCACCTGCACGAAGTTATGGATCGCGAATCCCGCGGCGCCTGCAATCAGCGCCGCAGTCCAGAGCTTGACGACTGTGATTGCCGGATACTCGACAGGACCAATTCTCTGCTGTAGCGATCGCCTCAGCAGCAGGTACTCGACCCAGCCCGCGATTCCCGCCGCCAGCGCCAGTCCGGCAGTTCCCCATCGCGGCTCAAGCCCGAGCATGCCCGGCAGAACCAGCGCCGCAATTAGCCCCAGCACCACCGATAGCGACACTCGTATCGTGGCAATTTTCAGCGGAGTACGTGTATCTCGGAGTGCGTAGAACGCTGAAGAGTACAGCCTTCCGAACGTTGAGGCCAAAAGTCCCACCGCGTATCCGGCGAGCACGGCCCACACAAAACGGGCATCCGCGGACGTAAACACGCCTGACTGATAGATGGTCGCAACCACAACATCCCCGAGCACCAGGAATGCCACAGCCGAAGGGACAACGAAGAACGCGATCTGGGATAGGCCGCCAGCGATCCTGCGGCGCAGCGCCGCCGCAATCTCCTCTTGCGAACCGAGCGCGCTCGACATCGCAGGCAACTCCGCCGCGGAGACAGCCATACCGAACAGGCTGATCGGCAGCAGATTAAGCGTCTGCGCATATGCCAGGGCTGCCACGGCACCAGTCGGCAGGAAGCTCGCGATCATCGAATCGACGTACGCGCTGATCTGGACCACTCCCCGGCTTACGAACACAGGGAAGAAGTTCGTGAGGACAGTCCTCACGCTCTCCGTTCCCAGTTGGAACGCGCCCGGGAACGGCGCAAGCAGCTTCAGCACCACCGGAAGTTGCACAAGGAACTGGAGCGCACTTCCCGCCACCGTACCCCACGCAACCGTGATCACCAGGTTCTCTGCCCGCGAACCGAAGATCAGGAACGTCGCGATTATTGTCGCGTTCGATACGACCGGCGCCACGTACGAAAGGAAGAACTTGCGATGACTGTTCAGGATGCCGAGGCACCACGCCGAGAACACCAGCAATCCCACCGCGGGGAAGAAGATTCGCACCAGACGAATGGTTAGCTCGCGCTTCTCGCCCTCGAATCCCGGAGCGATGACTGCGATCAGCCATGGTGCGGCCAGGATTCCCAGCAGCACGATGACGGAAGTAACGAGAGCAAGGATCGCACCCACCGCCTCAGCCACTCGCGTCGCTTCTTCGTTCTTGCCCCCCGCGCGCAGACGCGCATAGACGGGGATCATCGACGCCGAGAGCACACCCTCGCCAAAGAGGTTCTGTAGGAAATTCGGGATGCGAAACGCCGCGCGGAACGCGTCCGCCACGTCGGAATTCCCGAAGTAGTGTGCGAAGACCGAGTCGCGGATCAGCCCCGAGATCCGGCTGAGTAGTATTCCGGCCGCGACCATGCTGGCCGCGCCACGTTCAGCGATGGATTTCGGTGCTCGCGTCTCTGCCGAAGGCATGCGCCTTCACTATAGCAATCACAGGAATGCCAAGGCAGTCGCTAGAAAGTGTCAGCGCAAAGAAATGGCCACGGACCCGCCGAACAAGCACGTCAGTGCCATTCGTGTAATCCGTGGCCCGGTACCTCTAGACTATAGGTTCGTTCCAGTTCTCCAGGTAGTTCTTGACCACCATCATGAACTGGTCCGCAACCGCCCCGTCGATCACACGGTGATCGTAGCCGATCGACAGGTGCATCATCGAACGCACCGCGATCATGTCATTGCCGTCCTTGTCGCTGATCACCCACGGCTTCTTCACGATGGCACCCACGCCCATGATCGCCACCTGCGGCTGACTGATGATCGGCATCCCGAACTTCGCGCCGAAGATGCCAGGGTTGGTGATTGTGAACGTGCCTCCCTGTACATCATCCGGCTTCAGCTTCTTCGACCGCGCACGCTCGCCGAGATCGGTGATCGTCCTTTGCACGCCGACAAAACTCAGCTCGTCTGCATGCTTGATCACTGGGACAATTAAGCCCCAGTCCAGCGCAACTGCAATGCCGATGTTGATGTCGCGCTTGTAGTTGATGTTCTCGCCCTCGACGGACGAGTTCATGATGGGCCACAAGCGCAGCCCATGCGCGACCGCACGCGCGAAGAACGGCGTGAATGTCAGCTTCAAGCCGGTCGCTTCCTGGAAGCGGTTCTTCATCTTCTCGCGCAGCTTCACGATACGTGTCATGTCTACTTCAAAGACGCCATGCACATGCGCGCTCGTGCGCTTCGACATCACCATGTGCTCGGCAATCTTCTTGCGCATCACCGACATTGGCTCGACCGTGCCCGGCACGCCAGCAAACTTGTTCGCCGGAGTCGCCGGAGCCATCACTCCTCCCGCCGGAGTCACAGCCGCGGTCGCGGCCGGTGCAACCGGTGCAGCAGGCGAAGGAGGTGTCGCGGGGGCCTGCGGCGCTGCCGCTAGCGCCGCCGGTTTCGGCGTACCCGCTTGTACCTTCGAGATGAACGCCTCGATGTCTTCTTTCGTCACCCGGCCGCCGGAACCCGTGCCCGTCACCTGTCGCAGGTCCACGCCGTGCTCCTCGGCCATCTTCCGCACCAGCGGCGACGAACGGATGCGCTCGCCCTCCGCCATTTCAGCCGCCGCCACAGGGGCTGGAGGCTGCACTCCCGTCGGCTGCGCACCAGACGGAGTCCCGTCCGGCTGCCCGACTGCCGCTGGAGGCGCGGTCGGCGCAACTGCCGCAGGCGGCGGAGCCGCCGCCGGAGCACCTGCTCCTCCTATCACCCCCACCACTGTATTCACCTGCACAGTGTTGCCCGCCTGCACGCGGATTTCGCTCAGAGTCCCCGTAGCAGGCGCCGGTATCTCCGCGTCCACCTTGTCCGTTGATATCTCGAAAAGGGGCTCGTCGCGCGTGACCTTGTCACCAACGTTCTTGAGCCACTTCGTTATCGTGCCTTCGAAGATGGACTCGCCCATCTGCGGCATCACGATTTCCGTCGCAGGGCCGCTCGCGGCAGACGCACTCGGTGCGGGGGCGCTAGGCGCAGCCGCTGCGGGTTGCGCGGGAGCAGTCGTTGTCGGGCCATCCGTGCTTGCCGCTCCGGTAGTTGTAGTAGCCGCCGACTGCGCCGGGGTGGATGCCGCCGCGGCAGGCGCAGATGTGCTCGTCCCTGCCTCGCCTTCGCCGCCTATCACGCCAACCACGGTGTTCACTTGAACCGTTGCTCCAGCCTGGATTTTGATCTCTTTCAGCACCCCGCTCGCCGGGGCGGGAATCTCCGCATCGACCTTGTCGGTCGAGATCTCGAACAGCGGCTCGTCGCGCGTCACCTTGTCGCCCGGCTGCTTGAGCCACTTGGTGATAGTTCCTTCAAAGATGGACTCCCCCATCTGGGGCATGACTACGTCTGTCGGCATTATTTTCCTCAAGTATGTGCGCAAGCACGGGCGTGCTTGTCAGAACGTGAACCCCACTGCAACCCTAAATTATAACAACCGATTGGGTCCGGAGTTTTAGCAGTCCATCCTCAGGAACATACTCACCCCGAGCACCAGGAACAGCACCGCAACCACTCGCCTGAGCGTACGGGAATCCGCTCCAACTTGCGCTCCATCTAGAGAGTCTTCTTCTTTGCCGTGCCTCCAGCCGGAGCCTCTTTCTTGTGCTCACCTGCGACCGCGTCTTCGCCCTTGGTCGCCATCGCTTGCCACGCGGTCTGCACTTCAGGAGGGAGCTTGTTGGAGTTCTTGATGAACGCCACGATCTTCCACATCTCATCATCGTCCATCAGACCACCCCAGCCTGGCATGCCGGTCAGGCGTATGCCGTGCTTGGTAATCCAGAACAGGTTCGCGTCCGCATCGCGCGGCACGCGGTTGATCAATTGCGGAACTGGCGGATTGAATTTGCCGGCTAGCGGACTGATCCTACTCTTCGCTCCCCCGTGACAAATGGCGCAGTGCTCTTCGTATTCCTCTGCGCCTTCGATCAGATTCTCGTTCGTCAACTGGATCGGGTTCTCTTGCTTAGGTGCGTGCTTCTCCACATAGGCCTCCATGGCCATATGTGCCATCTGCCGCTCGAACTTTGTCGGCTCATTGTCGGCGCCCACCGGGTACCATCCCCGCGCCATTCCCAGGTACAGCCCTCCGAAAATCACCAGCAACGCGACCAACACGCCAGCAATGAAACCTTTCATTCGTCTCTGTTTTCCTCTCTTAACTGGTTTTCATCTGTAACAGACTCCAGCAGGGCCCTCGCGCGCTCCGCATCTGAACTTCGCACCTGCAGGCGCATTCGACCTCGACGCATGCTTCCCTTCAATTTTCCGTACTCCTCCGGTGCCAGGCAGTCAATCCCTTCACTCTCAAGCAAGCCCCGAGCAACCGTGAGTTCAGACCTCGTTTCGAACGTCGCCACCGTCACAAGTTGATCTGAATCTTCGTGGTTCATCCTAGTAGGCCTTCAACCTTCTCGCCTCACGGACAACATCCGCGACCTTCGGCAGGAACACTTCTTCCAACGGAGGCGAGAACGGCACCGGTGAGTCCGCCGACGCTATCCTCGTGATTGGCGCATCCAGCCAGTCGAACGCGTCCTCGTTGATGCACGCGGCAATCTCTCCCGCGATTCCGCCAGTTTTGGTGTCCTCGTGCAGAATGATAACCTTGTTCGTCTTCCGCACAGTCTGCGAGATCGCCTCGCGGTCCAGCGGCAGCAATGTCCGCAGGTCCACCACCTCGACTTCGATTCCTTCCTTCGCCAGCACCTCCGCTGCTTCGAGCGCCACGTGCAGCATCGCCGCATACGTAATCACCGATACATGCCTGCCCTCGCGCGCCACTCGTGCCTTCCCGATCTCGACCGTGTAGTCCTCCGCCGGCAGTTCCTCTTTGATCCTCCGGTACAGGAACTTGTGCTCGAAGAAGCAGACAGGATTGTTGTCGCGGATCGCCGCCTTGATCAGCCCTTTTGCGTCATACGCCGTCCCCGGACAAACCACCTTCATTCCTGGCGTGTGCACAAAGTACATCTCCGGATTCTGCGAATGGAACGGCCCGCCATGCACGCCGCCCCCGCAAGGCCCGCGCAGAACCACCGGCACCGGCGCTCCCCAGCGAAAATGCGCCTTCGCCAGCAGGTTCGTGATCTGGTTGAACGCGCAAGAAATGAAGTCGATAAACTGGAACTCCGCTACTGGACGCAATCCCGTCAGCGCCGCCCCGAACGAGGCATTCACAATCGCCATCTCTGCGATTGGCGTGTCGATCACCCGCTCCGGCCCAAACCGGTCGATCAGGCCATCTGTCACCTTGAACGCACCGCCGTATATTCCGATGTCCTCGCCAATGCAGAAGACACTCGCGTCGCGCTCCATCTCTTCCCAGATTCCCTGGCGTATCGCCTCGAGATAGGTGACCGGCTGGGTTCTGCTCAACGATGTTTGACTAGTTGCGGCCAACAAACTCCTCCCGCTCGATCCCAAACCACATCAGCGCCTCACCTTCGCGCTCCCAATCCAACCGCCTTCTCATTCCCAACCGCTCGATCAGTTGCTGCGACATCTCGTTCGGCGCGTCAGTAGACCCAACCACTCGCAGCAGTCGCAACTCTTCGAATGCAAACCTCAGCACCCGCTCGCTAGCTTCGAACGCAAATCCCTTGCCCCAGTAGTTCGGATCCAACCCGCAGATCAGCTCAACCTCCCCCTCGCGCTGCGGACACCTGCGCAACCCGGAGAAACCCACGAACTCCTCGCCCCACCACACCGTCCACTGCCCGACCCCGCTGCGCTCACCCTCGGCGATGCACTCTTCCACCACATCCCGCGCCAATTGCTCCGGGATGATCTCGTCGTCCCACAAGTAGCGTCGCACCAGCGGATCGGTCCACAGACGATGCAACCGCGCGACGTCCTCTTCGGTCCACGGCAGCAGCCTCAACCGCGTCGTCCGCAACTCCGGCAACAACATCCGGCCTCACCTCAAATGCACTGCTGCCTCGTCAGCCTTCGGCTTCGTCACTTCCTTCTTCTCCGTTCCGAACCTCACCTCGCCATACTTCGGCTTCACCTCGTGACACTCCGGCGAACAGTACACGCTTTGGTGCTTCGCATCTTCTTCCGGCGTAGGCATCGGACTCGCCTCCGCTGCCGCCCTCTGCGCTTCCATATACCTGTCGCACTCAGCCACAAGTGCGTCATGTTCCTCGCGGGTCAACCACTTTTTCTCCTCGACGAGGTACTTCTCGAACCTCGCGATCGGGTCCCTTTTTTGCCAGAATTCAAATAGCGGCTTCGGCACATACTGCGCAGCGTCGTGGATCGCGTGCCCCTTCATGCGCATCATCTTGGCCTCGATCAGCGTCGGGCCCTCTCCGCGCCGTGCCCGTTCGCACGCCTCGTGTGTCGCGTCGAAGACCTGGCATGGGTCCGTTCCGTCCACGATAACGCCCGGTATCCCGTACGCTATCGCCCTCTCGGCCAGGTCTTTGACCCGGAACTGCATGTCCGCCGGTGTCGAATAACCCCACAGATTGTTCTCCACCACCAGCACCACCCCGAGTTTCTGCACAGCCGCAAAATTTAGGCTCTCGTAAGTCACGCCCGTGGATTGTCCGCCATCTCCGATGAACGTCAGCCCCACCACGTCCCGTCCCTGCAACCGCGCCCCTAAACACACGCCCGCCATGATCCCGACCAGTTCACCAAGCATCGAGATCGGCGCGGCCACGTTCCGCTCCACAATGTCGCCGAAATGCGAGGACGCATCGCGCCCGAACGTCGGCGAGTCCGCCTTCGCCATGTACTGCCGCATGATGTCCGCGGGAGAGAATCCCTTCACCAGCAGCGCGCCTTGATTGCGGATCATCGGCCCCAGCCAATCATCCTTGCCGAGCGCATACGCCGCCGCACACGAGCATCCCTCCTGCCCCAGCCCGAAATACACCCCGCCCACGACTTTGCTTTGCTTGTACAGCGACTCCAGCACCGACTCCATCTTCCGGTTCAGGAGCATCCACCTGTAGATCTCCACGCACTGCTCGCGCGTGAGATATCTCGAGTCGCGGATTGGCGGGGGCTCTCCTGAAAGATCGCCACTCACCCCATAGCGCACGTCGTCGCCGTCGCGCTCCTGCGTGATCGTGAACTCCGGCTGCTCGAGTCGGTAATCCTGGATGTTGTAGCAACGCAGCGAAGAAGCGGCAGCTTCACCGTCTTGATTGCGCTTCTTCTCCGGAGACGGGTGTGGCCCTTGCAAGCCGGCTTTGCTTGCATCCGGGAGCTCGGGTGCCCCACCCTGAGCGCCGCGAAGGGTTGGTTCCCCAGCAGGCTTCCGCTTTTCTGTCACGCTCTTGTTGGACACCTTCTTAGGAGTATTCGTCATGGGACGGGCCATCCAATGTGCCAAGAACAATATCAGATGCTTCACCGCCTTTGCGACTCCGGGATGACCGGCCATCATGGCGGTGGAGCAGGGCTTTAGCCCTGCATAAACCGCCGCCCAGTCTCGCGCTTTAGCCCCTGCGGCGGACTTTGCTATCCTTCCCCACTCGAGGTGAGGAATGCCCGACTGTACTTACAGCTTCCTGCTCGACAGCTACGAGACCGAGATCCTCAAGACGACCACGATCTGGGACGTATTCCCCGACAACAAAATGGATTTTCGCCCCGCGCCCAGGTCTCGCACGGTGCTGGAGCAGTTCGAGCACCAGCTGTTATCAGAGGGCAAGTGGATGGCGACCATGCTCGGCATCGACACCGGCAACCCCAATCCAGCGGAACGCACCAAGAGCGCATTCAAGGAGAAATACTCGCGAGACTCGCGCACGCGCCTCGCATTCCTGCGCCAGAAGTCGGACCCGTGGTGGGCGGAGATCGGCGAGTTCTTTGATGTGCCCCGGTCACGGGCGTGGATCATGACGCGTCGACTCACGCACTCGGCACACCATCGCGCGCAGTTGATCGTCTACTTGCGAATCTTGGATTTGAAAGTCCCGTCGGTTTACGGGCCCACCGCCGATACGGACGGAAAGGTTCTCTATAGCTTCGAACAGAAGTGATCAGGCGAGCGACGTATCGTTCCCGCGCAACTGCCGCAACTCCTCTGGCTCTTTCATCGGCGTGTCCCGCGGCGCTCCTATGTCAATTCCGGGCAGCAGATCGTTCAACTCCTCCAGCCACAGGATTTGCGACTTGAACACCTGCCCAAAGTGCCGGGTCACGACCGGCATTAATTCTTCCATGCTGACGCGCTTGCCCGTCTCGTACTCGATCGACGTGACCGGTTTCGTCAGCCCGCAGGGAACGATCAGCTTGAAGTAGTCCAGGTCGGTCCACACGTTCAGCGCAAAGCCATGCGACGTCACCGCCCGCGAGATGTGCACCCCAATGGCCGCAATCTTTCGCTCTCCAGTGGGTGCCCCACCCTGATCATCGCGAAGGGTGGGATTCACCTCTGCATCATCCTGAGTGGAGCGCAGAACCTGCCTTTGACTCGAGATGTCATCCTGAGCGAAGGAGGGCCCTCGCGCACTGTCTCCAGCGCGAGAACTCCGAGTCGAAGGATCCCTTTCGTCGCCACGGAACTTCACCGGGGCCTCCGGATACGTCCACACTCCCGTCATACCCTTGATCCGCTGCGTCGGAATGCCGCAATAGGCGCACGTCAGGATCAGCACCTCTTCCAATCGCCGCACGAAATCCACTGCGCCGATTTTTTCTCGAAACGCACGCAGATCGAAGATTGGATATGCGACCAATTGTCCCGGCCCGTGAAAGGTCACATCGCCGCCGCGGTCGCATTCGAACACCTCCACGCCCTGGGACGCTAGCAGTTCGCGCGGCACCACGATGTTGTTCTCCCTCGCGTTCCGGCCCAGCGTGATCACCGGCGTATGCTCCAGAAGCAGCAGCACATCGCCGATGCGCCCGGCTTTACGCAACTCGACCAGCGACTTCTGCAAATCCTGCGCAGTGCCGTAATCGATCGACCCGAGATGTAGGACTGAGATCATTTCCCTGAAGGCACGTTGTAACTGATCGCGACCATTCGCCACTGGCCGTTCTGCTTCTCATAGTTCGCCAGCCACGCCATATCGAAGTTTATAGTCTCGGGCTTCTTCCCGTCTTCCGTCACAGTGAGCGTAGCCGCAAGTTGCACCGCCATCCACCCCGTCTTGCCGTCCGGCGCAATGTGGACGACCGGCCGAACTACGTTGTCCCACTTTGAATACTTCCGCGTGGCGAACACCTTTGTGAAACGCTCCCGAAGCTGCTCACGTGTCACGCGGTTAAACTTCCCGCGCCCGACATCCACGTGCTCATCAGCCACCGTCTGCGCCAGCATGTCAGCATCTCCTTTTAGATGCGCTTCCCTCGCTTTCGAGTGCAAATCCAGGAGCGCCTGCTCATCCGCCTTCCCCTGCGCGAAAACCGTAGACGCAAACAGCACGATCATCATTAGCGCGCGACCCGTCATCCTCACCTCCAGCGCATCTTCAAGCGTTCGGACCAACAAAATGTCCCGGCACGCTGGCCGGGACAAGTCTTCTGTGACAGGCGACTCCGATTACGTGTTGATCGGCATGCCGTACACGGCGCCCGCCGCGTCCAGCATCGCCTCCGACAGCGTCGGATGCGCATGAATGGTCTGCATCAGTTCTTCTGCCGTTGTCTCCAGTTGCATGCCCGCCACCGCCTCGTGAATCAACTCTGTCGCCAGCGGCCCAATGATATGCACCCCGAGCACCTCGCCATACTTCGCGTCCGCCACAATCTTGATGAATCCCTCATGCTGACCCACGATTGACGCCCGCGAATTTGCGGTGAACGGGAACTTCCCAACCTTCACCTGGTGACCCTTTTCTCTTGCTTGCGCCTCGGTCAGACCCACGCTGCCGATCTCAGGATGGCAGTATGTTGCGCCCGGGATGAGGTGTTTCCGTATTGGCTCCACCTTTTTACCCGCGATCTGCGTCACTGCCACAATGCCCTCCATCCCCCCCGCGTGTGCCAGTTGCGGGTACCCGCCCACGATGTCGCCTATCGCATAGATTCCCGGAACACCCGTCCGCATGTACTCGTCCGTCATCACGAACCCGCGCTCCACTTTGATTCCCGGCACCTTCTCCAGTCCGACATCCTGTGTACGCGGCGCGCGGCCCACCGCGATAAGGCACTTCTCCGCCTCAAGCACCTGCTGCTTGCCATCGGCCGTAAACGTGACGTTTACGCCGTCTTTCGTGCGCTCCACCTTATCTACCGGTGCATTCACGTGCGCCGTGATCCCGCGCTTCCGATACACGCGCGCCAGTTCCTTGCTTACATCTTCGTCCTCCACAGGAACAATGCGCGGAAGCATCTCGATAATCGTTACGTCCCGCGTCCCAAACGACTTGTATATCGACGCAAACTCCACTCCAACGGCACCCGACCCGATGATCACCATCGATTTCGGAATGTCCTTCAGGCTCAGTATCTCGATGTTCGTCAGAATGCGGTCATCCGGCTTCAACCCCGGTAGCATGCGCGCAACCGAGCCGAACGCAAGCAGCAGGTTCTTCGCCTTCACCGGCTGCTTCTGGCCGTTGCTGTCCACTTCAACCGTATGCACCCCGCCGCTGGCCGGCCCCGTCAGCCGTCCCCATCCATTGACGACCGTCACCTTGTTCTTCTTCATCAGGAACTCGAGACCCTTCGCGTGTTTCGCGATGATCTTGTCCTTGCGCTCCTGTACCGCCCCCCAGTTCGGCTTCGCCCCCGTGGGCACTTCGATGCCGTAATCCTTCGCGTCCTTAATGTGGTCAAAGATCTCCGCGCTGAAAAGCAGCGCCTTAGTCGGAATGCAGCCCACGTGCAGGCACGTGCCGCCCAGCTTCGATTCCTTTTCGATTAATGCGACTTTCAGTCCAAGCTGTCCGGCGCGGATGGCCGCTGTATACCCCGCGGGACCGCTGCCGACGATAGCAACGTCGTAGATGGTTTCAGCCAATGTCGTGCTCCAGTATGTTCTGATCGCTTAAATGAGGAAAGGCCAACCCACGATTCTAGCAGGAGAGTCAGATCGCTTCACTGCACACGCCGCCCCGTCCACCTGCCAATCCAACCTCGCCGCGTTCCAGTCTTATCGCTGTTCCTTTCCCAAAAGAAAAAGGACGAATCTCATGACTCGCCCTTTTCTGTTGCATTTGCACTTCTTCCGGATTATCTCTTCACCACCCAAACATTCACAGCCGACGCTCCGTTTTTTTCCCGGAATACACGCTGCGTCGCCTTCTTGAAGTCCCCGGCCTTTGCCTCGTAGATATTCGGCACAAACGTCTGCGGATTTAAGTCAACCAGCGGGAACCAGGTACTCTGCACCTGCACCATGATGCGGTGCCCGCGACGGAACGTGTGGTTCACGTCCGGCATCACCCACTCCACCTTGGTCGCCCTGTTCGGCTCGAACGCCTCTGGTTTCTCGTAGCTGTTGCGGAAGCGTCCGCGCATCGGCTCTCCACGAACCAGTTGCTGATATCCGCCCATTCGCACGCCGCGGACATCGCGCTCCCGCTCTTCCTTGCCCGGCTCAACGTGGTCCGGTGCTTCGTCCGGATATACGTCAATCAGCTTTACCACCCAGTCGGAATCCGTGCCGCTCGTCGAAACCAGCAAATTAGGCGCAACCGGTCCCGCCAGCGTGACGTCCTCTACAAGAGGCTCCGTCTGGTATACCAGCACATCCGTCCGCCGTCCCGCCTGCCGCTGGTCGTCGGTCATGTACTCTTGCGTCATGCCCACAGAAGTGTCCGTGATGAACGGCACTGGCTTTGCCGGATCGCTCACGTACTCGTCAAATCCCTCCGCTCCGGTCTGCGGCTCGAACGTCAGCTTCCCATTCGCTCCGAAGTAGAGGGTCGCCTTCTGCGCCTCTTTAGGCGGCCAAACGTCGTACTTACGCCACTGGTTCGTTCCCGTCTCGAACATGTACGCCTCGGGCAATTGCGCCTGCTCCTTGCCCTTCAGGTGCTGCTCGAAAAACGGATACTCGATCTCCGCGCGGTAGAACTCGCTAGTATTCGAATTGAAATAGATGTTGCCAAGCCGCTCCCCCTCGCGCCGCGCCCAGCAACCGTGGCACCACGGGCCCATCACGATCGTGTTCTGCGCGTTCGGACTTTGCTTCTCCGTGTTCTTGTAAACCTCAAGCGCGCCGAACAGGTTCTCCGCGTCAAACCATCCGCCGACGGTCATCACTGCCGGCTTGATTCCCTTTAAGTGCGGACGCAGGTTGCGCGATTGCCAGAACGCGTCGTAGTTCGGGTGCTGCGTCACTTCGTTCCAGAACGCGATCTTCCCTTTCAGGTGCCCTTTCAGGTGCTTCTCGTTGATCAGCGACAACGGCTCTACGCTCAGGAAGAAGTTGTACCCGTCCGGAGTGCCGTGCTCGAATCGCGGTCCCCACTTCGTCGTCGTCCCCGTTCGCGCCTGCCCGAACGTCGAAATAAAGTTGAAGAAGTGCGGCAGGTACAGCGCGCCATGATGATGGAAATCATCCCCGACGAACCAGTCAGCGATCGGAGCCTGCGGCGACGCCGCCTTCAATGCCGGATGCGCATCGATCATCCCCGCCGCCGTGTAAAAGCCCGGATACGAAATTCCCCACATCCCGACCCGGCCATTGTTATTGGGGATGTTCTTCACCATCCACTCGATGCTGTCGTACGTATCGCTCGCCTCATCGATCTGTTTGCCGCTCTTCCTCTGTATGTGCGGGCGCATGTTCACAAACTGCCCCTCGGACATGAACGCCCCGCGCACATCCTGGTAGGCGAATATGTACTTCGATCGCGCTAGTTGCTCCGACGGACCGATCGCCGTCTTGTACGCATCCGCTCCATACGGCGAAACCGAGTACGGCGTCCTGTCGAAAAGGATCGGGTAGGGATTCGTCGCCGATGCGTCTTTCGGCACGTACACCGATGTAAAGAGCCTCACGCCGTCACGCATCGGGACCATGTACTCATACTTCGTGTAATTCGCCTTGATCCACTCCGCGAACTCCTGTTCCTTCTCCGTCAGCCGTCGCTGCGTCTGTGCAGAGGCCGAGCCCACCACCACAAGCAAAAGCAGCGCAATCAGCGCCCGCGTCCTGACAAGCTTCACCATGACCCTCCCTGACATGCACATATAAATGTGAACCGGATTGTAAATCCTCTCTGTCCTGCTGTCTCACGTCTGGTCCGAATGGTGCCGGTGCTGCTTGAATTGCGTACCTCCCGGTACAATGCTGTCAGCCTCGGGATTGCCCACGTTCCACATCGGACTGCGTTCTGCTGCATCGAAGTATTGTCAGATTTGCCTCGCCGTCGCCACATTCGAGCGAGCACTTCAGCATCTGTGCCGGAGATTGATTGAAACCTCAGAACGGCTTGAACTATGGCCTCATCCTCGCCGCCCTGGGCGTCGTTTACGGCGACATCGGCACGAGTCCCCTCTACGCACTTCGAGAATCGTTCCACACTTCGCACCTCCCGCTCACCTCGACCAACGTGCTCGGCGTGCTTTCGCTCATTTTCTGGGCGCTCATTATCGTCATCTCGATCAAGTACCTGCTCTTTATCCTCCGCGCCGATAACCGCGGTGAAGGCGGCATGCTGGCGCTCTCCGCGCTTGTAAATCCGCGAGCGCCCTCTACACGCCGACTCTGGTTGCTTCTCATGCTCGGACTCTTTGGCACCGCGCTGCTTTACGGCGACGGCATGATCACTCCTGCCATCTCCGTCCTTAGCGCCATCGAAGGTCTCAAGATCGTCACGCCCGTATTCGAGCCCTATGTCCTGCCCATCACCGTAGCCATCCTCATCGGGCTCTTCGCCGCGCAGAGTCACGGCACCGCCGCCGTGGGACGCATCTTCGGCCCCGTGATGCTCCTCTGGTTTTTCGTTATTGCCGCTCTCGGTGTGCGCTCCATCGTCGGCGAACCCGCCGTGCTCGCCGCCGTCAACCCTATGCACGCTGTCCACTTCTTCTTGCACAACGGCTGGGCCGGCTTCTTCGTGCTTGGCTCCGTGTTCCTGGTCATAACCGGGGGCGAAGCTCTCTACGCCGACATGGGACACTTCGGGCGCGCACCCATCCGCGCCGCCTGGTTCGGACTCGTACTCCCCGCGCTGGTGCTCAACTACTTCGGACAGGGTGCCCTTCTTCTGCGCGACCCTTCCGCCGTCGAGAGCCCCTTCTACCGGCTCGCCCCCGAGTGGGGCTTGCTGCCACTCGTCGTGCTCGCCACCTGCGCCACCGTCATCGCTTCGCAGGCGCTCATCTCAGGCGCGTTCTCCATCACCATGCAGGCCGTGCAGCTCGGCTATGCTCCCCGCGTGTTCATCGAACACACCTCTTCCCACCAGCGCGGACAGATTTACGTTCCGCTTGTGAACTGGGGCCTGATGTTCGCCTGTATCGGCCTCGTTATCGGCTTCCGCAGCAGCAGCAATCTTGCCGCCGCCTACGGCGTTGGTGTCACCACCGACATGGTCATCACTACCATGCTCTTCTTCTTCGTCATCCGGAAGCGCTGGAAGTGGAGCTTGCCGGTCGCTTTGCTGTTCGCAGCCGTGTACCTCTTCATCGACCTCGCGTTCTGGGGCGCGAACATCGTCAAGGTCCCCCATGGCGGCTGGTTCCCGCTCGTCGTCGCCTTGCTCATATTCACCTTGTTCTCCACCTGGCGCACCGGCCGGCGCATTCTCTCCGACCGCCTCGAACAGCACTCGCGCCCACTGCGGGAGTTCATTCAAGACATCGCCCGCACCAACCCTCCCCGCGTGCCCGGCACTGCCGTGTTCATGTTCCGCAACCTCAACGCCGTACCGCCCGCTCTGCTCCAGAACCTGCGCCACAACCAGGTTCTGCACGAGCGTGTCGTCATCCTCTGCGTGCAGACCGCCGAAATCGCCCACGTGCCCCCGTCCGACCGTGTCGAACTCAACCGGCCCGGCGACAACCTCTACACCATCCAGATCAATTACGGATTCACCGACGAGCCCAACATCCCCGAGGCTCTGCGACTCGCAGCCGAAAAGGGCCTCCCCTACGATCCTGAAAGGACCACGTTCTTTCTCGGCCGCGAGAACCTGATCGCCTCGCACGTCCCCGGAATGGCAATCTGGCGCGAACGCCTCTTCGCCTGGATGTCACGCAACGCCCGCAGTGCCCCCATGTTCTTCCAGATCCCACCCGAGCGCGCCGTCGAACTGGGAACCCAGATCGAACTCTAGCCCGGTTGGCGCAAGCTCCCAAAAACACCCGCGCCCCATCCCGCGCAGCGGAAGGGTGGGGCCGTCCCTCAAAGTGGGGTATTTCCAAGAGATTCGAAGTTGCCGACACTAGCGCGCTTTCGCCGTGAAGATCAGCAAATAATCCATACCGTCGCCTTTCACGAAATTCTGGAACTCGTGCAGTTCGTATCCGGCTTGGGCAGCTTGGCGAATGACCACGTCTTTATTTACGCCGTGATCTTCCGCGTCGCCGTTGCGATCAATGATGCCAATCTTCGCTCCTGGTTTGAGCGACAACCGAAGATTGCTGAGTAGCGCAATCGG